>Ga0302320_10001936_pt1 | contig 49373 bp, 37 predicted proteins | sample Bog_T0_3_FD_202130 | JGI IMG/M metagenome (GOLD analysis project Ga0302320, IMG submission 202130) | Peat permafrost microbial communities from Stordalen Mire near Abisko, Sweden - Bog_T0_3 | ecosystem: Environmental > Terrestrial > Soil > Wetlands > Peat | place: Sweden: Abisko, Stordalen Mire... | reverse complement strand
CTCTGCGTGAAGGGCAGCGCAGATGTGTCTGCACGCAGCTTCGATCAGTGGCGGAGCAGTCCACTGCTGATCGCTCTTTGGCAGCAGATCGAGGTAGCAGGCCATGGCGTGGACGCAGCCGCCGGGCTGGGCGTCAAGTTCATCGGCGTCGAAATCCTGTGGCGCAAGAGCGGGCCAGAAGTCGCACTTCGCGGTCCACATGGGCGAGTGTTGACCGTTGAGCGTTTCGAGGACAGCCGCCAGGGCGGGAAACTGGATAACCTCGGGGAGGTTATGAAGTCGATAGTCCAGATCTCGCGCGCTCTGCGGGGTCCAGCGCAAATCGATGAAGCCCGGCCAGCAGGCGTCGATCACCGGCGCATCGCCGCCGATTTCGAACTCCCAGTCAGCTTCCATTTGCGCGGCCTGCCACCGTTTGCAGAAAGCGAATCACCATGGCCTCGGCCCAGTGAATCTCTTCGCCCGCATCGCGACCGAGATAGGCGCAATGGCCGCCGTGGCGCGTCTCAACAAAGGTGATGTTCGGATTGGCTAGCAGGCGCGCTCGCGTCTCTGTAAACAGGCGGATGAATGGATCGTCCGCAGCCTGAAGGATGAAGGTTGGTACAGCGATGCGATCGACAACCCGGGCGCTGGCGGCGCGGTAGTAGTAGTCGTCGGCATCGCGAAAGCCGCAATAGCGAGAGACGATGTTGTGATCGAATTCGCGGATGGAGCGGACCGGACCGATCTCTTCCGGCCGAGCGTATCGCGCGGGAAACAACTGCTGCTTGCGGGCGTACCGGGCGCGCAGACCCTTGAGGAAGTTCCACTCGTAAGCGCGGTTCAGCGTTTCGTGCAAGGCATCGGCGCCGGCGGCGAGATCAATGGCCGGACACACCGCGGCGACGGCGGCGAGTGGCGCGCGACCGCCCCACTCGCCGGCCAGCTTGAGCACCAGGTTGCCGCCCATGGAGTAGCCGACGAGCGCGATGCGCTCAAGGGCAAATTGCTGCGCATAATGGAGCACGACCGCGCCCACGTCGCCGGAGAGGCCCGAGTGATAGAGCGTTGGCGTCAGCGCATCGGTGCCTCCGCAGTTGCGCATGTTCATGCGGATGGCGTTGAAGCCCGCGTCCCAGGCGCGCGCGGCCAGGCCCTGCATGTAGCGCGAGTTCGACGAGCCCTCAAGGCCATGCACCAGCACCAGCGTGAGCCGCCGGGCGCGCACGGCCTCTGGCTGCCAATGGCAGTGGCAGAGCACGCGGCTGCCATCCGCTGGGTCTACCTCCACCGTCTCCGCTACGCCGGTGTCAGGCAGTGGTGGACGAGGCAGATAATTGCCGACAATGGTTTGCAAATGGCCGTTGCGAAGGCCGCGGCGGGGCTCAAACGCGGTGATCCACGAGGGTGTTGACTGAGTTCGAGTACTGGAGAGCGTTCCTAACGTCACGGCGATTCCACATTGACACGATCGACTAGAGGTTCAAGCACGATGGGCGGCGCATGCATCCCGCCGCATCAGGGGAGAGACTGGATTTTTGCGCGCACCTCGGGCGCGCTCTTCGAGTTTGGCGAGAGGGCCAGGAATTTCTCATACGCATCTTTGGCTTCGGCCTTCTTTTCGAGATTCACATACGCATCGCCAAGATTCAGCCACGCGACAGCGCGCCTGGGATCGAGGGTGATGGTCTGCCGGAACCACGTCGCGGCCTCGTCGTACTGTCCCATGCGGTAGAAAGCGAAGCCCGCATTGTTGGCAAACAGGGCGCTGGCCGGCTGGAGCTTTGACGCCTCGGTAAATTTGGCTGCGGCATCCGCATAGCGCTTCTCCTTGTAGAGGCGCATGCCTTCGTCGTTGGCGGCAGCGGCGGAGTCCGCAGGTGGCCTGGCGACGGAAGCCGACGTGGAACCGGCAACACCCGTGGCCGGTGATGAGGCGGCCGTTGCTGCGGGCGCGCCCTGCTTCAGCTGCGCCTGCGCGCTGGCGAGTTGTTTGCGCAGCTCCTCGTTCTTCTGCTCTTCCGCGCGCATCTGGCCGCGCAGCTTTTCAAGCTCGGCGTTCGCCTTGATCGCCGCATCGTCCAACTGCGCGGAGTCGCTGTTGAGAAATTCCGTCTCGTGCTTGAGATTGAAGATGAAGTCGCCGCCCTCGGTACCGGGCAAATTGCCGAAAGATGGCGTCTGATGCGAAAGAGCAGAGACAGCCGGGGCAACGTAGGCAGCAAGTTCAGACGCCGTGATCACCCCGTCGCCGTTGAGGTCTGCGCGGCCATCCAGGCCCTGCAACATCGTCCAGGTAAAAACGGAGTGGCCGTTGGGGCCGTTGTCAGCCACCTGCTGATCGGCTCCGCCGGCGGTAAACATCTGGCGCGCCTCGCGTCGCGAGATTTCGTTGAGATAATTCTGCGACGAAGGCAGCTCGCCGCCGCCGCGGGTCAGCGCCAGGCCGCTATAGCAGGAGTCCATGACAAAGAGCACGTGCTTGGCGGGGATGGCTTCTGAGATGTCCTGAAAATTGGTCATGGAGATCGCCGTGCCCTCATAGTCCGTCAGGTCGGCATCCACAGGAATGATGTAACCAAGCTCGCGGCCAGAGGCGAGCTTGCGCGTCGCGCCGTGGCCGGCGAAAAAGACAAAGACGCGATCCTCATGCTGCACCAGCGTTGGATCGCCCAGTTTGTCGCCGAGCAGGGAGAGAATGTTTTGCCGGGTAGCCTGCCCGTTGAGCAGCGTGAAGACGTGATCGGGCTTGAAGTTGTACTTCTGAATCAGCTGATCCTTCACGCCTTGCGCATCATGGGCGGCGTATTGCAGCTTCTGCCAATTCGTGTAGTCGTCAATGCCGATGATCGCCGCCCAGCTTTCGCGGTACGGCTCGACAGGCGGAGGAACCACGGCCGCCTCCGGCTGGTCGCCGCGCGTGTCGGAAGGGCCAAAACCCGTGCCGTTCCAGGAGACAAACTTGTAGCCATCGGCCTGCAAGGTCTGGATCACAATGGGCAGCGCGTCCAGGCCCACCTTGTGAATGTCGTGGAAGAGAATGATGCCGCGCTGTTGCTGCTCCACCTCTGTGATGACCCGCTGCGCAACGGAATTCGGCACCGGATCGGCCCAGTCCTCCGAGTCGACATTCCAGATCACGGTCTTCATCTTGTCGGCCTGCACCTCGGAGAGAATGCCGGCGTTGGCCGCCCCGTACGGCGGACGAAACAAGATGGGCTGCGACTTGAGAACGTCGGTGAGAATTGCGCTGGTGGAATCGATCTCACGCGTGAGCGCGGCCTGATCGAGCTTGGGCAAAACGGGATGGCTGTAGGTGTGATTGCCGATGGTCGAGCCGGACTCGAGAATGCGGTGGCTGACTGCGGCCCCGGGACTGAGCGTGACACCGGCGGTGCCGCTGTCAGTGCCCACGTTCCTGCCGATCTCAAAGAAAACGGCGTGCAGGCCGTACTTCTTGAGAATGGCCAGCACCTGATCGGTATAGCGGGGATGGGGGCCGTCATCGAATGTAAGCGCAACCGTCTTCGCTGGAAATTCTTTGCCGGATATTTCGAGCTTGCTTTGTGCCGATCCGCCGCCCCGCGACTCGGCGGGAGGAAGCTGCGACGCCGATTCGCGGAGGAGCGCTTCGCGGTTGTAGCGAGTCTTGAGGAAGGCGACATAGTGCTCCCACGCCTCGCGGTGCACCACCATGCCACGCGTCTCCAGGCCTGAAAACACCTGCGCAATCTCGCTCTGGTAGAGCGTCTGGATCTGCTCCAGGGCGGCAGCGTCGTCGCTGATGCGCCTTTGTATAGCCGCCCCGGGCGCCTGCTGCGCAGGCAGGTTGGCCAGCCCGTCGACAACATCGCGGAAGGCGAGTTTGTCGGCATCGCGCAGATCGGCGCCGCTCTCCAGGCGATCGAGAAAGGCCGTGAGCGGAGAGGCATCTTTGCCCGCCGCGTCAGCACTCAGGTCCTGCTCCAGCTGATCGAGCCGCTCGTGATTCTGCTCAAAAAGAATCCAGGCCGCGGTGCGCACCCGCTCCCGGTTTCCATCGTCGAGCTGCGCGGAGCCGTCCATCAGGACAATAATCTTGCGATAGGCCGCGACCGCCGCATCCATGCGCCCTGCCGCGGCGGTGCTGCCCGTCGCCAAGGCTGGAGGCTGAGCCGCACAACAGACCGCGTCGAGCCCGAGGAAGGCAACGACAGCCAAAGTTGCCAGACATCCCATGCGCATGCAAGCACCTGAAAATAAAAGCTTGAGTATGAGGGTAACGTAACCAGACGCCCAAGTGCGCGTGGCTGACCAATCGCTGCCCAGAGATCGTCGGAAATGCGGACCGGTCATCGGTTCGAGGGGTGATTTTGAGGGTGTGTTGGAGGGGGAAACGCCTTTATTTTCATTGGGGCGGCTAGTGGGGATCGAACCCACGACATCCTGAGCCACAGTCAGGCGTTCTGCCGCTGAACTATAGCCGCCATACCCAATCGATTGTACCATCGAATCAGCCTGCGGACCGCGCCGCGGCAGCAGCGAAGGCCGCCTATCTCCGGATCGAACCCCATCCCGCCGGGCCGGCAGCAGCCCGCCAGCCCCGTCAGCCTTCTCGACCGCTGGGACCGGGGCGCGTGGCTGTTCCGATCGAGCACCTTGCGCTCGCTCGAAGTTCTGCTCGACGAGGCCTTCCGCATCCCCGGCACGCCCATCCGCTTCGGGCTCGATGGCATCATCGGCCTGGTTCCCGGCATCGGCGACGTGCTGGCTGGCCTGCTTTCGCTGGTCATTCCGCTGGCCGCGTGGATTCGCGGCGTCCCGTACGTTACGCTAGTGCGGATGGCCGCCAATCTCGCGATCGGCGTGCTGGTGGGCTCGGTGCCGGTGGTGGGCGACATCTTCGACATCGCCTGGAAGGCCAACCGCCGCAACTACCTCCTTCTCATGCGGCATCTCGACGCACCGCGCCGTCACACTGCCGGCGACTGGGCGTTTCTGCTGCTTCTGGCGGCCCCGCTGGCATTGGTCTTCGCCATCCCGTTGATCCTTGCGGTGTGGCTGATTGCGTGGCTTCTTGGCCGGCTATAAGGCGTCGGAACGCGCGGTCCGAATCGGATTCGCGTTACAATCGAACCAGGACATCGGGGCGTAGCGCAGCCTGGTAGCGCATCTGCTTTGGGAGCAGAGGGCCGGGGGTTCGAATCCCTCCGCCCCGACCATTCGAATCGAGTGCAATTTAGAGAAGAGGCAATTGCCGCGGAACGCTGCCACGTCGTATCCCGGTTGCATCCTGACGAATGCGCGACTGGAGCCGATCATATGTCCCGGTGCCTAGTGGCATTCTCTTCGCTGTTTTCACGCCTTGCTGCATCGCTTCTTAGAAACATCTGCAAGCGCTTTCAAAAAAGAAATTCAGCTTCCTAGTCTGGAAGCGAGGGTCTTGGCCGCGCCTGTCATGAACAGGCTGGACACGGACTATAGCTATTCTCCAATTGCTGTACACCGAAGGCACGATGATAAGCGGCTTTTTCCTTAAGAAAGAGCCACCTTGCACGGAACTAAATAGAGCACATGAATTGGAGAACTGCTCTAGGTGTGCACAGCCGCGGTCAGGCGCAGCGTGAGCACAGTGATGTCGTCATCCTGACCAAAGAGCTGCGCGGTTTCAGCAATCTGCTGAGCGGGCTGGAGCGTAAGAGCGGGAAGGCGGTCAAAGCCGTAAAGCTCGCCATCGGCAGCGCGCGCCTCGAGCACTCCATCGGAGAGCAGGACCAGACTCTCGGATGGGAACAGCTTCCCCTCAACTGAAGCGTAGCGTTGATCGGGAACGAGGCCAAGAGGCAGCGCCGGCGGCGCGCAGACCTCGCGCCCGGAAACATAGGGTGAAACGTGGCCGGCGTTGGCAAGTGTGTAGTCGCCGGTGAGCGCAATGCGGACGCAGCACGCAGTGGTAAAGCCCAGCTGGCCCTGCGCAATGAGAACGTTGTTGAGACCAGCGAGGATTGCACTCGGATCGCAGGAAGTCTCACGACGCAGGGCTCCGAGGATCATGGCGACGCGCATGGCCGCGGTGAGCCCTTTACCGGAGACGTCACCGACTATGGCAGTAATTGATCCATCCGGTGCCGGGGCAACGAAGAAAAAATCTCCGCCCACCTCGCTGGCCGGCATGTAAACGGAGTTGACCTCAAATCCGGGAGTTGCTTGAGAAGCGCTCTGCAGCAGCAATTGCTGCACGGTGCTCGCCGCCTGCAACTCGGCAGCGTAGGCTGCGCGTTCGCGGGCAGTTTCCACCATCTCCGCGCAGAGCAATGCATTTTCAATTGCAGCAGCCGCCTGCAGGGCGATCGTGTTGAGCAATTTAAGATCGGCGGCCGTATACGACACATTGTCATTGCTGTTGCCTAGGGCGATCAGTCCCACGTTGCGCTGGCCTGCCCGGAGCGGTGCCGAGATCAAGGCATGGAGATGGCACTCCAGGCCCAGGGCGCGCGGATCGCCGGCGCAGTTGTTGACGATCTCTCCTATGCCGCGCTCAAGAATCGAGGCGGCGAAGCGCGAGTCCGGCCCCAGCAGATCTCCGCCTTCCGGGCTGTCGCCAAAGGACGCAGCGGCTTCAAGCACGGCCCCTTCTTTCTCCAGGACGAGAACGCTGCCGTGCGTTGCGGAAATGAGCCGCTGCGCCTGCGCGAGCGCGGACTCAGCGACCGCGGCCGAGTTGAGCAGCGCGACTAACTGCTCAGAGAGCTGCTCGATGAGATGAACTTCGCGGTAGAGGTGTAGAACCTCTGCAGCGAGCGCGCGGCCTTCAGACTCGCGCGCCGCCATGTGCGCCAGAATCGCGGCTGCGGCTTGTGCCGATTCGCGAGGACCCACGGCATAGCCCAGAGACCTGCCTTCCAGATCGACGGGAATGCGGGAATGATCGGTTGCACCTTCAAGACCTGTTCCCAGCAGGGTCCTGCCCTGCGTATCAACGATGCAAACGCCTGGATGGAGTGCCATCAACAGGGCATCGATCGCCGCCGCGCTGCCGGATGCGGGCCTGAGAAGAGACTTCATCGTAACCGGCGCCATGTCTCAGGCTCCCGGCGCGGACAGGCCAAGGACAGAGCGGGCTTTGGCAATGAGCGCATCCGGATCGAATGGCTTTGTCATGTACAAGTCGGCGCCGACCTCCTGGCCGTGCTGCCGATCAAACTCCTGGCCCTTTGCCGTGAGGAGAATGATGTGAATGTGGCTCATGCCCATTTCGTTCTTTACGGCATGACACACATCGAAGCCATTTTTCTTGGGCATCATGACATCGAGAAAAACCAGGTTCGGCTCTTCAGCGCGGATGGTCTCGAGCGCCTCTTCGCCATTGGTCGCTGTCAGGATCTCCACACCATCGTCTTCCAGCTCCTCCAGGGTCTGCTGGATGAGCGTGCGCAGGTGAGCTTCGTCGTCAACGATCAGAATTTTCATAGGCGTCATGGATAGATGAGGAAAAGGACGTTTTCCATTCCTTTCTCGAAGCGGAGTGAACGCACCGCCTCTTCGCTGGAAAGCACGGAGTTGAGAATAATGATGTCGGGCTTGGAGTCCACGGCGCGCGAAACAAGGTCAGACCCCTTGGACTCGACAACCTGATAGCCGCGCGTCTCAAGTGCGTCTGTCAACGTGCGCAGGGTTGAAACATCCTCGTCGACCACCATAACCTTCTTGCGCGATTTGCCCTGATCGAGCAAGGTATCCACTTCATGGAACAGCGACGCGGTATCGATGGGCTTGGTCAGGTAGCGATCGACGCCAAGCCGGAAGCCGCGCTCCTTGTCCTCGAGAATGGACAGAATGATGATCGGAATATCCATGGTGACCGGGTCGTTCTTCAGAACCGCGGCCACGTCGAAGCCGTTCATCTCCGGCATCATCACGTCCAGAATCACCAGCCCGGGCGTCTCTTCGCGAATCAACGTCAGCGCTTTGCGTCCGTCTTCTGCCAGGCGCACTTTGTAGCCCGCCTCTGTGAGCTCCTGCTGCAGCAGAGAGCGAATGTTCGGGTCGTCATCGACGACAAGCACTGATTTATCGCGCCCCTCATGCGTCGAGACGCGATCGCGCAGTTGCTTGACAAGCGACTCAATGTCGATTGAGCGGCGCTTGGGGAGCAGCTCCAGCTGCGCCGATTCCGCGATAATGGGTAGCGTGAAGGAGAAGGTGCTGCCCTGGCCGGGTTCGCTCTCCACCCAGATGCGGCCGCCATGATACTCCACAATCTCCTTGCAGATCGGCAGGCCCAGGCCGGTGCCTTTGGGCTTGTCGGTCAGGGTATCGCCAACCTGCTTGAACTTCTCGAAGACCTTGGGCTGATCATCCGGAGCGATGCCGATGCCGGAATCTTTCACGCCGACGATCAGCTCTGAGTCGTGCCTGTGCGCCGAGCAGGTGATCGATCCGGAATCGGTAAACTTCACGGCATTTGAAATCAGGTTGATCACAACCTGGATCAGGCGGTCCTGATCGCCGGTGATGGCCGGGAGATCAGGTGCGATGTCACGAACGAGTTCAAGCTTCTTTGCGTCGAACAGCGACGCCGTTGCAGAAACCGCGCGGTCAATCACCTCCTTGATGGAGATGCTGCCCATGTTCCAGGTAAACTTGCCGGCCTCAATTTTTGCCAGATCAAGCACGTCGTCGATGAGCTTGGTCAGCCGCTCGCCTTCGCTCACAACAATGCCGAGGTTCTCGATGACCTGGCGCTTGGCCTGCTGTACTTTGCGGTCATCTTCGGGGATCATCGGGAACAAGCGCTCTTCCAGGCGTCGGCGAATGATCTTTGCGAAGCCGAGAACGGAAGTGAGCGGCGTACGCAGCTCATGGCTGACGGTAGAGAGGAATGAGCTCTTGGCAGCGTCGGCCTGCTCGGCAGCGGCGCGCGCATGGCCGGCTTCTTCAAACAGCTTCGCGTTGTGGAAAGCAACGCCAACTGCGGTGGCGACCGTCGCAAGCAGGCGCTGGTCGGCTTCCGTGAAACGGCCCTCCTGATCGACGGACTGGACGCTGATGACGCCAATGACCTGGCCGCCGGACGGGATGGGCACACCGAGATACGACGCTGTCTGGCGGCCGATCTGTTCAATGCCAAGCCGAGTACTGTTGCCCGCCATGTCCTCATTGATCAGCAGTGGTTCGCCGGTGCGGATGATCTGCGAAGTCAATCCTGACCCGTAAGGCCGCGGCGAAGCCTCCTCGCCGTGCGCATAGGGGAAGTGAAGCATCATCGAGACGCGATCGAGGAGAGCAACGTAGGCGATCGGCGCATGGAACATGTCCCGCACCTGGTCGCCGACAAATTGAATCAGGCGGCTCTTGTCGAGCTGGGTGGCCAGCGCCTGACTGATGCGGTTGATCGTGACCAGTTCCGCGGCCCGCTCGCGCACCTCAAGCTCGCGCTGATTGATGACCAGATAGGCATTGGCATTGTCCAGTGCGATTGTTGTATACGCCGCCAGGTTCTCAAGCAGGCTCAGATTGCGTTCCGAGTAGGCATTCTTCTTGAAGCTTTGCACGGTGAGCACGCCCAGCACGCGCTCCTGCGCGATCAGCGGCAGGTAGATCATCGACGCCGGCGGCTGCGCAGTGCTGCCGTCATCCAGCGCGTGGCCGGTGTGCTGATAGTTCGCCAGATACCGAGAAGACTCCTTCTCGACGTCGTTGATCAGAATTGCCTGGCGATGATCGATGCACCATACGGCAAACTGGTTCTTGTCGTCCGTGCTGCGCGTATACGGCGCGTAGCGTTTTCCGTTCTCGATGGCCAGGCTGTACTCGATGGCGCGCTTTTCCGGCTTGTGCAGGCCGACGCCGAAAATGCTCGCGTCCATGATCTGGTTCACACGCTCGTAGAGCTTGAACAGAATGGTATTCAGATCGAGCGACGCCGTTATCTCCTTGCCGATATCGCTCAGCAGTTCGATCGAATCCTTCTGCGCAGAAATCTCAGCCGCCTGGGCGCGAATCTCCTCGGTGCGCTCGTTGACCGTGGCTTCGAGCGTGCGGGCCTGGGCCACAAGCGCTTCAGTCTTGCGGTGCGCCTTGGCACGCTCGTGCATGCTGATGTAACGCCACGCAGCAAGCGCCAGGGCGATCAGCAGCAGCACATAGAGCACATAAGCCAGAACGGTGCGGTACCACGGCGGCAGAATGATGAAGGCATAAGCGCCGTCGGGGCCAACGCGGCCATCGGCGCTGCGGGCATGAACCCGGAAGCGGTAGGTTCCTGGGCCCAGTCCGCTGTAGTTTGCTTCCTTTTGCTTGCCCCAGACAGACCAGTCCTTGTCGGCTCCCTCCAGCAGATATTGGTAATCCACGTCAGCAGCATTGCCGTAGATGGGAGCTGCGAACTGGAAGCGGACGCTGCTGGAGCCGGGAGCCAAGCGCGCCACTGAGCCACCGGGTAGACTGGCTCCGCCGAACACAAGCACAGATCCCGCATTGACTCCGCGAACCAGCGCCGGCAGCGGGTCTGCGGCGGCTGCCCGCAAGCGCGGATCAAAACGCAGAAGCGACTCGCCGGTTGACCAAACAGTGCCATCCGGGTCAACAAACGTTGGGAAGACCTTGAAACGTGTCAGCGGCTTGTAGGTGTCCTCGTCAAGATGGAAGCTGCCGTCAGGATTACGCGTGACCCGGGCGATACGGCGCCTCTCGGAACCGAACATGATGGTCCACACGCTGCCGTCGACTGTCTTATAGGCCATCGGAGAGGCATCCGCCTCATCGAGCGGCAGTTGCAGGCGGTTGTCCAATACAAATTTGTGTGCGGCGTGGTCCCAGCGGTAAACGTCCTGCCGGTTGCCAAAACCTACGTAGACGTCTCCGAAAACATTGGTCACCCCGCCGATTTCCGCAGGAAGTCCGTAATTCGCAGCCGCGCTCTCTACCGTCGAATCGCGCATGCCTGTTGCTGCAACCTTGATGCGCAGCAGATGATCCTTGCCGCCGCCAACCCACAGGTCTCCATCGGCATCCTCGGCAAGGCTATGCGCGACATACACCGTGTTCGGCAGCATTCCCTCGTCATTCCATCTGCCGCCGTCCCAGCGCATCGAACTGACGCCCTCGCCGTGCCCGACGAAGACGCGATTGGGATTCTTGCGCGACTGGATCGCGAGGTATGCCTGCTTGTCCAGCACATGAAGATCAGGAAGCGTCGGAACCAACTTGTCGCCCACGACGCGGAGCACGCCTTCGCTTGTCGACACCAGCAGTTGGTCCGGCCCCTTGCCCGAAGGGTCCTTGAATTTGAGCAACGAAAATCCCTGATTGGCGCCCGCGAGCGGAACCATCGATGGGCGATTGGTCTTGGGATCAGAGCTCAATTTCAATGCCGGGTGCGAGCCGTTGCCATCGGCCACATACACCGAGCCCTCAAAGCGGACCGCGTCCAGCGGTCCGTCAGGCCAGAAGATCGAGATCGGCGAAGAAATATCCACCCGGGTGACGCCGCCGCCGGTGCCGATCCACAGTGCGCCTTCACGATCCTGATAGGCGCTGAGAGCGCCCGGATCGATCAAGCCGTCGGGAACGTCGAGGATCTGGCGCAGTTTGCCGTCATGCATCAGGATCACCGCGCCGCCGCTCAGCGTTGTCGCGCAGAGACTGCCATCGCGAAGCAACGTTGAGGTGTAGAGCTTATGCGCTTTCAGATAGTCGTCGGCGGCGGTGGGAAAGGGCGTAACCTTCTGACCGTCGTAGAGCGAAAACAGCCCTCCGCGCTCTGAAACAATCATCCGTCCATCATCGTAGGGATGCAGGAACAGCTTGATGCTCTTTGCGTAGGCGTCGCCGCCAGGCATCGGGCGCAGCTCGTCCCCCACAATCTCTTCCAGGCCGATCCCATTCTCATCCGTATAAATATGGCCCCGCACCTGCGACAGCGCCTGAACCCTTGATTGCGGACGCGCGTGCCAAACGTGCATCGTCGTTCCGTCCCAGCGGAACAGTTCTTCGTAACTGCGGAAGAACACGCCGTGCGGCGTGACCAGCGTCTGCCATACATCGGTAAAATTGCGGTCCTTCTCGGGGACTTTGTCCAGCAGAGAAACGTAGACCTGGGTTCCCTTGCCGTCCGCGGTCAGGTAGCCGAATCCGCCATTGCCCCCCACCCACACCGTGCCCGAATCATCGAGCGCCAGTGAACGCACATTGTCCATGCCCACATCGATCTTGCGCCAGGAAACGCCGTCATACTCAATAACTTCTCTGCCCGAGACGCCAAGATAGATCACCCCGCGGCGGTCCTGGAGGATGGCCCATATCTGTGGAGGAGAGTTGAATTCCTTGATCGTGTGCGACTGGAGGATTGGCGTGCCCACTTCCGTAGGATGGGGCGCGCTGCCGGAAGCAGTTTGCGCGCAGGCAAGCGTCATTGAACCCAGTGCGGCGAGCACAGGGAGAGCGATGCGCCGAAAAGCAGTAATGCTCTGGGGCAATTGAGTTTCCAGTTACAACGAATGGGGACAGCAGCGATCATAATATGCTGCAGCGTTGAAGTCGAGGATATTTTGCCCATGGGATGGGCCCTTTGCCGCGGCGCCCCGCCTTACCGTATCCCTCAGGACCAAGAGGCTTGGGCGGCGCATGCAACATCCGGGCAGCTCACAGGCAACTCTGCAATGCCTCCAGCCGTAATCCCGGACGACAACTAGACAACAAACATCGCGATACCGGCGGCAAACATGGCGATCGTGGTAATTGCGACAGCGATCAACGCAAGGCGCGAGCTCGGCTGGCCTCGCATCACCTTTTTGTCGGCGGCAACAATCAAAATTGCGACAAGAAGGAAAGGCGCCAACAGCCCGTTGATCACCGCCGTCAGGTAAAGAGCCTTCACCGGGTTGATTCCGATAAAGTCAAGGGCGACGCCCATCGCAGTGGATGCCAGAATCAGGGTATAAAACCAGCGTGCCTGGCTCAGCTTCTTGTTCAGGCCCTGACGCCATCCCAGGGTTTCAGCAAATGCGTAGGCGGTCGATCCAGCCAGCGTGGGAATCGCAAGAAAACCGACGCCCACAATCCCTAGTGTGAACAGTGTGGCGGCAAAGTTGCCCGCAAACGGGCGCAGCGCTTCAGCTGCCTGACGCGAGGTTTCAATGTTCACAATGCCGTGGCGATTGAGGGTAATGGCAGTGGTAAGGATGATGAAGAACATGACCATGTTGGAGAAGAATGCGCCAATGCCTACATCGATATTTCTCAAACCAAGCTCTTCTTCGCTTGCTCCTCTGCGCTGAGCAAGTGTGTGCTGCCCTTCTGACTTCTCCTCTTCAACTTCTTCGCTTGTCTGCCAGAAAAACAGATATGGGCTGATTGTCGTACCGAGAATCGCCACCAGCGTCTCCCATTCCGCCCTGCTGTGCGGGATAGACGGCAGCAGTGTGTCGCGCATGACCTGGCCCCAGTTGGCGCCCACAACAAACGCAGTGATCGGATAAGCGACAAGAACCAGCACCAACCACTTGAGTACACTTGCAATCTGCTTGTATTGGAGGCGAACGGTTGCCCATGAAATGAGGATTGCAAAGGCGCTCACAAACCACCGCGAGTTGATTCCCGAAAGCATTGCGGCTGCGTCGGCCATGCCGGCCAGGTCCGCTGCGATATTGATGGTGTTCGCCGCCAGGAGCGCAAACACGACGGTAAACAAGAGCCACTTTGGAAAACGCTGCTTGAGGGTCGCGGCAAGGCCCTGTCCTGTCACCTTGCCGATGCGCGCGCACATCATCTGGACCGCGGCCATCAAAGGCCATGTCAGCAGCGCAGTCCACAGGAGCCTGGTCCCCAACTGCGCGCCTGCGACCGAGTAAGTGGCAATACCGGACGGGTCGTCATCGGCCGCGCCTGTGATGACGCCGGGCCCGATGGCCTTGGCAACCGATCGTATCCATTGGGATGAAGAAGAGGTTGGCACGCGTTGGTTGGGCATTGGCTCTCTACGGGTCAGCGCGCAAATCGATAGACAAAACTCGGGGCCCGCGCCTGAAGATCATACCAAATCACGCGCTGCGGCACAGGGCGAGTGGGACTGCAACACGTCCGGACAGTGTTCTTCCTTCCTAAGGTTAACGCAAACGCGGTGTGCCGTCCGAGCAGTTTAGACCACCCCGATATCGGCATCCCGGTGGAATTTCGCCCTTCCGGAGTGAGCGTTCCGGCTCAGACGGCGTCACTGCACGCGCCTAAAGTCAGAGTTACCTTCTGCGCCTCAGTGCATGGAATCAAAGTGACGCTGCGCATCGGTAGAAAATGGTGAAACAGATGAAAAAGCTTATGACGCTCGCCGCAATTCTCAGCATGACCAGCATCGCCTGGGCCGGATCCGACCGCGAAGCGACAATTGACCGGATGGATCACGCGGGCCGCGTTCTGCATGAAGTCATGGCCGCACCCGACAGGGGCATTCCGGAAGAGGTACTCGAACACGCCAAGTGCATCGCCGTCGTTCCGCACATGCTCAAAGGCGGTTTCGTGTTCGGCGCCGAGAACGGCCGCGGCGTTGCCACCTGCCGCACCGCAAGCGGCTGGAGCGCGCCGGCATTCTTTACCATCACGGGCGGAAGCTGGGGCCTGCAGATTGGCGTCGAAGGCGTTGACCTGGTCATGGTCATCCAGAATGAAGAGGGGATGCGGCATTTGATCAACAGCAACTTCGAGCTGGGCGGCGACGCTTCTGCGGCGGCCGGTCCGGTTGGCCGTCACGCCTCTGCTGACACCGACTGGAAGCTCAATACCGAAGTCCTCACCTACTCGCGCGCCAAGGGCCTGTTTGCCGGACTCACGCTGACAGGCGCCGCTATCCGCCGCGACAACGATTCGACTGAAGCCATTTACGGTCGCGACGTCTCCACACGCCACATTCTCGACGGCGGCGAGGTTGTACCGGCCTCAGCCTCACCATTCCTTGATGCGGTTATGAACGCAAAGGCCCAGGCAGTCGCCTCGAACTAAGAGCGGCAATCGGAGTGCATGCGCCGGAGAGTTCCTCAACCCTGCGGCGCACGCACTGCAGAAAGAAGGCCCATATGCTTTGGACACTCTTCGTAATCCTTCTCGTGTTGTGGCTCCTGGGCTTCACACTCCACATCGGTGGCGGGCTGATCCACATCCTGATCGTTATCGCCGTAATCGTGCTTATCTTCAACCTAATTTCTGGACGCAGGAACTGATCTCCACGGAACGGCGCTTGTGCTCGGAATTGAAATGATGATCATGGCGCAGGGCCCATTTTCCCGGTTGCGTTGCGCACAGCTGTTCCCATGGCACAAACGCTCGCGTTTGCTGCGCCGCTCGGCATCCTGATTGCCTTGGGCTCGGCTGGACTGAGTCGGCCTGATTTGTGGATTTGAGGACGCCTTTGAGCGCATCTGCGGACGTCTGCGCGTGCATTGGATCAGGTAGCCCGCAGTTGGCGGCATCGGCATTGGGCTCGGGGGCTTCTTCTTCCCGCGCGGCCTCCGCGTCGGTTTCGACAACATCGCTGGACTGCTCCGCGGAAATGCGCCCGTTGGACCGCTGACCGGCCTGTTGCTGGCCACGTCGCTGGGGGGGGAAAGCGCGACCCTCGAGCGCGAGTCGGAATGCAGCAGCCATCCCCTGTTTGGGCCCCGGCAACGGTAGCCACGCGCACTGCGCGGGGATCGAGCCTCGCGCAAGATTCGACCGTGTTCGCTATGCTAAACTGGCTCTCGCTGGCGTGGGATCGTTTCCACACCCCCCCGCCCCATCGCCATTCGCACAGCGCATGCGCTGCCGAAAGCAAATCTGATATTGGAGATTCCATGTTTCCTGCATCCCTGCGGACTCCTTTGCGTATGGGCGCGCTGTCTTCCTGGCTTCTCGTTTCCCTGGCTTGCTGCTCTCCCCATCTCGCTGCTGAAGAACCGCCCGCAACCGTTGAAGTCCACTGGAACAACGTCGTCCAGGTCTCCCGGACCAAGCCATCGCTGCTGTTTATCGGGACGCCCAAGACCGAAGCGAAATCGCCTCTTCGCCTCCCCATCCTGAAGGCTGTGAAGGACCTCAATCTGGATGATGTTCGATACTCGCCGTGCAATCTCTACCCGCGTCTGGATATTCCCGAACTCGACCCGCCGACAGCCACTTCCACCTCGTGGGATTTCTTGCTGCTCGATCCGGAGGTCGACGATGCGTTGCGCGCCCTCGCCGGCCATCCCGTCATCTTCAACTTCAGCACCATTCCGGAGTGGATGATCAAGACGGCCAAGCCAGTGCCCTATCCGTCGGACCCTGACCAGCCGATCAGCAACTATGAGCAGGGCGATGAACTGCGTGACCCGACCTATCGCGAAGTTGCCGATTACTATGTTCGCGTGGCCAACTGGTACGCGAACGGCGGATTTACCGACGAACTGGGAAAGTGGCATCAGTCGGGGCATCACTACAAGATCGACTACTGGGAGGTTCTGAACGAGCCTGACGTCGAACATCACTTTTCGCCGCAGGCTTACACCAGAATCTACGACACGATCGTGGAGGCACTTCGCAAGGTTCTGCCCAACACAAAGTTTGTGGGGCTCTCCAACTCCTATCCCGGCGGCCATCCCGACCTGTTCGAATATTTCCTCGACCCCAGGAATCACAAACCCGGTATTCCGCTGGACATGATTTCCTATCACTTTTATGCAGTCCCGGACCTGGATGAGCCGGCGGATGCGCACCCCTTCATCTTTTTCGCGCAGGCCGACCGATTTCTCGAAGTAACCGGCTACATCGAGACCATCCGCAAGCGGCTCTCGCCCGCGACCGGAACCATGGTCGATGAGATCGGAACCATGCACGCCGACGACTGGGGCCAGGCAAAGACCGACTACATCTACAAGCCGCTGCCCGCTTCGTATTGGAATCTTTCCGCCGCCGTATATGCCTACGTGTTTGCGCGCCTGTCGAGCATGGGAATCGACGTAGCAACCGAGTCGATGATCGCGGCCTACCCCGGCAACTTTGCCTCGATCGCCATGATGGACTGGAATACCGGCCAGCCCAACGCGCGCTACTGGGTTCTCAAGCTGATGGGCGACAACTTTCATCCCGGCGACAAACTGGTGGAGACGCAGCTTTCAGGCGGCCCGATTCTGGCCCAGGGATTTGTCGGCCCCGACGGCACCCGCAAGCTGCTGTTGATCAACAAGCGCGACCGCGACCTGGCGTTGAACCTGCCTGAAGCCAGGGGCGGCAAGGTTGAAGCCGTTGACAAGACGACCGGCTCCAACCCGCCTTCGTCCGCGCCGATCAAAGCCGATCAGCTTCAGCTCGGTGCGCTGGGCGTTGCTGTGGTGACGCTGCCCCGATAGTTGACCCGCAGCTGGCCTACGCGATCTTCACAAAGTTCATGGCCGCGGAGTTCATGCAGTAGCGCATGCCGGTCGGGCGCGGGCCGTCGTCGAACACATGGCCCAGGTGAGCGTCGCACTCGCGGCACTTCACCTCGGTGCGCGACATCCCGCCGCTGTCATCGCTCACTTCGTGAACATTCTCCTTGGCGATCGGTTGCCAGAAGCTCGGCCAACCAGTCCCCGACTCAAACTTGGTCTCCGAGCTGAACACGGCGTTGTCGCAGCAGATGCAGCGATAAATGCCGTGCTCGTGATTGTCCCAGGTGCTGCCGGTGTACGGGCGCTCGGTGCCCGCCTTGCGCGCCACCACGTAGGAGACTGGCGAGAGCTGCTGCTGCCACTCGGCATCGGTCTTGACCACGCGCGGCACCGTAACCTTGCCGGTGGCTTTGCCCGAAGCAGAAAATTGCACGATCATCACCGTGGCCGGATCGCCCTTGGCCTCAACCACCGTGACCGGCATGCGGTGCAGAGCCCACACAGCGGTTACGCCGAGCGCCCCCGCCAGGAACGCGCGGCGGCTGGAAAGCGGCGCCAACCCATTCTTCGTCGATTGATCTGATCCTTCTCGCTGTGTCTTCGTTGCCATAACGACTCCTCTCGAGTTCAATTGCCAGAACCCCACCGTCCTAGCCGAATGTGAATGAATAGGCCTGCACACTGGTGCTGACAAAATCGATGCCGCTGGTCCGGCCTCGGATTGCGCCTCCCTGGCGAATCCGTTGGTAGAGACGGTTGGCCGTGACCGTACCATAGCCGTCCGCATCTGTGTCTACTCCCTGATTCTGACCGAGTAGCCGCCCAACCAGTAACGAACCGCGCCCGGCGCCGCGCGGTTCCCATGCGAGAACCGCTGCACAGAAGACGCAAGAGCGCCAATAAAGGTTACGAATGCGGAGCCGGTTCGGATTGAAGCCGCAGCGGAAATCGGCTCCGCCGATACCAGTCTACCGTGCAATCGGCAACAGGCAGCCCGGCGGCGAGCGCGAAGGCGGGGCTCGAACGCTGGAGCCTTCCGGGCTACGGCTTCGGATTCAAATGCATCTTGAGAAACTCGATGTAGGTGTCCCAATCGGCGGGCACCATGCCGTGGCCGCCATCGTGCATGGAATACGCAAGGTCGTGCAGGATGGGCTGCTTCGCGGCTGGCCAAACATCTGTATCCAGGTCGTCTTTGCCAAGCAGCTTATAGACCGGCCCCGCGGCAACCTCAGCCAGAAACTCACCCCTGGGGTCGGACCAGTTATCCGTGCTCCCTGTTTGCAGCAGCAGTGGTCGCGGCGCAATGAGAGCGATGAGCAGGTTCGCATCCATCGGCGCGGTGTCTGGAAAGCCCGCATACTGTCCGTAGTTGACAGCGAACTGGTAGGGAAAGCGCGTGGGCGCTGTCAGGTGCTCAATGGTCTCGCCGTAATTGCGATGGCTGAGCGCGGCGCCGCCCTCGCCGGAGCAACTGGCAATGACAGCGGCGAAGCGCTGGTCGTGCGCGCCGGCCCACATCACCGTCTTGCCCAGGCGCGAGACGCCATGAATGGCCACGCGTTTTGCGTCGATCGCCTTGTCAGTTTCAAAGTAGTCCTGAACACGGCTCATGCCCCAGGCCCAGGCTGCTATCGAACCCCAGTCCTCAGGTCCGCGGTCGCTTTGGCCGGGCTTCAGATAACGGGCGCGAATGCCTTTTGAGAAGCCGGCCGGATAATCGGGATCAATGTCGCCGTAATAGTAGGTGGCCACGCCGATGCCGGCATCCATGAAAGGCTCCACGTTGAGATGCCCGAAGCCGCGCCCCTTGGGCGGCGCAATTTTGGCGTTGGTCTTCGCATCCCAGATCTCATCCGGCTTGATGTCCGGATCATCAACCGCATTCTGCACTGCGCCAAAGTTGATGCTGAAGAACATCGGCACAGGCTTGGTGGCCGCGGCAGGCAGATAGATGAGCAGGTTGATGGCCGGCCAGCTCTTGTCGTCAGAGAAGAAGATCGTAACCTGCTTGCGAATGGCCTTGCCGTTGAGCGCGGGCGTGCCGGGGTCGGTCACTTCAAAGTGCTCACCGGCAGGGCGGCCGGGATCGCGCCCGTATTGCTGCGACAGAAAGATCTGCTCAATCTCCGGGCGGCGTTTCGCATACCAGGTCTTCGCATCGCGCACGGGCTTCCCGTTGTTGAGCTTGAGCGGATCGGGCAGCGTGTACGCGCCCACCTTTGCCTCGTCGTAGTTGACCGCGATGCCGGCCACAACATCGGGCGCGGCCGGCGGAGCCGGGGCCGTAGGTGCGGGTGCTGGCGCCTGCGCGAGCAAACAGATCGCTGGACCCGCAACAACGCAGCAGACAACGATGCCGAGCTTCATAAGACCCTCCTGGACGAGCCGGATTCAGTAAACACCCATCGGCGCCCACACGCAACTCGCGCGTGGCATCGCATCGTGCGTTGCGCCGCGCCTGGTTAGCGAGATGACACGATCACCCGCCGCTCCGGCCTGGGCGCTGCCGGGCTGAAGCAGTCGAGCCGCATCGCGCGCACTGTGCCGGCGAACAGTTCCAGTTGCCTCTCCACCAGTGCGCGTACCTGCGCAGCCTCGCCCCTGGCGCGCAGATTGACCAGAACCTCATGGCGTCCGGCAGGCGAGGCATCCAGATCTCCTTCGACGCGCGGCAACTCGCCATTGGCGCAGACCGCAGCCTTCACCCAACCCGTTGGACTGGTGTCGAGAACCTTCAAATGCACAATTGCCACGCCGGCCGCGCTGAGCGCTGCGTCCAATCCATCGAGAAACGGTCCAACCACCAGCGCGGGTGCACGTGCCGCATCCGGCTCCAGTGTGAAACTCAGGTTGAGCCAGGCCAGAGCCGCCTCCGCCTGCGCATACCGCGCGTAGTCGATCTCCAACGCGGTCCGCCCCGCATCGCCATCTTGAAACAGAATTTCATCCAGCCACGCTTCCACACCCTGGCCCGTCTTCGCGCTCAAGCTGCGCGCGCTTGCGCCGCCAAGACTCTCAGTCGGACCCAGGGCCGGCGCCAGATCTGACTTCGTGAGGCACACCAGGTCGGCCTCCTCGATCTGCTTTTGAAACAGAAATTCGAGGTCTGGGTCGGCGCCTTCCACCACCATCGACGCGGCGCGCGCAGGGTCGACAAGCACGGTGAACGGTGCCAGGCGATAGGCATCGAAGTCCTGGCGCAGGGGCCCAAACACGGTCGCCGCGAGATCCGTGCAACTGCCGACGGGCTCGGCAAAGATCACATCGGGCGCTGAGGGGCGCAGCGCTTCAATCACCGCCGCGAGCGCGGAGAAGCGGCAGCAGAAGCAGCCGCCCGTCACCTCGCGTGCGATCATCCCCTCCATGCCGGCGTGGCGCGTGTCCACCAGCTCCTCCCCCTGGTCGTTAAGGATGACGGCACAACGCAGGCCGCGCTGCTCAAGCACCCGCGCAGCGGCCAGAATCAAACTAGTTTTTCCGGAACCGAGAAAGCCGCCGACGATGACGATCCACGGTCTTGCTCCATGCTGGGCCGCAGTCATGCATGCACCGTGATGTGAAGCTCGTCATGTGCGGCCAGCGTCTGCGCCTGCGCGAGTGTCACCACCGCTTGCTCCGCACGCCTTTCCACGCGACTCTCTACCTGCGTGTGCCCCAACGTGACGCTTGCTGTAGCACCCGGCGCCGCAATGGCGCAGGAGCGGAGAGCGAGAGTCCCCTTCAGCACCTTGATCGCAAACCGCATGCCCGCCGTTCCGCGGCGCAGTTCGAAAGTTCCCCATCCGGTGCCCGTCGACCAGAAGCACTGGAAGTTGTCCCGCGGAATCTTGGGCACAGCGACCACGGCCCCCGCCACGCCGTCATAGAGAAATCCGCTCATCGCAAGCACGGTGGACCACGATGACATGGCGCGTGCATAGTGATGGCCGCACTCCGGTTCGTCCCACGGGTTGCGCTTCTCTCCGTCATAGCGGGCGCGAATGTTCTCGACACATTGGACGCCTTCGGTCACCATACCCCAGTTCATCAACAGCGCCGCCACCAGGTACTCCTGCCCTGTCCAAGCCTCAGCATAATAGGGAAATGGAATGTGCGGGCGCTCGGCTTTGCCATAGTCGCAGACCACAACCGCGGCCTCTTCATTCAGTGCGTAGGTCCGCTCCACGTTGTCGTGGCCGCTCAGTCCGGGCTTGTGGTTGTACTTGTAGATCGATTGCAAAGTGCGGCGAATATTGTCCGGGGCAACCAACGGCCCCATGCCCCCGGCATCAGTCAGGTATTGCCCGATCAGTTGATCCGCAAGGCAGCCTGCGCCCACCTGGTACTCGGGGGTCTCCGTATTCTCCGATCCCATTCCACTGCGCAGGTTGTCCGCGATTTCATCCTTGCGGAAGCCACGCACTTTCTGCACATAAAACTCTCCATTGAACAGGTTCGCATCGATCCATTTGCTCCCCTGCTCAAACAATCTTCGATACGCATCTGCTGAATCGGAATCCCCCGCGGCGCGCGCCATCTCTTCGCCCGCGCGCAGCGCGCCCAGATAATAGATCCCGCACATCGGATTAGGCCCGTAAAACTCCACGTCGTATGTGTTGTGCTGCACTCCCTCCATTACGCCGTCGCGATTCGCGTCCCATCCGCCCGGTACCCACGCAAATTCAAGCGCCTTCTTCGCACCGGGCCACGTCGACCGTAGCAGCGCATCGTCACCGCAGATCTTCCAGTCCAGCCACGCATGGATGATCTGCCCCATCTGCCCATCGGCGGCAGCGAATCCCGACCGGCCCTTGCCCGCCGGCAGCATCTGGCGGAAATGCATGGCGCCGGCTTCGTCCATGGAATAGCCAAACGCGCTGCGCCGCAGCGATCGCGCAAATGATGGGAACAGAAACGCGGTCGCAGTCTCGTAGTTCCACACGTGTGTGCAGTTGCCATAACAGCACCCACGCTGATCGTCGCTGCCTTCAAAGCCGTGGAACTCGCCGTCGACGGTGCGGAAGCAAGTCGTCGTGGCCAGCGTGGAGAGATTGGCGCTTGCCGCCTCCTTCACCACTCCGGGCAGTGTGGACTCGCGCAGCGCGCCAGCAAACATGCGCGTCTCTCCTTCGAGTCGCGGTAAATGTTCCGCCGTGTACTCGACCGCATCCCAAGCGCTCTGAAAGCGTTCGGCATAGAAATTGCCGATCACCGTCTTGCTTTCACCCTCCGGCGCATCCCAATGGATCCACTCCGGCGTGCGATTGGGAAACCGCCAGCCCAGAAAAAACTCGAAGCTGGCCGACTGGCCTGCAGCGATGGTTCGCTTCAAACACAGCACGCCCACTGTGTTGTGCGGCTTGGGCTGCGCACCGAGTTCACCAGACTTGGAGAACTGATCCCAGAAGTGCAGCGGCGCATTCCACCATCGCCCCGCGGGCCATCCTTCCCAGTGCGAAACCTCCGCTCCGGCGTCGGCACGCACAGCCAGCGCAATCTGGCCGCACATCGGGTCGTCCGCGGCCAGCGCGGGATTGCTCATCACCAGGCCCGCAATTCCCTTCTCTGCGCGATACGTATTTTGACATCCGTCATTGGGCCTCAGCTCGGCGCCGCCGCTCCTGTCCGCGTTCGCTCTGATTGGATTGTCGACCGAGAACGCAATGCCCACGCGTGCCGCTGCACGCCCCGGATTGGTCACCGTATAGCGCAGAATCCCGACCGGCAGGCCGGAGTCGTCCGGCTCATGCGGTATGAAGGGCGAGAACGCGTCAAGCTCAACATGAACCGGCAGCGAGCGATCTTCAAAGTCGATGTGCGCCAGCGGATAGCCGCCCGTGAAGGTCGCCGACTCCAGGCGGCTCAGGCCCGGAGCATTGTTCGAGCCGAGGCCATCCTGGCCTTCAAACGGAGGCAGCAGACGCGACTCCAGCACGCGGGCCACAGGCTTGTCGTCGCCGGCCTGCGCCCAGATTGCGGGAAAAGCATAACTCGGCCGGAAACCCTTGTTGGGCCGGTTGAAAATCTCCCAGTTGATCAGCTGGCCACGGCCGCCCAAACCGAGGCTGCCCGCTCCCACGCCGCCCAGGGGAAATGAAATCATGCGCAACTGACGGCCACGAAACCGGCGAGGATAATTCTCATCCCCGTGATTCGGCGCAGCCGTCTTTTCAGCAATCGCACTCGCGCGCTCGGCCAGCGCGCCGAGAGAAGTTACCTGCGTGGCCGCGCTCACCGCGCCGGCGGCCTGCTTGAGAAAGTTGCGCCGGTTGAGCATCGGCTTCCGGGTCATGGTGCACTCTTTCGTGAATTGCGATTCGCTCCGATTGTACCTCCTGTCCCGGCCGTGCAATGACCCGCAGGCGATGGAACGTAGACAGGCAGTCACGGAGATATGGCAAACTTGTCACGAGGTGAGAATCAATGAAATCCGCAAAGCTCTTGCTGCTTGCCGGCGACTTCGTGGAAGACTACGAAATCATGGTTCCCTTCCAGGCCCTGCAAATGGTTGGCCACACTGTGGACGCCGTGTGCCCCGGCAAGAAAAAAGGCGAACAGGTGCGAACCGCGATTCACGACTTCGAGGGCGACCAGACCTACACCGAGAAGCGCGGCCACAATTTCACTCTCAACGCAACGTTCGACGAGACTGACCCAGCGGACTACGATGCGCTGGTCGTCCCCGGCGGGCGCGCGCCGGAGTATCTGCGGCTGAATGCGAAGGTGCTCGATATCGTGCGCCACTTTGACAAGGCCAACAAGCCGATCGCAGCGCTCTGCCACGGTCCGCAGCTGCTGGCCGCGGCCGGCGTGCTCAAGGGGCGCAAGTTGAATGCGTATCCGGCCTGCGCGCCCGAGGTCGAGCTGGCCGGCGGAACATTTGTCGCGGTCGACTATTTCGGCGCCGTGGTCGACGGAAAGCTGGTAACGGGCCCGGCCTGGACGGCGCATCCGGCATGGCTGGCGCGCTTTCTTGAAGTGCTTGAGGCGCACATGACCGGCCCGAAAGCCTAAGCGCGGGCCGGCGCCTGACCAGCTGGCATTTGAGCGGGTCCCGTGTGGTACATTGACGCCATGAAGGTCAAGGGTTTGGCAACACTCGCTGTGGTGCTGGCACTGACTGCGGCGCCCGCAATTCTCGCCGCGCAGACTGCGCCCACGCACACCAGCCCCGCCAAGCCGTCCACACCCTCTTACGCAGCTCCCGCGGCCGATCCGGCCCGCTCCGATTGCAACGGCGTCCCCTGCGAAGACCAGACCCCTCGTACCATTTATGTTCCCTCCGCGCCCGCTCCCGTGGCGTGGGCCTGGCATGACCGCATCCTGTGGGCTGCCTACCTGGTGCTCGCCCTTCTGGGATACGCCGGCATCATGCTGGCCAACTCCACGCTGAAGAAGATCGAACGTCATGCGGCAGCAGCGGAAGAGACGGCTGCTACGTCGGCCAGTGCGGCAGCTGCCACAGCCACAGCCGCGGCGGCAACCGCCACGGCCGCGGCGGAGACAGCGCAGGCGGCGCTGCTCCACGCCCAGTCAATCCTCAACGCCGAGCGCCCATGGCTCACCATCGCCGTTGAGCCGACGCTGGGCGTGCAGGACAGCTTCAACGTCATCGCGACCAATCGCGGCCGTTCGCCCGCCACCATCACCTCTGCGCTCGACCAGGTTCTTTTCGCCGCCGATGAAGCGCATCTGCCGCCGGCCGACGCATTCAGCAACGCCGAGCCAAAATCTCCCTTCGTGCCCATCATCCTGCTGCCAGGCGAGTACGCCACCCTCAGGACCTTGAAGCGAGAAGACGCCAGGGAGTTATGCGGAACGGACGAGCAATTCCTGAAGGTGGAAGTATGGGCGGAAAAGCTTTTTCTGCGCGGCAAGGTGATTTACAACGACCTGATTGCCCCAGCAGGCAAGGCGACTCACGAGACCAACTGGTGCTGCTGGTACATCCATGGCCGTCAGAAGAGCGCACTCGTCCTGTCCGGCCTGCCCGAGCTCAACGCGCATACATAGTCGCCGCGTCACCCCGCCGCAATTGTCGCCGCGCTACCTTGAAACGCGCTCGATGACCGCGGAGTTGCTGTCCTCATAGGCCACCTTCCAATTGGGCAGCAGCGGCAGCACTTGGATCATCGGCGACTCGCGCGTGAGGATGCAGAACTGCACGTTGTATTTGTCCAGCAGCGCGCCTGGAGCAGTTTGCAGCGTGGCCCACTCACCAAACTCGCGCAGCACCCCGGCCCACTCAAACACATCCGTCCGGCCGTCGATGAAGACCGGATACTCCGGCGCAGCCCACATCAAATAGCCGCCGTAGACGTGATCGTTCATCATCGGCCCTGGCAGATGATGGTCGCGGACAAAGGCCAGCGCCTTCACTGGACTGCCGTCTTCCACCTGCTGGTCGAGATTGCTCTTGCTGGGAAACCCAAGGTATGCCACCACCAGCGCAATAGCCATGAATGCGGCATTGAGCCCGGGACGGTCGGTAGCGGCGGCGTACGCGTCCCACTGCGATGCCAGCTGGCGGGACAACACCGGCGCTGCCAGAATGCCGAAGACGAAGAGCATGCGCATGTGGCTGACGGCCATCCAGGTGCCGATAACCAGAAAAATCAGCTCGTCCCAGTACATCGTCGATTTGCGCATCGCCAGCAGCAGAAAGCTGATCAGCAGAATGGCCAGCAGGCCAATGCCGCGGCCCTCGGTCATGTTCAGCGGCGCGTACTCGGCCACGTTGCCCACCAGCAGCGGCATGTGCAGCAGTGTGTCCACGGGATAGAGAATCTGCTGCATTCCCACAGGATTGACGAACAGGGCAGCGCCTGAAAGCGCCAGCGCAATCAGCAGAGCGCGCCGGCGTTGCGGCTCCCAATCCGACGAGATCATGGCGCCGGCTTCGAGATGAATAAACGATGTGGCCCACAGTACGCCGCCAATCACCAGGCCAAGGATGAACGATGCATGGCAGTTGATCCAAACGGCGAACAGCGGCGGCAGCCAGTAGAACCAGCGCGGGCTTCGCGTGCGTCCAAGCTGGATGATCAATAGCTCAACAACAAAAAAAATGTACCCGATCAACTGCGCGCGGATCGACAGTCCAACCGTGGCAAACATCCACAGGATGAGAGCGCCCACAAAGCCGACTTTGGAGTTGCCGGAGTAGAGCGTGCAGAGCAGGTAGCCGGCCCAGAGCAGGATCGCGGTAAGCGCGCAGAGCAGAAACTCGAGGCCCGAGTAGCCGCCGAACTTGTACGCGCCGTAGATGACCAGCTGCGCCAGCCACTCGTGCGGAACCCATGCGTGATGATTGGTCGAGTACGAGAACAGATCGGTGACCGGGATCGAGTGCGTCGTCCAAATCACCTCGCCGGTCTTCAGATTCCACCACAGGTCCGGATCATCGAAGCGGCCGCGCACCGTGAGCACGGCAAGAATGAGCAGGACGCTGGCCAGCATGCCCTGGAACGAGAAGATCCTGCGCATCAGGCCGGGGTGAATAACGCTGGGCGAGTTTTCCAAGGGACGCGGTCTTTCTGGCATCGAGCAACGCGGCTCTCGCGCGTGCCCTGCGGTGGCACTCCGCCGCTGGCAAACCCGATGCGCGAAGCCCGTTGGGCCGGTGGTTTCCCTTTACAGTATCCGCAGCCCCGCGGGCCTCAACACCGTTTGCGTTGCTCTGGAACCTTAAGCGTTAACCGTCTCCTGCAACTCGAACATCGGGTCGGGATCGGCCAGCCGGATGAGGCGATGCAGATACGCACGTGAGATCGACAGCTTGCGCGCGGCCAGGGTCTTGTTGCCGTTGTTCTCGCGCACGGCGGTCACGGCGAGCTTGATCTTGTAGTCGCGCAGCTGGCGTTCAAACGACCCGGCCGGGTGGTAGTCGGCAATATCGACCACGTCTTCGTTGTCGACCGCATCTTCTTCCACACTCGTGAGGTTGAGGTCTTCCGCACGCACCGTCATGCCGGGAGCCAGCACAATGGCGCGCTGCATCACGTTCTCAAGCTCGCGCACATTGCCGGGCCACGCGTAGCTCTGCAACATGTTGATCGCATCGGAGCTGATGTTCTCCATCGGCTTCTGGAATGCCTGCGCGTAGTGGCGCAGGAAATGATCGGCGATCTGCGGAATGTCTTCCGGGTGCTCCTGCAGCGACGGCGACTCAATGCGCATGACGTTGATGCGATAGTACAGATCCTGGCGGAACTTGCCCTCTGCCACCAGCTGGGCCAGATCGCGATGGGTCGCAAAGATCAGCCTCGCGCGTAGCGGAACGACCTTATTGCTGCCCAGACGGTTGAACTCCATCTGCTGCAAAACCCGCAGCAGCTTGACCTGCGTAAACAGGCTCAGGTCGCCGATTTCGTCCAGGAAGAGCGTGCCGTCACCGGCCTGCTCAAAGTAGCCTTCACGTGCGCCCACGGTGCCAGTGAACGCGCCCTTTTCGTGACCGAACAGCTCGGCCTCAATCAGGGTTTCAGGAATGGCGCCGCACGAGACGGCCACAAAGGGCTTCTTGGCGCGGGCGCCCATGTTATGGATGGCGCGGGCGATCAGTTCCTTGCCCGTGCCGCTCTCGCCGGTAACCAGCACAGCGGCGTTGAGATTGGTGACGCGGTGCACCATCTGGTAAACCTGGCGCATCTGCGGGCTCGATCCAATCAGCCGGTCGCAGGTCTCAGGCTCTTCCATGCGCTGCTGCACGGTCTCGAGCCGGCGCTTCAGCAGGGATGTCTCATAGGCGCGGCTGAGCATCGTCTTCAGGTCGCGAATGGAGGGAGGACGGCGGCAGTAGCCGAAGGCGCCGGTGCGGACCAGCTCGAATGCGGTGGAGCGCAGGCCGTCATCGGCCATCACCACGGCCGGAACCTGGGCCGCGATCAAGCTGCGTGAAAACCCGATGCGCTCCTGGAGCGACTGGTGATTGGAGTTCAGATCCAGAATCACAACATCGCATTCCCCGGCAAGCACCAGGTCATTCATCTCTTCCTGATCCGACTTCAAATAGAGCAGGAATTCCTTACCCAAGGCAGACGACAGCAAAGGGTGCAGCGTGCGATCTTCAGAGTACAGACCAATCTTAATCATGAATGGGCGACCTTTCCCACTGTGTTGCCACCCAGCCTCACCAACGAAGTATCGGCTGCGTGATCTCATAATCCTTAATCGGCAGAGCATGTGCCAATGCCTGTTTTAGGTCACGTTTATGCAACCTTGGTAACGCACCTCCGGGAGTTCGCAGTAATTAGTGTTTCAATTTGACGCAATTTCCGGTGCCTCACCGCCACATACGGTCGTCCTACCGGCTTGCCTTCCAGTTAATCGGACTCGCGCGTGAGCTTGCTTCTCGGCCGCCTTACGTCTGGCCGATGACGCCGCCGCGAAAGCAGCACAGCGCGCGTGCCTGTTGGGGAACAGGCCCATTGAACAGCTTCCTTCCGTTCATTTATAAGGGCTCGCAGAGTGCTCGCAGCCTCGGATCACGACCCGCATCCCGCCGCAGGAACCATGTCAGGCGCGGGCACGGCAAAATCGCATCCGCTGCCCGCGGCAACCATCGTCTCCGACTAACACCTTTGGGGGATGAGCCTCTGGACCGGTAACTATCCGGGCTATCTCTCCTGCTATTCGAAACAGCTCCCCGCTCTCGTTGGCCCGGCAGTTGCTAAAGTGCAAATGTGACCTTTCGGCCAAAACTGGAGTTGTATCTGCTCGCCGGCGCGGTCGCCGTCAGTCGTTTTGCCTTCCGCAGCCGAGACCTCTACGACCTCGATTCGGTCAACTTCGCATTGGCTATCAACCGCTTTGACCCGCGCGTCCATCAGCCCCATCCCCCCGGCTATTTCCTCTACATCTGCCTCGGACGCCTCTTGAATCTCCTGGTGCATGACGCCAACCTGGCGCTGGTCCTGGTCAGCCTGCTGGCCAGCGTTGCCACTGTGATTCTTGTGTATCGCTTGGCTCTGGAGTGGTTCGGCCCCCGCGCTGCCACCTTTGCCGGGCTCCTCTATCTCTTTTCGCCGCTGGCCTGGTTCCACGGCACCGTGGCCCTGACTTACAGCGTAGAGGCCGCCGCATCCACGCTGATGGGCCTGCTCTGCTGGCGCATTGACCGCGGCCGGACCGGCTTTATTCTTACCACGGCGATCCTGCTGGGCATCACGGTGGGCATCCGTCCCTCGTCGATCCTGTTTCTCGGGCCGCTGTTCCTGTTCTCCATCCGCCGGGCCCCCGTCGGCAAGATTCTCGGCGGACTTCTCGTCCTCGGACTCACCCTGATCGCCTGGTTCGTGCCCATGCTGCTGGCCAGCGGGGGCCCCGCCGCATACTTCGGCGCGCTGCGCTCGCTATGGCTCATGGTGCCCTCCAAAGGCACCGTCTTCAACTCCTCGCCGATCACCTCCGTAGCCCGCGCCATGACCATCGTCTTCATTTATTTTCTATGCTTTGGCGCCGCCGTGCTGGCGCCGCTGGGGGCCGCTTTCAGTCCCGCGCCAGCCGATAAGGATAAAAAAGTCTTCACCGCCGTCTGGATCGTTCCCGCGCTCTGCTTCTTCACCTTCATCTTTCTAAAGCTGGTCAACAGCGGCTACCTTCTGCTGGTGGCTGCTCCAGCCTGCGTCTGGCTGGGCGCGTGGCTCGCGGCCTGGTATGACCACGCCGCCTGGCCCAAGCTGCTCAAGCACCTCACGCTGATCACCGGGGCGGCCGTCAACTTGCTGATTTTCATCGCTTTCCCGGCGTATTGCTCGTACCGCTCGATACGCCATTTTGAAGCGGAACTCGATCAGGTCGAGACCGCCATCCCCCAGCTGGGACCACCCAGCGACCTGCTGATCGTCTCCTTTGACAACCACTTCCTCGGCTATCGCCACGCCGGCTACTACCTGCCCGGCTACCTGACCCTCGAGTATCCCGAAGCCCGCCTGCTCGAGGGCCCGCGGATCTTCGCCATGCACAATCGCGACTCATTCCTGCTCCCCGGCCTGCCATCGACCACCTGCTCGCGGTTCGTGCTCTTCCCGCTGCCCAACGGCAATCCGGATTACGTCGCCTATCTCCAGAAAGTCGAGAAGCTGCTGCCTGCCAAGGACTTGACCACGGTTGACCTGGAAGGCCACCAGTTCGTGACTGCCCCCATTGCGGATCTGCCTCTTTTGTACCCAAAAGCTGTGGTTACCGCCCCTTTGCACGTGAAGGGCCAAGTGTATACGCCGCGCACCACCACCACGCCCCAGACGTAAACAGCCGTGTACACTCTCTCGGCGCCACTCTTCCAGGTAGCTGAATAAAAACAAGTTAATTCCAAATCATTTTGGTTGGGCAATTGCTCTAATCCCGGTGTTCCCTGAAGAACCAATGGGATAAGAGGAGCTCGAGCTATGCATTCGTTTGCCTGGTGGCCAACCCTGATTGTTCTTGCCGTGGCGACCTTCACGGACCTGCGCAATCGGCGGATTCCCAACTGGCTCGTGGTTCCTTTCCTGGTTATTGGCCTTGTGGTTTCCGCATGGCAGCAGGGATGGCATGGCCTGGGACACAGCCTGGCCGGCCTCGGACTCGGACTTCTGATCTACGGATTTTTGTTCTGGATGGGTGGCATGGGCGCCGGAGACGTAAAGCTGGCCGCAGCCATCGGGGCCTGGATCGGCCCCAACCAGTTGTTCATCGCTCTGGTGGTCACGGCCATGGCCGGCGGCATCATGGTGCTCGGCTGGGCGCTGTTCGGCGGCTTCCTGAAAGACCTGTTCAAGGGCGCCGGTGATCACCTGAAACGCAAAATGCCCTACGCACCGGCAATCGCAGTCGGCACCCTGATTTCATTCTTCGCACAACACTAAGGACGGGAATTGATCCATGGCTGAATCGACCTCAACCTATCAGTTCCTGTCCACTTCCAACGGGACGGCGCAAGCAGCAGGGAGCAGCACGCAGATGAATCCGACCACCCCCACGTATATCGACCCGTCCGCGCCCGAGTCTGTCAGCTCAGACGTTCTGTCGATTGCACTGATCGGTCCCGACGAAAAGCGCCGCAAGGAGGCCGCCAGCGCCCTGCTGGCCTGCGACGGCACCGAGGTTCGCGAATATTCCGCCTACCCCCCCAGCCTGGACGACGTGCCCCGCCTCGTCGATCAGCGCAATGACGTCATCATCATCGACCTCGACAGCAACCCCGAGTACGCACTGGAGCTGGTTGAAAGCCTGTGCGCCAACGGCTCAGCCACGGTGATGGTCTACTCCTCCAAGCCCGATCCGGAGCTGCTGGTGCGCTGCATGCGCGCCGGCGCTCGTGAGTTCCTCACCCCTCCCTTCGTGCACAGCACCATGGCAGAAGCTCTGGTGCGCGCCACCGCCCGCCGCTCTGCGACCCGGCTGCCCCGCAAGACCGGCGGCAGGCTGCTGGTGTTCCTCGGAGCCAAGGGTGGGGCCGGCGTCACCACGCTGGCCTGCAACTTTGCCGTTTCGCTGGCGCAGGAGTCGGGACAGAGCACATTGCTCATCGATCTCGACCTGCCCCTCGGCGATGCAGCTCTCAACCTCGGTATTGTGACCGAATACTCGACTGTGAACGCGCTTCAGGATGTCGACCGCCTGGACGGAGCGTTCCTGCAAAAGCTCCTGATCAAGCACAGCTCGGGAGTCTCAGTGCTCGCCGCGCCGGGAAAGTTTCCCCAGTTCCACGCCACCAACGAGGCGATAGGGAAACTGATCACCGTGGCGCGCTCTGAGTTCGACAACGTAGTGGTGGATGTGGGAGCCCGGTTGGACCTGACCGATTCTGCGCTCTTCAACGACGCATTCACCATCTACCTTGTCACGCAGGCCGGTATCCCCGAGCTGCGCAACTCCAACCGGCTGATCAGTCAGTTCTTTACCGCTGGCGGCCCCAAACTCGAGATCGTCATCAATCGCTACGAACCGCGGGCCCTCGGCGTCTCCGACGAGACCATTACCAAGGCGCTCACCCGTCCCCCGAACTGGAAGATTCCCAACGATTATGCCGCGGTGCGGCAGATGCAGAACACAGCCACGCCCCTGGCTCTGGGCGATTCCCCTGTTGCACGGCTCATCCGTCAAATGGCGACCTCCATTTGCGGCCAGCGCGCCACGCAACCCAAGAAGAAAGGCTTCAGACTTTTCGGATGACGCTCCGTGTTTGAGGCGTGATTCGACTGGATGAAAGGTGCAACGTGGAACTTCTGAATCTGGAAAACTACAAAGCGGAAATTCACCGCACGCTGATCTCAAAGCTCGATCTGGAGAAGCTGTCGCGCGTCAACTCCACCCAGGCGCGCCAGGCCGTCTCCGGCATCGTCAAGGAGATCATCGCCGACCAGCGTGTGCCGCTGAACTTCGACGAACAGGAAAAGATTCAGGCCGACCTGCTGGACGAGGTCTTCGGACTTGGGCCCCTGGAGCCGCTGCTCCGCGACCCCAAGATCTCCGACATCCTGGTCAACGACAAGGACCACGTCTTCATTGAAAAAGGCGGACTCCTTCAGAGAACCAACACCAGCTTCCGCGACGACCGTCACCTGCTGCAGATCATCGACCGCATCGTCAGCCGCGTCGGCCGGCGCGTGGACGAGTCCTCCCCCATGGTCGACGCCCGCCTCCCCGACGGATCGCGCGTCAACGCCATCATTCCCCCGCTCGCGCTGGATGGGCCTTCGCTTTCCATCCGCCGCTTCGGCACCGGCCCCCTGGCCGCCAACTCGCTGGTCGAGCTGAAGTCGATCTCGGCCGAAATGATGGAGCTTCTCGCTTCGGCTGTGAAAGCGCGCATCAGCATCGTCATCTCCGGCGGCACCGGCTCCGGTAAGACCACGCTGCTTAACATCTTGTCGCAATACATCCCCAACAACGAGCGCCTGGTCACCATCGAGGACGCCGCCGAGCTCCGCCTGGCCCAGGAGAACCTGGTCCGCCTGGAAACCCGCCCGCCGAACATTGAAGGCAACGGCGCCATCAAACAGCGGCAGTTGCTCATCAACTGCCTGCGTATGCGCCCCGACCGCATCATCATGGGCGAAATCAGAGGCGAGGAAGCCTTCGACATGCTCCAGGCCATGAACACCGGCCACGAAGGCTCGATGACCACAATCCACGCAAACACCCCACGCGACGCCATCTCCAGACTTGAGTCGATGGTGGCCATGGGTATGAATCTGCCGGAAAAATCGGTCCGCCAGCAGATCGCCTCGGCCATCACCATCGTCGTCCAGGCAACGCGCATGAGCGACGGCTCGCGCAAGGTCACCAGCATCGCAGAGATCACCGGCATGGAAGAAAACATCATCAGCATGCAAGAGATCTTCACCTTCAACAAGAAGGGCATCGGGCCCGACGGCAAAGTGATCGGCGCCTTCCAGCCCACCCGCATTCGTCCCAAGTTTCTGGAGAGGCTGCGCATCTCGGGAATCATTCTGCCGCCCAGCCTGTTTGAGAAAGAGACGCCGGTCAACTACTAGGACCAGGCGGAAAGGAGGTCAACCATCATGGGTTCGATCGTATTTCTGATTTTTATCGGTGTCTTCTCGGTCGCCGCGCTGCTGATCTACGCAGGCAGCTCGGGCTCGGCAGAAAAGGCCAAGCAGGTGCAGGCCACGCTCGACTCCGCCCTGGCTACGGAAAGCCAGGAGATGCGCGACCAGATCGTCAACCTGCGCAAGAGCGAGCAGTTCAGCGCCATTCCCTGGCTCAACACCAGGCTGAGCAAGCTCGAAATCGGGCCGCAGTTGCAGGCTCTGATCCACCAGGCGAACCTCAAGTGGTCCGCCGGCAGCCTCCTGTCGATGTGTGGCGTCTGCTTCGCGGTTCCAGCATTTGTCATTCACTGGAAGACTGGCTCCACGATCATCGGCGTCATCGTCGGCCTGGCTCTGGCCTTCGCGCCCATCGGCTTCGTGCTCTTCAAGCGCAGCAAGCGCTTCAACGAGTTTCAAAAAGGATTGCCCGAGGCCTGCGACATGATGGTCAGCGCCCTGCGTGCCGGGCAAAGCCTCATCGCCGCCATGGGCATGGTGGCCCGAGAGTGCACTGACCCCATCGGCATCGAGTTTCGCACCTGCTTTGAAGAGCAGAACTTCGGTCTCGACCTGAAAGTGGCCATCGAAAACCTGATCCATCGCGTGCCGCTGCAGGATCTGCGCATCGTGTGCACGGCGATTCTCATTCAGAAGGAGAGCGGCGGCAACCTGGCCGAAGTGCTCGACAAAACCGCGCACGTGATTCGCGAGCGGTTCCGTCTGCGCCGCGAAGTAGCCACGCGCACCGCGCAGGGACGCATGACCGGCTGGGTGCTTACGCTGCTCCCCGTCGTTCTGGCCGGCGCGCTCTACACCGTTAACCCCGACATGATGAGCCTGCTGTGGAAGCGGGAGATCGGTATCAAGCTGCTCTACGCTGCCTCCGCAATGATCGTCATTGGCGGTTTGATCATTCGCAAAATCGTCAACATGGACATCTGAGGACCTTATGGGAATCGCAGTTTTTGCTTTCTTAGTCATATTCCTGTTGATCGCCAGCGGCGGGCTGCTCCTGTTCTATCGCGAAGCCATGCTGCAGCGCATCTCGGATGTGATCAACCCGAATGCCAAACCCAAGACCCTGCTCAGTTCGCTGCAGGAGTCGGGCTTCTCGATCGGCGACGTAGTCACGCACTTCGACAGCGTGATCCCCAAGAGCCAGCAGGAAGTCTCCGTGGTCAAGCAGCGGCTCATCCGCGCCGGCTACCGCAAGGAGTCCACGGTCAAGATCTTCAACGGTTCCAAGGTTGTGGTGCCGCTGGCGCTGTGCATCATTGCCCTGGTCACCGGCCTCGGCGCTCTGAGCCCGTTCTTTATCTACGCCGTGTGCCTCGGCCTGGGATTCATCGCGCCCGACTTCTGGCTGGGGCGCCAGATCAAAAAGCGGCAGAGCAAGATTCGCCGCGGCCTGCCCGACATTCTCGACCTGCTGGTGATCTGCATCGAGGCCGGACTCAGCCTCGACCAGGCCACGGTACGCGCATCGACGGAGCTAGCCCACGCCCAACCGGAGTTGTGCGATGAACTGCACGTCGTGGTGCTCGAGCAGCGCGCCGGACGCCCCCGCCAGGATACGTGGAAGCACCTGGCCGATCGCACCGACGTCGATTGCGTTCGCGCCCTGGTCAACATGATGGTTCAGGCCGAGCAGTTTGGCACCAGCATCGGCAAGACTTTGCGCACGCACTCAGACACGTTGAGGACGCAGCGCATTCAGCAGGTGGAAGAGCAGGCCGCAAAGACGACCATCAAGCTCATCTTCCCGCTCGTGTTCTTCATCTTTCCATCGCTGTTCCTCGTGGTTCTGGGACCGGCAGTCATCATCATGATGGATTCGTTCAAAACGTTGTTCAACCAATAGGGAAAGGAGGATCTGTATGGACAGTGTCACGATTATCCGGATTGTGTCCGGCGTTCTGTTCGCCGTCGTGCTCGGCGTCCTGGTTCAGCGCCGCCGTTCGCGCGTCAGCTAACCCGGGAGTCTGTGCGGATCTTCCGGCGGTGCCTTGATCGGCTCCGCCGGCCCAACCTCACAGTCCTGGCAGCAACCAGACCACGCTGCTCAGCCCGGAGCTTGACGCAAGCCACCAGGCCGCAGCAGCACCAACCCAAACTGATTCACTCACTCGAGTCACACAAGGAGATTTCAAAATGGATACACCCACCCTCATCCGCGTAGTTTCCGGCGTTCTGTTCGCCATCGTTCTCGGCATCCTGGTTCAGCGCCGCCGCACCAAGGTCCGCTAGTCCTCACGCATCTTCAACCCGGCTGCACGATCGGTATTTGGTTCAGCCGGCAGGCAACACAACAGTGGGAGAGGGACACACGCCGATCAGGCGACACCCATCCCGGATGGTTCAAAGCAGATGCACGTTGCAGTAGAAAAGGGGGAGTCAACATGGACAGTCCTACGATTATCCGAATTGTTTGCGGTGCGTTGTTTGTAGTTGTGCTGGTCATCTTAATCCAGCGGCGCCGCACCAGGGTCAAGTAGTTCGGCCCTCACAGAGTGGCCCGCAGTTCCGCAGCATGCAGGCGGCTGCCGGTCAGCAGGATTGTCCCGCTCGCCACGGGACGTCGCCTTGCGGGGCGATGGATGTCAATTTGTCTCACGGCGGATCGGGAAACGGTGGAGTGTGCCCTTCAGCAAAGTGCCGCAGGGTCTCTCTCAAACCGGCCAGGCTGGGTAAGTGGATCACCCGGCGGACGCTGGGAAAGGACTCGAGGTATGCGCGACACCGAACAATTCGAAATGTCCACGGGAACGCTGGACAAACATCAGTCCGCCGGAGCAATGCATAAGGCGGGAGGCAACATGGATTCACGGAAACTGTGCGCGTATAACCAGACTCGCGAATGCTTCCTCGGACTCGAAGTGGAGGGGGCGGATCTTTCCCTCGCCAAGCTCAAGGACAGGATAGCTGCACTCGCTCTCAAGTCCGGCGAGGGTCTCTGGCTGGCGCCGTTCAGGGGGTTGCCCGAGTGGGGCATTCGCGTCCCGCTCGATCTGCTTTATCTGGACCAGGATTGCCGCGTCATTGACGTGGTCGAATCGTATCCCGTGTTCCGGGCCAACGCATCCACGCCCCAGCCGGCAACCGTGCTGGCGCTGCCCACGCACTCCATCTATTCGTCACAGACACAGACCGGCGACCAGTTGGTGCTGTGCGTTGCCGAGGAGATGCAGCAGCGGCTGGAACGGTTCACCGGCGTGGCAGCGGGCACAGTCCCCGCGCCGCGGCCAGTCCCGGTTCCCATGCCCGCCAGGCGCACTGCCGTGGTTTCGGCTCCGGTCGTCGTAGAGGACACGCCGCGGCGTCTTGCGCCCGCGCCCAACGCGGTTGTGCAGAGCGCCGTTCTGCTGCGCGAGAAGCCGCTGTGGAGCGGCGGCCCGGGGCTGCTCGAGCTTGAGAATCGCGAGGATGAAAACGCGCCCGCGGAACGCGAGACGCACGTAATGGGATTGATTCAGCCCGACATGGAGAATATCCGGCCGCCGCGGGGATGGCTGGAACGCTGGTGGTCGCCCGATCCGCGCAAGGCGCCGCGCGATCCCGCTCCCGGCCTGGCCGCGTATTACTGGACCGGCGGCCCATCCACGGCGCACGAGATCCGCGACATCAGCTCCACCGGATTGTATGTCGTGACCGAGGAGCGCTGGTATCCCGGAACCCTGGTTCTGATGACGCTGCAGAATACGGCGTTCGGCGAAGAAATGACCGAGCGCACCATCTGCGTCCACTCCCGCGCGGTGCGCTGGGGTAAAGATGGCGTCGGACTTCAGTTTGTTTTGCAAAAGAACGACGACCCCAATATGGGCGCCGCCGATCGAAAGGCCCTGGACCGGTTCCTGCAACGGCTGCGCAAGAGTCAACGCTAGGCGCAAGTCAGAGCGGAAGTACGCATTGCTTGAAGAAGACGCTGTTAGGTAATCAGATGGCGCTTAACAGTGGATGGAGGAAGTACAGTGAAGACACACATTGAACTAGGCAGCCCGAACGGCTCCCAACCCGGCCCCGCCAATCGCCGTGCGCACAATCGGCTGCGCGCATTTTTCCGTGCCGGCGACGAGGGCAGCGCGCTGGTTGAAATTGCCTTGATCATGGGCCCGTTGCTGGCCATCATTACTGCGATCTGCACGTTTGCAATTGCCTTCAACAATCAGCTCACCCTCACGCAGGCGGTTGGTTCCGGCGCACAATATCTGCAGCTGATCCGGACCAGCACAACGGATCCCTGCGCGGACACACTCACCGCGATTGAGGCCGCGGCACCAACCCTGAAAGCGGCCAGCATCAACATCACCGTCACCATGAATGGCGTCACCCCCACGCAGACCGGCAACTCCTGCTCGGGCGGGCAAACCAACCTGGTAGCAGGCCAGCCCATCACCGTATACGCCACCTATCCCTGTGTGCTTTCGATCATGCCGCTGGGCTACGGAACCCAGTTCCTCAGCAACTGTCAACTGCAAGCAAAGGTAACCGAGTATGAATACTAACCGCAAGAATCTTGAGGCGAGTGAAATGAAAACTAACATCTTCTCTCTCATCCGGAGCGCAATCGCAGACGAACGCGGCCAGACGCTTCCTTTTGTGGCGCTGATGATGACTGCGCTGCTTGGTGTTGGCGGCCTGGTCGTCGATGTGGGCCACGCTTACGTTGTCCGTGGGCAGTTGCAAAACTCCGCAAATGCCGCAGCGCTGGCCGCGGCGGGCTACGTCTACACCTCCAACTCTGCGTCGGTGAACACCACCACCATGGCAGACTCGTACAACACCGGAAGCGGCGCCAAGAATGCCTATGCCAGTGGAACCGTGAATACCAGCGTAACCACCAAGTGCGTGAACATGCTCATGCCCAAGGGCCAGAGCTGCATCACTGGCTCGGCGTCGAACGCAGTGGTGGTCAAGAACAGCACCGGCGTGAAGACGTTCTTCATGGGACTGTTCGGCGTGCCCACGCTCAATGTGAGCGCCACGGCAACGGCTTCCATGCAGGGAACAGCCCACCAGTGGAACGTCGCTGTGATCATCGACTCGACCGGTTCTATGGCCACCACCGACAGCAACTGCAACAGCCTCACTGAATTTCAGTGCGCGCTGAGCGGAACCCAGGCGCTGCTCGAGTCTACGCCTCCTTGCCCTGCCGGCGTGACCTCGTGCAGTGGCTCCGGCTCCAACGTGCGCGTGAGCCTTTTCACCTTTCCTAACGTTCTCACCGCAGTCAACGGAGCGCTGCCGGTAGTGAGCGGCAAGTCAGTGGATTCCATCTCCGACGAGATCAATTGCAGCGGCACTCCCGCCACATGGAAAAACTATGCCAAGCAACCCCTGGCCGCGCCCTACACACTGCCGGTCCCGGGAGCGACCCTGCCCACCTACGACGGTACCGGCTATGAAGCCGCGCCCGCCAGCGACATGAGCGGCCTGGTGTACACCACCTACAAGCAGACCAGCACCGGCAGCACCTGGGATGCAACCTACCAGATCACGCCGTTCCTCAGCGACTACTACCTGCCCAGCGATTCCAGTGGACTGAATCCAAGCTCCAACCTGGTGAAGGCGATCGGGCATGGCAGCACATCTGGCTGCCTGACCTACACGTTCGGCATCTGGGGCACCGGTTCGGGCAGCGGATTCGGTAACACCTACTTCGCCAGCTCCATCTACGAGGCACAGGCGGCGCTCAATGCTGAGCAGGCCGCGTATGGCGGCAACAACGCCATCATCTTCCTCTCGGACGGTCAGGCGAACGCCAGCTACTACTCGAACAACAAGAGCGCCTACGGAACAGCGAATTCCACCAACCAATTCGCCGACGCCTATGAGTTTCCGACCGGCCCGGCAGGCAGCGAAGTGGGCCCCACCAGCACCAGTCCTGCCGATCCCGTGCCGGCCTATTTGACTCCGGCCACCAGCAACTCCAGCACCATTGCGTACACCACGCTGGGCGCAAACGGCAAGGGCGTTTATCCGGACTGGTATGACCAGTGCCAGCAAGCCATCAAGGCCGCGCAATACGCCAACACCGCGGGCACCACCGTGTACGCGGTTGCCTATGGGGCCGAGGGCACCGGGTGCACCAACGGATGGAGCGTAGGCCTCACAGATACCACTGTCGTTGCAACCGGGACAAATGCCAGCTTCTCTCTGTCCTCGCTCAGCCCTTGCGTCACCATGGAGAACATCGCATCGTCTCTGACGACGTTCTACTCGGACTACAACCAGAGCGGTTCGGGTAGCACATGCGAGGACGCCTCGCATTCCGCAGTCAGCCTGCAGGACATCTTCCAGGCCATCGCAGCCGACTTTACCACGCCCCGGTTGCTGCCCAACAACGTTCAATAGGGCGCTGCATAACCCTCGCCGGTAGCTTGGAGACGGCGGCTCGAGCGGAACCAGAATTGCTCTACCCCGAAGGCAGCGACCTAGCAAAGCCTTCAACAGGGCACGGTCAATCCGGTTTCGCTCCAAGTTCAGTATCGGCAAGTCGGGGAAGTGGTCGCGGCACGCAGAGCCTACGACCACTTCCCCGCGGTTGCCCGGGCCAGCGCATGCGCCGGCCCAAAGGTTTTGTTGCCAGGCACAATCGGCCGCATCGCGATTGTGCCGCAAAGAGGAAGTGCTTCCTCGGTCATGCCGGCGAAGCATTTCAGATCCGCTCTTCTGTGATCCCCCTCACACGAGCGCGACGAGAGGCCCTGCCGTCTGCGCAGGGCATTGCAGCAAGAGGCACCGTTGAGCGGCAGTTTCAAGCACAACCGTGCATGGAGGAACGACGATGAAGACTCAAATCGACTGCGCGGCCGCCCAGGCAGCGGCCACGCAGCATGCACAGGCCGAGCCGCGATGGCTCCGCCGGCAGCTCAATAGGCTGCTGCGAAAGGGCCAGCGCGGCAGCGCGATGGTCGAGTTCGCGCTGATTCTACCGGCGCTGCTGCTCATCACCACCGGCGTGATGATCTTCGGCGTGGCCATGAACAACTACCTGCAGCTCACCAACGCAGTGAGCGTGGGCGCGCGGGCGGTGTCAACCTATGCCGGGCAAACGCTGGACCCCTGCGCCGTGGCATCGAATGCGGTGATCTCCGCTGCGCCCGGACTAAACACCTCGCTGCTCACCTTCTCCTATACCTTCAACGGCGTGCCCCAGAGCGGAACCAACTGCGCCAGCGGCACTCTTACCACCGGCGCGGCGAACGATCTGGCCTCCGGCACCACCGTTACCGTTACGGCCAAGTACCCCTTCAACCTGTCGGTCTACGGCCAGGTTTTCTCCATGAACAACGCGGTTCTGCAAGCGACCTCAGCGGAGCTAGTCCAATGACGACCAAATTCTCACCCCTTCGCCGCGCCCTCTGCGACCAGCACGGACAGGTCCTGCCCTGGGTCGCCTTCATGCTCGTACTGTTCCTGGGTATGAGCGCTTTTGTACTCGACGTGGGCCACGCGTTCTATTGCAAGCGCGAACTGCAGGCAGCCACCGACGCGGCCGCCCTGGCCGGCGCGCAGAGTCTCAAGAATGCCTCGCCCACCGCCATGGTCGCCGCGTTCAGCGCGGAGGACTCAGGCCAGAACACCTATGGCAGCCTGCCCAGCGTTTCGATCGCACCTGGCTGGCCCAAATACGCGTGCCTGAGCAACGTGACCAAAGCTTCCTGCGTAACCACCACCGACGCCAGCGGCAACAGCGTTACCGCCAATGCCGTGCAGGTGCAGGAGCAGGTCAACGTTCCCACCTTCTTCGCCCGGGTATTCGGTATCAGCCAGCTGTCCATCTCGGCCACCTCAACGGCGGCCATCGTGGGTGCGAAAAATCAGATCACCAACCTGGCCATCGTCCTCGACACCACCGCGTCCATGCAGACCGTAGACTCGAACTGCTCGTCGAGCGGCGGCAGCGCGGAACGAATTGTGTGCGCCGAACAGGGCGTTCAGATTCTGCTCCAGGATCTTTCGCCGTGCAATACGGCTCTTGGATGCGGCACCGTCACCAACGGCATCGCCACCAACGCGCTCGACCAGGTCGCCATCTTCACCTTCCCCAACGTCACCGTCGGCACGGCGCAGAATGACTACAACTGCAGCGGATCAAACCCATCCATTCCCGCCTATTCGCTGCCCACAATCGGCACCTCGTCCTATCCGCCCAATGCCTCCGGCACCGCGTCCTCGACCGCAACCTATCAGGTCACGCCCTTTCTCAGCGACTACCGGTCGTCCGACAACGCATCCACGCTGGATACCGCTTCCAATCTGGCCATGGCCACCGGTGCCGGCGTGAATTCGAGCGGCAAGAGCTGCTCCGGTATGCAGGCGCCCGGCGGCGACGGCACCTACTATGCCGGCGTCATCTACGCAGCGCAGGCAGCCTTGACCGCGCAGGCCATCAACGAGGTGGCTGCCAATCCCAGCGCCAACGCACCGCAGAATGTCATGATCATCCTCACCGATGGCGAGGCCAATGCGAGTTCGTCCAAAATGGCCGCAGCGGAAGCCAACGGCACAAAGCTGGCAACCAACAGCAACTGGCCCGCCGGCGGCGGCGCCACTTCATCCATTACCAACTATCCGTCGGCTTTCGACCAGTGCCAGCAGGCTGTGGCCGCTGCCAACTACGCCAAGGCCCAGGGCACTCAGGTCTACACAATCGCCTACGGCTCCGAGTCTTCCGGTTGCACCACTGACAGCTCCGGGCCGCAGCCCAACATTACGCCCTGCCAGGTCATGTCGGAGATGGCTTCCACCAACACCGGCAACACGGTCTACTTCTACTCCGACTACAAGCAGAGCGGCTCCAGCAGCACCTGCGTTTCGCCCGGCAGCCCGCTGACCGATATCAGCAAGATCTTCGGGCAGATCGGCAGCAATTTCCTCAACGTCAAGCTGATTTCAGAAGGCGCGTGGCCGAGCAGCTAAAACGGGACGCTGCAACCTGGGCACATGATCATTCGATGCATCAGGCAATTCTCTCCCGGCCGGTTCCCCTTTGCGGGCCTGCCGGGAGATTGCTTTGCGCGCGCAAACTCAGGGTTGGGCAGGAACCAGGATCTGGGCCTGGTCGCGCTCTTCCGGAATGATCAGCAGCACTTCCACGCGCTCGGTTTGCCCGTCGCGCGCCGCCGGCCTGAACTGCCACTGGTTGAGCGAGTCGAGAACGAACTGCGCCAGCGGAAACTCCGGCGGGAAGGCGATGGCCAGCGACTCGAAGCGCCCCTGCTGGTTCACGAATCCATGCACCAGCACCGCGTCCGAGTTGATGGCGTCCGCCGACAGGTTGGGCCGGACAATATTGAAGGGCCACGGTGCTTCCAGGCGCGTCACATTGCCGGCATCCGCCGCCGCCGAGTCACGCGGCAGCGAGTATTGCAGAATCCAGCTCTTCTCCAGCCCCACATGCAGGTAGACCGTGTAGGCAACACGGTCATTCCACACCCCGGACATCTCCGGATATTTCTCTTCGAGCGACGCGCCGACGACTACCGCGCCGAACTGTCCATCCTTGGGCAAGGCGATCCGGTTTGTCGTCAACCCCTCGCCGGTTCCCGAACCCGTACTGGGGCCGGGGCGCGTGCCGCTTTGGTTGCCGGCCACCGCAACCGGCTCTCCGGAGTTGCCCGCGGCGGGGGTGTTGCCGGTTCCACCCGGCTGATCCGCACGGCTGCCCCGCGCCGCTTCCCCAGGCTTGATCGCCCCGGACTCGCTCTTGTCCGTGGTCAAATTGACGGGTGGAAGCGTCGCCGTACCATCAGGCATGCGCAGATCAGAGAGCGACATGACCGCCGTAGGCGTGGGCTGCTCTTTCGAAACCGAGGTAGTCACCGGAGCCATCTGCAGCATCTTCGGGCCATGCACCACGATGGGCGAGGTCGTCGTCGGGAACACTGGAAGCCTGTCGGTCGGGTGGTCGGTCGACGATACCCCCAGATCTGCCAGATTGATCTCCTCATTCGGCGCGTTCACCGAGGGCTTTACCTCAGCGGCCGTTGCCGGCTGCGGCAGCGGTGCCACAATTTTCTTCACTTGTTCCTTTTTCGGAGACCAGATCACGACCGTGGGCACCGGTGTCTCCACCTTGGGCTTGACCGGCTCGGAGATATCCGGCTGCACCAGCGTTTGATGCCCGATCTCGGCATTCGCGGTCTCACGCAGAACGGCTTCTTCAGCTGCGGCCTTCTTGCCGGGCGCGGGCTTCTCGTCTTTAGCCACTGGTCCGGGATAGGCCATACCCATACCCGCCGAGCGTTTGGCCTGGAGTTGCGGAGTATGCAGGTCGAGATGGCGCACAGAGTAGCGCTTGGGAACAACGCGGTCATTCATCTCCGGCGTATAGATGATGCCGAAGGAAAGCAGCGAGATAGCCGCCGCATGGGCAACCAGCGAAACCAGCAGCGAGGCAGGTCGCTGGCTCACCTCCGGCCGTTCGGAGAACAGTGTGATGGTGCGGGAAGAGTTCATCTCTGGGTCGATTCCCTTCCTCGCGGCGCCGCGTCTTCGTTCACGGGGTTGGTGACTCCGGATGCAATCATCCGTTGGCCGGACACGCGAGAGGTTTTGCAATCCTCTCAGAACACCATTCTAGTCCTGATCTGTCCCAATTCGGCACCCATCTGCCTCATAGCATTCTTGATACCTTGCTTGAATTCTACTTCGGTTCGGCCGATAACAACGAAGCCATCAACGGCTACACTGAACTCGCGTTTGAACTCGTTTGGCTTTGTGTCGCTCGATCCCCGGTTCGGCGTGAAATCGAAATTGTTTCTCCGGGTGTGGAAAAGCCTGGAGGACAGAAAGGCGGAGCTGGCCGGGTAGCCAGTTCAATCAGGCTTTAAAAAAATGAACAAAAGACTACTTACGATCCTACTCCTCGCTTTCGTCATTGCAGGCGCGTGCGCCTTCCTGGTGTATCGCGTGATAGGAAACCGACTGGGGGCGGCTCATCCGGCAACCACCCGCGTGGTGGCCGCTGCAGCCGACATCAAGCTGGGAACAGTCCTCACCGCAGCCAACCTGACCACTGTCGATATCGATGGAACCGCACCCAAGGGAGCCATTCTCGACAAGGACAAGAACAGTGCCATTGGCCGTGGCGTGATCTCGGATCTCTACCAGGGCGAGCCGATTCTCGATAGCCGCCTGGCCCCGGTGGGCTCTGGCGGCGGCCTCGCGGCCACCATCCCCGACGGCATGCGCGCCATCGCCGTCAAGGTCGATGAGGTGGTCGGTGTAGCTGGCTTCGTCACCCCTGGCATGCACGTGGATGTGCTGGTCTCCGGCACCCCCCCGGGAGCCAATTACACGCCCGGCTCCCGCGAAGCGCAGCTCGGCACCCTGGTCAAAACCATCCTGCAAAACATTCAAGTCCTTTCCGCCGGCGTCAATATTCAAAAGGATGCCGAAGGCAAGCCGCAGCAGGTGCAGGTGGTCAACCTGCTGGTCACCCCGGAACAGGCTGAAACGCTGAGCCTTGCGGCCAACGGCGTAAAGATCCAACTGGTGCTGCGCAACCCGCTCGACACCAAGACCGACCCCGTCCCCGGATCGGCCATGGGCAACATCTTCGCCGACAAGGATATCGCTCCGGTCAAAACCAAGGTCGTGGCTCGGGCCCCGAAAAAGACCGCCGCTCCTGCACCCTTTTCGATCGAAGTCATCAACGGTTCCAAACACAGTGAAGAAAAATTTGGTTCTCCCGAGGCAAAACAGTGAGAGCTAACACTGGATTACCCATCGCATGCATGTGCGCATTGTCTGTCCTGCTGTGCGCCGAGTCGGGCCTTCAGGCTCAGACGACCACGACCGCTTCGCTGCCCGGTGCGGTGCCCGTTTCGGACTCGACCAACGATGTCGCCGTGGCCGTGGGCAAGACCCTGTTGATTGACACCGCGCGCCCCATCGCGCGCGTCGCCGTCGGCCTGGGCGATGTTGCCGAGGCCTCCGCGGTCAGCCCCACCGAGATCCTTGTCAACGGCAAGGCCGCCGGCGAGACCAGCCTGATCATCTGGGACAGGCGCGGGGGACGGCAGTTTTTCAATGTGACGGTTCGCGCCAGCGCGGCCGTCACCACGGATAACCTGGACTCGATTCGCCGCGAGCTGGCGATCGAACTGCCCGGGCAGCCGCTCAAAGTGACTGCGGAGAACGACCGGGTCTTCCTGCGCGGCACCGTCAAGGACCTCACTGCCTCAGGCCGCGCCGTGCAGATCGCTTCAACCGGCGGCAGGGTCGTCAACCTCTTGGATGTCAATGTCCCGCCTTCTGAACCGCAGATTCTCCTCAAGGTGCGCTTTTGCAGCGTCGACCGTAGCAAGGAGCTCGCCCTCGGTCTCAACCCCGTCAGCTCCGGCTTCGGCAACACCATCGCCGGCATCACCACCGGCGAATTCGCCGCACCCACCGTGGGCAGCCCCACTCCCGGCGCCGCCTCCACGGTTTCGATCAGCAATCCCCTCAATATCTTCGCATTCCTGCCCGGCCTCAACATTGGCGCCAGCCTCGAGGCCCTGGAGAGCAAGGGCGTTGTCGAGACCCTCGCCGAACCGAATGTGATGGCCGTCAACGGCAAGGAAGCCAGCTTCCTCGCCGGCGGGGAATTTCCCTTCCCCATGGCCCAGGCCTCCGGCGCCGGCAGCTCAGCCGCCATCACCATCGAGTTCAAGGAATACGGCATCCGCCTCAACTTCATCCCCACCATCACCCCGCGCGGCACCATCCGTCTCCAGGTTGCGCCCGAGGTCAGCGCTCTGGACTTTGCCCATGCCGTCGAGATCTCCGGCTTTGAAGTGCCGGCCATCACCTCGCGCAAGGTCAAAACCGAAGTTGAACTCCGAGATGGACAGAGCTTCGTAATCGGCGGGTTGCTCGATAACGAAGAGACGGAGACCTTCCAGAAGATTCCTTTCCTGGGAGACATCCCCATCCTCGGCAAGCTCTTCCAGTCCATGGACAGGAAGAAGGCCAACACCGAGCTGATCGTGGTCGTAACCCCCGAGCTTGTGGCTCCCATCCCGGCCGGCACGGCGCCGCCGGCGCTCAAGTTCCCCTCCCCGTTCCTGCCCTCCAACTCCGGAATTGCCATGAACACTCCGGACGGCAAAACTCCTGAGACGGAGTTGCCCGTTCCTCCCGCCTCAATCCCGGTTGAGAAGCTCATCGAGAGCATGAAGCCGGAGCCCACCATGGTGATCGAAGGCGCATCCGGTTACGGCGCCGGCGGCGGCGGAGTCATCGGCGCAACCCCCTCGCTCCCCAATGCCGCTGCACCTCAGTAAGCGGGGTTGCTGGTTCGATTCGAATGAAGAGCCGGCAGCTTGCCGGCTCTTCTTATTTGCAACCACTGCGCAGCCGGACCGCTGCGCACAAGAAAGGTCTTGAGCAGGCGCATGAGCGAAGCGGATTCGAGCGGCGGACAGTACGGAGTGCAGAGCAGCGGAGGAAACGCGGTCACGGCCGAGAAGCGCCTGCGCGTGACAAACCTGACCCGCGGCGCTGTTCTGGCCACATCGCTTGAAGTGGCCGACACCGCCCCCCGGCGCAACAAGGGCTTGCTCGGCCGCACGGGACTGGAACCCGGTGGAGGCTTGTGGATCGCGCCCTGCGAGTCGGTCCACACCTTCTTTATGCAGTTCCCCATCGATCTCGTCTACCTCGATCGCAAGAACCGGGTCAAGAAGGTCCGCGAGCGGGTGCCGGCCTGGCGCATCTCCTTCTGCCTGTCGGCGCACTCCATTCTCGAGTTGCCCCCCGGAACCATCCGCGCCACAATGACCCAGCCCGGAGATACGGTCGAGTTCACGCCTGCAACCGGCAGTGAATAACGGCGCATGTCATTCGGAGTCCGCAGCTTTGTAGAATGATCGCCCGCTATTCCGTCTGCGCCTCTTCGCCGGCAGCGCTTGCCGACCACTGCGCCAGCAGAAACCAGATCAACCAGACGGGTGACGTCCATAAATAGAGAGCCGATGGCAGCTTGACGCCGCTCACCAAGCCCGCCTCAATAGCCACGCTGGCCAGCGCCAGAAACACCAGCAGCGCCTTCGATCGGCAGCGATACGCGCCCTGCAACAGCGCGGGAATGGCGACAGCCTGGTCGAAGACCCAGCAATACGGAGCGGTGACCACTGATACAAGCATCAGCACGCCCGCGTCGCGGCTCCAGTCCCAGACCTGGCGGCGCTTCCAGAAGTAGCCCAGTGCCCAGCAGCAACCAAGCACCGGCAGCACGTATTGCAACCAGATCGTCTGCGGGCTGGTCCACAGGCGCAGCACCACACTCCAGCAGGGGATGAATTCTTTCTCAATCCCATACGTTCGCATCATGTGCGAGTAATCGGTCCATGCCGTCGGATCGATCACCCACGAAGCGGCGCTGCTGGCGGCAAGCGCCGTGGCCGCGCCCAGTAGAAGCTTGTAACAGCCATTAAGAACAACCCACGCCAGCAGCACCACGCCGAAGGCCAGAAACAGGTGTGGCTTGAGCGCGCACAGCCACAGGGAAACGCCGGCCAGAAAGGGCCGCGTCCGATGCAAGCGCAGAAACAACACCAGCCCCAGCAGCGCGAACAGCGACGTCTGCCCCACGATCAGACACACCAGCGCCGGCGCAAATGACAGCCCGAGCAGGTTGAGCAGCTTGCGTGGCCGGCCGTGCATCTGCCACACCATCCGCACCGACAGCCCCAGGCAGCCCAGCAGCAGCAGCGACCAGAGCAGTGCTCCGGCGCGCACGCCCAGCAGACCCAGCGGCAACACCAGCGGCAGCGCCCACGGGGGATTGCGCATGAACAGCACGCCGTAGCCGGTTGGCAGGCCGGCGCCGCGCTCAATGCGCATCATAGCGTCCACATCATACGGATTGGCGTGGTGCACAAGCTGCTGACCGGTAGCCCAATAGACAACAAAATCCCGCGCGCCGGCAATCTCACCAGTCAATGGCGCCACGCACAGAAACAACGCGGTAATGGCCAGCGTAAGCCCGCTGACCAGCGCGATCGCCAGTTCGGCCGCGTCGTATTTCACTTTGCCCGGCGGAAGTTCGATCGTGCTCGCCATGAAGGTCATTCTACTTTCTGCCGATCATGTCTTTATCTCTGCCGATAGACTATTTGTACCCGGCGAATGCAAACTACCGCGGCTTCCACAGCACGCGGCATACCACTCCATGTGACCGTACAAGTGCCTGTTTTTCGGTAAGTTACCATCAGGCCATGTATACCCGGCCTCTCTTTCAAAATCGGCCTGTATACGATCGTTTACACCGCATCCTGTCTACAGACCGTGATGACTTTTTCTAAGTAGTTGATTTATATAGAAAATTCTCCGCTCCAAGATTGGCACGCCAGGTGCAATAGGTTGGGTGCCCCGGCTGAGGCTGGGAAACACCACCCTACGGAGAGAAAACAAAATGAACACCATGCTGCTCAAGCTCTATGTCAAGTTCCAGGATCTGGCCACCCGCGAAGAGGGTCAGGATCTGGTTGAATACGCCTTGGTCGTTGCTCTGATCGCCTTC
>Ga0302320_10001934_pt1 | contig 49385 bp, 49 predicted proteins | sample Bog_T0_3_FD_202130 | JGI IMG/M metagenome (GOLD analysis project Ga0302320, IMG submission 202130) | Peat permafrost microbial communities from Stordalen Mire near Abisko, Sweden - Bog_T0_3 | ecosystem: Environmental > Terrestrial > Soil > Wetlands > Peat | place: Sweden: Abisko, Stordalen Mire... | reverse complement strand
AATGCCATGCAAAAAGAGGGGTCCAAAGGCTCACTCCGAGGAAAACTCAAACGCGCCGGATGGAACGAGGACTTCCTCAGCCGGCTATTGGAGATGTTTTGAAATGCGTTTGCCCTGGGCTTCTCCCGGCTGAAAGCCGAGCAGCCTGAGGCAAGTCTCATCCACAGATACCTGGTCCGATTCCGGAGGGTACTCCCACGTGCCCAGCCCCGCTGCATCGAGCGCTAACTGACTGAATTCGGATGCATTCCGCAGTTCTTGCTTATTCTTTTGCAGGGCCAATTCCACTTTGTAGCTCGCGATTGACCGCTGGCTCTGCCTATGGCGCTCGGCAAACAAGCTCATCAGGATGCCCATACCGGCAAAAAAAGCCAGGGCGATTGCGTCTGAAGGTTTCGAGACTGTAAAGTGGCCAATTCGCTCCATGGCGAAGTAATCCGTCAACAGCACTGCGAAAGCCGTAGCCAACAGCCCGGGCCATAAGCCTCCCAGGATTGCCACTACCATTACTGCTGGGTAGGAAAGGATAAACGGCGGCAAATCAAGGCCGAGGTAGTGAATCATGGCGTATCGCAGCAAAAACGACGTAGCAATGGCCAGGATCGCCGTCGCATAGCGAACAAATGGTCTTGAACGCGCGGCACTTAGGATGTTCGACATAGGGGCCTGCTAGCGACGATACTCTTTTTTTAGCGTGGCAGAGGCCAAAGTATTTCATCAGGAGAAAGTCTAATGTGATTCCGATCACATTATTTGAGACCATTTCCGCTGAATTCGCGGTATCCAAAGAAACATTGCTGTCAAAATTGCGAGGCAAGAGTAACCCATTCGAGATTGCGGCGAAACATGGCCGTGCCTCGACTCGTCGCCGACAACTTCGTATTCGAATGGCGTAGAAATGGGATCTATGCCAATGAAATTCCGGTCGCGGAGCTGGAATCCACTGTCGAATCGGATCTCCGTGAAGTAGCGCCTCGGTGGGAAGGGTGCTTCTGGGCCTCGAAAGCCAATACTTAAGGATGCTTGCTTGCGAGTAATGCCCGTATTACCGGCTAACCGGAATTTACTACTTGGGTAGTAATGTAATTGGCAGAATAACCAGGGCAATCCAGCACGCACGAATTCCCGTGCTGCTGGATGGTGCAGTAAGACCGCATTGCTGGCGAGAATCAGCTTATGTAGGTGCCGAGGGTAGTGCTGATGCCCTTGAATGCGGAACCGAGGGCAGTGGATAGTGCCTTCATGCTAACGGCCGAGCCGAATGCGACCAGGGCAACAAGCAGAGCGTATTCGACCAGGTTCTGACCCTCCTCACGGTTGGCCAGGTCTTGAAATCTGATTAATAAGGTGAGGAAGATCGTGTTCATGATTGTCTAAGGATTGTCGGGCGCGACCGGAATGGCAATCACACAATCAGGTTAGGGCGAATGCCCCATCACGCGATAGCCCCCGGTGGGGCGGGGGGGACAGAGCTGGGGAAGAGTGCTGCATGGACCAATCTGACCGGAGAATCGGCGAGTCTTCCTGTGCCTGCCATCACGAACACAGCGTTCACTTCTTCTTGAGAGGCTTGCTGCATGCAGGGTCGCGTGTTGCGCCTGGATCACCGCATACTCGGACGTTACTGAGTCGTAGCTGGCGAGCCGGCGACCGACAACAGGTTTTTGTCGCTGGAGGCTTCTCTGAAGATGGATTTCGGAGTAAAACTGCATTCTCACCCCAGCCGACTAATAGGAGACTTGCTCATGCTCAGACCCAGAACTGCTCTGTTTCTCGTCGCAGGTCTGTTGTTCGCTGTGTTGCAATCGGGGTGCATGCGGACGCCGACAGCCGCAACGGCGCTGCCCGATACCCGTGCTCTTGACGAAAAAGCCATCCGCGATAGCGAAGCAGCCTGGGTAAAGGCTTTCGCGACGAAAGAGCCTGAAAAGGCTGCCGCCTTTTATGCGGACGATGCCGCTTCGATGCTCCCCGACACACCGCTGATGACAGGCAGAAGGGCGATCATCGCCGGGATGAAACCTGAGTTGGGCGACCCTAATTTCTCACTGGTTTTTGCGCCGACCAAGGTGGAAATCGCAAAATCAGGAGACATTGCGTATACACAAGGTACGTTCAAATACACGACTACTGATCCCAAGACCAGGAAGCGTGTAGGCCAGTCGGGCAACTACGTTGAGGTCTATAAAAGGCAGGCGAACGGAACCTGGAAGGTTGAAGAGGACATTGCGACAGAAGAGACACCGCTGAAGGCGCTCAAGCCTGGAGAGTGAGGGGCCGTGCAGGCCAGTTTCTAGAACGTGTTTCATCCATGGCCGGCTCGTCGGAAATCCAGTTTCGCGGGGGTTAAAAACCCCTCGTTTTTCCGGCCCTTTTCGGCACGACTGAAGTCGCGCCCTGACACTTCTTGCCCCTTCCGCAGGGTTTTTCCGCGGCCTGTCAGGCTCGCTAACGATGAAAAGCGCTGTTGCAGTTCTCCAATCCGCTGCCGTCAGCGAGGCTGGTCGGAAGCACACGAGAAGTTTTCAGCGGCGTTGGTGTCGCCCTGGCCGTTGTAGTGCGCCACCTTCGGATAGGGGCACAGCGGACGAGTCAACTTGACGGCTCCGGCGCCGGTCTTGGCGTCGCCGCCCAACTTTCCGGTTCCAATCAGCTTGTCGGGCGCGACACCGCTGGTGACCCAGCGGTCGAGGGCCATGAGCACGTCGTGGTCCGCGTCGATGGGGATTCCCTGGCTGCGGTCGGGATTGTCGTTGCCAAAGCTTACCGGGCCGGAACCGCCGGCGCAGTGGGTCATGCCGGGCACCATGAACAAGCGGTAGAAGGCCTGGATGTCCGCCGGATTGGCCGATCGGGGATCGGGGTAGCGGGCGAGAAACTCCGTCACCTTGTCATAGAAGTTGATGGAGTCGCGCGGAGCAATGGCGTCGTCGCCCCAGCCGTGATACTGGATGAGTTTGCCGCCATGATCGCGGAAGGTGCGCAGGTCAGGGTTCCAGGAGTTGAGGATGGCCGCGGCCTTCTCATCCCCGAGGCGCACGTCGCGCTGGAAGTCCATGGTGCGCCAGTCCCAGTGTGGGTCCTCATGGACGGCCTGGCCGAAGAAGCTGTTGCCAAAGAGGTCCTGAGCGGAACTGGGGAACGGGGCGGTGGCCACGATCCACGGCACCCAGGCCCCCGGCAGAGCTTCGGTGCCGGGCTCGTAGCCGGGATAAATCTGTTCGCCGGTCTTAGCGTCGGTGGGGCCTGCGTAGACCTTTTTCAGGGCATCGATTTGCGGTTGGGTCAGGCAATCCGCGCCGGCCGCGCCGCGGCAGAGCAGGACCGAAGGATCGAAGTGGCATTTTCGCGGATCTTCAATGAGCCCGTCCTTGACCCCGTCGAGCGCGTCGCATGCAGCCAGCGCAGCTTGCTGGATGGCAGGAAGTTGGGCCGCTGCGATCTTGCTCTCCGGCTTGTCTTCCAGTGCCAGCTCATCCCAGACGAAGCCGGCAAAGTGGTGCGTCCAATGGTTGGCAGGAGCGCCTGCGATAACGCCATCGAAGTCTTCCGGGTAGCGTTCCGCCTCCATGAGCGCTTCGCGGCCGCCATCGGAGCATCCCTGAAAGTAAGCGTGTGTCGAGCTCTTGCCGTAGTACGCCTGCACAATCGCCTTGGAAAGCGACGCGGTTTCGTGCAAGGCGCGGTAGCCGAAGTCGATGAGCTTCTCGGGATGGCCGATGGACCAGCTGGCGTCGGCACCCATCATCGGGTTGTCGATCTTGTGGCCGTCATCGGTTGAAGAAGCCGCATAACCCTGCCACAGCGGCCGAATCAGCCCTGCGGGTTGAATCATCCCTGCCCAGCCGCCGTTGCCGGTCTGGAGGTACTTGCTGTTCCAGTTCTCCGGCGAAGGCAGCCAGAGGAGAAAGTTGATCTCGGAATCCGAAGTTGGACGCGAGACCGCGGTGACCTCACAGTGCCGCGGTAGCGGGATTTCCTGGCTCTTGCCCCAGGACCCGGCCGGGAGCTGGAGCGGGCCGGCCTCAACCCATTTGGCTGCAAGTACGGTGGCGTGTTCCAGCTTGAGATTGTGGAGATCGTCGCAGCTGTTCTGCGCAAACGCACAGGCGGATGCGGCGAAGACGAAGGCGCACCCGGCTTTCAGGCAGGCGGTTTGGAAGCGCATGGGTTCCTCCGGGACAGGGCGGATTCGATGCAACGGAGCCTACTGGGGAGAGCGGTTCCGTGTCAACGAGAGGCAGTTTTTGTCCGGAGATGTTCTGCGGAGGACAACGCCGGCGATGACCTTCCGGTGCGAGCGCCTCGGTGGAAGCTCACGTAGGCGTGCGCAGCAGCAGGTAGCCGCCGACAAGGCCGAAGAGAATGTCGGAGGCCCATGCGGCCAGCGCGGCGGGAAGGTAGTTGACGTTGCCGAGGGCGCCGAAGGTGTTGTTGACCACGAAATAGGCGAGGGCTACGCCGATGGCCACGGCGATGCCGGTGAGCGAGCCGCGGCGGCCCATCGACAGCGCAAAGGGGATGGCCAGTACGGCCATGACGATAGCGATGAGCGGATAAGAGAGCTTCTGCCAGAGGGCGATGCGCAGCTTCATGGTGTCGAAGCCGCTCTGACGCAGATCGGCGATGTAGCGATTGAGCTGGCCGAAGTTCATCTCCTGCGCCTGCAAGCTCTCTTTCTTGAAGTAGCCGGGGTCTTCATGAATCTCGGAGAAGGAGGTCTGCGCGAACCGCTGATAGTTGCTGGTGTGGTCGCCCTGGATGTCGTTGACCCATCCGTTCTGGAAACGCCAGGAGTCCGTGCCGGGGTCCCAGAGAGCTTTGGCGGCGAAGATGCGGCGGGTCAGCGCGAAAGTGGCGGGATCGAACTCGAAGACGGAGATGTTGGCAAACTCGTCGCGGTCGGGATCGAAGAAGCGGTAGTAGAAGATGCGGCCGGGCTCAAGTTTGCCGGGCGAGCCGAAGATCCAATTCTGCTCGGGGTGGCTGACGGTTTGCGCGGGCTTGCCCTTGATGACGTTGCGCAGGGCATCCTGGCGCTTGTTGGCTTGGGGCAGATAGAACTCGTCGAAGAGGAAGAGAAAAACGGCGAGAATGGCGGCGATGGAGACGATGGGCACCACCAGGCGGTAGAGGCTGATGCCGGTGGCTTTCATGGCGATGATCTCGCTGTTGCGGTTGAGCACGCCGAAGGTGACCAGGACGGCAATGAGCACAGCGAGCGGGGCAAGCTGATAGAGGAACAGCGGAGTGAGGTTGACCAGGTAGTCGCCGACTACGGCCATGTGGATGTGGTTGCGCAGGATATCGCTGAGCAGGTCGAAGACGGTGAAGACCAGCATGAGCAGGACGAAGCCAACCAGGATGAGGGCGAACATGTTGAGGAACTCCACGACGACATACTCGTCGAGGATGCGCGGGAATGCGCCGCGGGCGACCTTGCGCTGCGGGCGGGCGCGCCAGCGGGCCAGCAGGACGCCCGGATAGGAGGCGGCGGCCCGGGCCGGGGCAGAGGATTGCGGCTTGGGGTTGCGTGCGGCGAAGCCGGTGATGGTGCTGAGGAACTGGCCGCCGCTGGCCATCTGCCAAAGCAGGAAGAGGCCGCCGGCGGCAAACAGGATGTTGGCCGACCAGACGGCGAGGAATGTTGGAATCCAGTCCTGGCGGCCCAGGGCGATGCCGATCAGGGAGAGCGAGTAATAGAGGACGACGAGCAGGATGGTGAAGACCCAGGCAGAGCTCTTGCCGCCGCGGCGTGAGGTGACGCCGAGGGGCACGCCCACGAGCATGAGCACCAGGCAGGCTGCGGGGTACGCGAAGCGCTTGTGCAGCTCAATCTGGAATCGCTTGCTGTCGGGCCCGTGCGTGTGCTTGATGAGTTCCTGCATGGGCAGGGCATAGATGGCCGTGTCGAGGCGGCCGAGATGGCCTTCGTTTTGCTGGCTGGCAGTAAAGGGCAGGTCGTCGATGGCAAAGGTGGAGACGTCGTATTGCTCCGGATGCCCGGCGACGGGATCGTGCTCGGTGCCGTTGCGCAGGCGCATGAGCAGTTCCTGCGTGGAGTCGCTGACCACGATGGCGGAGGCGGCGGTGGTAATCCTGGGCGAGCCGGGGTCGGTGATGTCCGCCATGAAGACCTGACGCCAGTTGGCAGCGCCGGTGCCTGAGCGCACGTCCTGCACGTAGAGGACGGTGTTCTTGAAGTCTTCATAGAAGACGCGCGGCTGGATCTCGTAGGTGGCCTGCGAGGCGAGGGCCTTGTCGAGTTCGAGAATGCCCTGGTTGGCGCGCGGAGCGATGTAGAGCGAGTTGGCCAGGCCGATCAGCGTTCCGCCGACGGCAACGATAGCGGCGACGCGCACGAAGTAGCCGATGCCCAGGCCGGAGGCGCGCATGGCGATGATTTCACTGTCGGCGGCCAGGCGGCTGAGGCCCAGCAGGACACCAACCAGTACCGCCATGGGGACGGTGACCATGAAGAAGTTGGGCATGAGGTACAGAACAACTTCCAGAACGCTGGTAAAGGTGGAGCTGTTGCGAACCAGCATGTTCAGAATGTTGGGCAGCTCGCGCATGAAGAGAATGAAGGTAAACAGGGCGCACCCGATGAGCGTATGGGAGAGGATTTCACCGAGGATGTAGCGGGTCAGGATGCGCACGGGCCGGCTCCGTTACCAGTCTACCGTTGCGGGCCGGGGAACGCGTTTGCGGTCTCGTTTGCCGGCTGCCAGGCGCGCAGGCGGAGGCTGTTGGCCAGGACGCAGACCGAACTGAGGGCCATGGCGGCGGCGGCCAGCCAGGGCGTGAGCAGGATGTGGAATGCCGGATAAAGCAGTCCGGCCGCCAGTGGAATGCCAAGCAGGTTGTAGCCCGCGGCCCAGGCCAGGTTCTGCCGCACGACGCGAAGGGTGGCGCGGGCCAGGCGAAGAGCATCGGGAATGGCGGACGGCTGGGCGCGCAGCAGGAGCACGTCGCCGGCTTCCTGGGCGAGGTCCGCGCCGGAGCCCATGGCGATGCCCGCGTCGGCCTGGGCCAGGGCGGCAGCGTCGTTGATGCCGTCACCGACCATGGCTACGCGGAGACCTTCGCTTTGCAAGGCGCGAATGCGGGCCAGCTTGGCGGCGGGGTCCAGACCGGCTTCGACCTCGGTGATGCCGGCCTGCCTGGCAATTGGCTCGGCGGCGGCGGCAGTGTCGCCGGTGAGCATGAGCACGCGCAGGCCGGCCTTGTCCCACTCCATGCGGCGCAGGGCGGCAATGGCCACGGCGGCATCGGGGCGCAGGGCGTCGCGGGCGTCGAAGTAGCCGACAGCGCTGTTGTCGAGGGCCATCCACAGTCGGGTGACGCCGGGTTGCGGCTTGCGGACCGCGGTAGGCAAGGGGACAAAGAACTCGCGGAAGAGGGTTTCGTTGCCGAGTAGGCACTCCTGGCCTTCGACCCTGGCGCTGAGGCCGCGGCCGGGGTAGATTTTGAGATCCTGGGCCGGAGGCCAGGCGAGGCCGAGGGCGTGCGCATGGTCGATGACGGCGTGGGCCAGGGGATGGTTCGATTGCTCCTCAGCCGCGGCGGCCAGGTGCAACAGGTCGTTGGCCAGACGGGGCGTGATGGAGTGAACGCCGCAGAGGACGGGACGGCCGGCAGTGAGGGTGCCTGTCTTGTCGAGGACGATGACGTTGAGGTGGGCGAGCCGCTCCAGCGCCTCGCCGCCCTTGTAGAGAATGCCCAGTTGCGCGCCGCGGCCAACGGCGACGGTGAGCGCGGCGGGCACAGCCAGGCCCATGGCGCAGGGGCACGCGACCACCAGCACGGCCACGGCGTTGGCCAGGGCCAGGTCGAAGGAGTGAGCGGCCATGAGCCACACGCCGAAAGTGATTGCGGCCAGGGCCAGCACGATGGGGACAAAGATTGAGCTGGCGCGGTCGGCCAGCCGCTCCATGGGAGCGCGCGACCCCTGCGCCTGCTGCACCATGCGCGTGATCTGCGCCAGCACCGTGGCCTCGCCGAGCGACTGCGCACGGCAGGTGACCGCGCCGTCGTAGTTGAGCGAGCCGGCCAGGACACGGCCTCCGGGCGCGCGCGGCAGCGGAATCGACTCGCCGGTAAGCATGGATTCGTCGACGGAGGTGCGGCCTTCGAGGATCACTGCGTCGACCGGGAAACGCTCGCCGGGGAGAATGAGCACGCTGTCCCCGGGCTGAATTTCATCGAGCGAAACCACGGACTGGACGCCGTTGACGACGCGCCGGGCAGTCACCGGGCGCAGTCGGGCGAGCGAGTCGAGCGCGGCCAGGGCGCGCCGCTTGGCCTGGGCCTCGAGACTCTTGCCCAGAAGCAGGAACCCAAGAATCAGCAGGACCGCATCGAAGTAGACCTGGCGGCTGGGGGCGGGAAGAATCGTGGCATACGCGGACCAGGCGAAAGCCACACCGGTTCCCAGGCTCACGAGTGTGTTCATGTTAGTGGCGCCGTGCTGGAGCGCACGCCAGGCGTTGAGATAAATACCGCGGCCGGCCCAGACGACGATGGCCGCGGTCAGAACCAGGAGAAACCAGCGCAGCAGCGGAGCGGGGAGCTGATAGAGCCAGGGCACGAGGTCCATCAGCGCATGGTCCAGCGGGCCCATGGCGGAGTCCAGCGGCATGGCCAGCAGCATGGCGGCTGCGCCGGCGGCAAGCGTTGCCCAGGCTTTTCTCGCGGCCTCCGCGGAGATGGCATCGCCTGAGGAGGATTGCGCGGGCGGGGCATCGGCGCGGGGAATCACGGCGTCGTAGCCGGCCCCGCGAATGACTTCGACTAGCGTAGCGGGGCTCGCCAGGGCGGGGTCGAACTCCACGCTGGCGTGATTGGCCATCAGGTCCACGTGTGCCGATTTCACGCCAACGGCGGCGAGCAGGGCAGTTTCCACGTAATGCTGGCAGGAGGCGCAGGTCATGCCCAGGATCGGGAGGGTGAGCGATTCGGTGGCCGGCGAATTCACCTATTCTTCCAGTCGCGCGGAGTAGCCGGCCTTGGCCAGCGCGGCCAGGGCCAGATCGACCTGCGCAGGGCTCTGAGCGGAGATCAGGCGCGCTGCTCCCATGCGGACCTCCTTCACCTGAAGGCCCTTGGCGGACGCCAACGCTTGGCTGACGCGGCGGATGCAGGAACCGCAGTGCATGTTATCAATTCGCAGCGTAAACTCCGGCATGTTGTCCCCTGCCTTCTTCGATGATAGCGCGCGGCAAAGGATGCATGGCTGCGAGATGCGGCACAGGATGAAGCGGTTGCATGGGTCGGCGGTGAGCGCTCTATGGTAAGAGAGAGTTTGGAGTGCGGGCGGGAGGGGCGATGCAGCGAGAGTATCCCGAGGCGCCGCTGGTGGCTGTGGGCGCGGTGGTGGTGGACCAGGGCCGGGTGCTGCTTGTGCGGCGCGGCCGCGAGCCGCTCAAGGGCCATTGGTCGCTGCCCGGCGGCATGCTGGAGGTGGGCGAGCCCTTAACCGCCGGCGTGGTCCGCGAGGTGCGCGAAGAGACCGGGCTGACCGTGCAGCCGCTGGAACTGGTGGAGCTGCTCGACCGCATCCATCGCGACGGCGACCGCATCCGATACCATTATGTGATTGCGGATTATCTTTGCCGCGTAGTGGGTGGGGAGTTGAAAGCCGCCTCCGACGCGGATGCGGTGCGCTGGGTGGAACGCGCGGAGTGGAACAGCCACAGCGCGTTGAAGCTCGACCCGGTGACCGTGCGGGTGATTGAGGCGGGCTGGCAGATGTCGCGCAAGCTTGAGAAGGATGGGGAGGGCCGTTGAGATTGGCGAAGAAACTGCTCGTGATTGCAGGGTTGGTTTTGGTTGTCGCGGGGGTGGGATTCTGGCGCCGGCCGGTGAGTTTCTTCAACGAATCGATGTATCTGCGCGATTGCCTTTCGGGGGTGCAAAACCGCGAAGCGACGGTTGAGGGCTATCGGATGCACTACGAAACCGAGGGACCCGCTGACGGCCCAACGGTGGTGCTGGTGCATGGGCTGGGCGGGCGCGCCGAGGACTGGCGCGACCTGGCGCCGATTCTGGCCAGTGCCGGCTTCCGCGTCTACCTGCCCGACCTGGTTGGCTACGGGCGCAGCGAAAAGCCGCCGGGTTTTTCCTATTCCATCCACGACGAGGGTGACATCGTGCTGGGCTTTCTGGATGCCGTGGGCCTGAAGCAGGTGGACCTGGGCGGATGGTCGATGGGCGGCGGAATTGCGCAGCATGTCGCCTTCAGGCATCCGGAGCGGGTGCGGCGGCTGATGCTCTTCGACTCGGCCGGGATTTATCAGCTGCCGAATTGGAATGTCGGGCTCTTTACGCCCAGGACGGCGGCCGAGGTGGATCAACTGTATGTGTTGCTGATGCCGAATCCGCCCAGCGTGCCAGGGTTTGTGGCGCGGGATATTCTGCGCGTTTCGAACCACCGGGCCTGGATTATTCATCGCGCGCTGGCCACCATGCTCACCGGGCAGGATGCGACCGACAGCATATTGCCGCAGTTGAAGATGCCGGTTCTGATCGTGTGGGGTGAGTTGGACAAGATCACTCCGCTCAGCCAGGGAGAGGCGATGCACAAGCTGGTTCCGCAGTCGGAGCTGGATGTGATTCCAGGCTGCGGCCACCTCGCTCCGGGACAGTGCGCGGCGCAGATTGCGCCGAAGGTTGTGGGATTTCTGAAGCAGTAGGTGGGGCTATCTTGTCGCGGCCGGCTGTGGCGTCAAAGGCCGCTCCATGGTTCGAAGCATGGCTTTTTCCGGAATCCGTGTCGATCTGGCGATCTGGGCCATAACGCCGGGGAAGAGGGAAACGGCGATAGGCGCAAGTGAGCGTCCCACGCCGCTAACCATGGCGCGTGAAATGCCCGTTGCGAGGCTCATGCCACGGTTGAGTTGCGCGCACAGCAACTGGTGGTACTGCGCCGCGCTTTGGCCGGCGAGGAACATCTGCGCTGCCAGGGCGCCGCTGTGGAGGGCGATCGACATGCCGTCGCCGGTGAATGACGGAATCACCGCGGCCTGATCCCCCACGCACCACAGGCCGAACGGACGTCCGGCCAGATGGCCATAAGGGATCGACGAAACGGCCAGAGGCCGGTGCCACAGCGGCAATGCGCCGCTGAGACGCTCGGCGATGTGTGGATTTTTCTCCTGCATGGCGGCAAGCATCTCGGGCCATCCGCCTGTCTCGCGCAGCGTGGCGCGGCGCACCACGAAGCAGAAGTTGGCAGCGTCTCCTTCGACAAGGGACAGGCCTCCGTATCCGCCGGGAAAGAGAAACAATTCGATCGCCTCGCGCAACGCGGCTGTCTGCCCAGGCGCGAGCCGCCAGTGCATTTTGAATCCCACCAGGTCGCCGTGAGCGCCCGGCTTGCGCTCCCATCCACGCAGGTCGTGCTTGCCGTTGGCCAGAAAGACCTGGGACGCAGACCAGGATCCGCCGCCGCGCAGCTCCGCCCGCCACGTGTCGTCTTTGGCAAAAAGGCTCTCTACGTGCGCGCCGCGCTCGACCCTGCACCCTTGCTGAGCGGCGAGGTTGAGCATGGCCTCATCCAGCACGCGGCGCGACAGAGACAGCGCCGGAAAAGGCAGCGCCGCTTCGACAATGCGGCTTCTCGATGCGAGCCGCACCAAACGAATCGTTTTCGCGCCAAGCTCAAGCGGATTCACGCCTGCTTGCTCCAAATAGTGGACCGCTTCGCGGCTGAGAAACTCCCCGCAGACCTTGTGCTGGGCCGTTCTCTCCCTTTCCAGCAGTGTCACTTCGCGCTCTGCGCCGGCAAGGCGCATGGCAAGCGTGGAGCCGGCAAGGCCGCCTCCGATGACCAGGTGTGCTGTGGCCCGCGCGGATGAGCTCATGGCCGTTTTCTCCGCGCCACGCAGAGCCGTGCGGGCTTGAAAGCGCGAAGCTCAAAGTCTCCATCCTTGAGCCCGGCAGCCGCGCACATGCTGCGCCACTCGGCGGAAACAAAAGATCGAGCAATCGACACCGGGCCATCGTACTGCACAAAGGGATGCAAGCGCATCAGTCTTGCGAAGGCGCGAAACAGATGGTAAGGGATGGCCGCGCGCGAAAGATCGTTGATGAGCCATCCAATCTCGGCATGCTCTTCCATCCAGTGCAGGAATTCGACGATCTGCTCTTCGGCAAGATGGTGCGTGAAAAGCGATGAGACGACCAGGTGCGGCGGCCGCGGCGGATTGTACTCGAGAATGTCCGCGGTCACCCATTCGATTCTGCTTGACGCGGGCATGGCTTCAGTTGCAATAGCCGTGGCGTCGGGGTTGAGATCGAGCCCCGTCAACTCTACGGCAAGTCCTCGCGTCTCCGCCCATTGCTCCACGCGGCGCAGGCCGTCGCCGTAGCCGCAGCCCACATCGAGAATCCGCACCGGCACATCGAGCGCAGCGAATGTTCCGGCTACTTCATCAAGCCAGCGGAAGAGGGGTCGATAGGCGAACGTCCAGCGATTGGTGCGGGCGATATCGCGCAGGCAGGCTCGCAGCACATCGCGGCTGCACGGCTCGTCCATGAGCTCGGTGAGGTTGGCGCGCTGGCTGAAGTCCAGCGAGTCAGACGGCATGGAAGAGCATGGTCTCCGCAGTCAGCCCCGGGCCAAACGACATGGCGCAGCCCTGCTGGCCGCTCCGCGCGTGCTGCATGATCTCGCGCAGGACAAACATCACGGTGGCCGACGACATGTTGCCGAACTGCGCCAAAACGCTGCGCGAACTGGCGAGCGCATCGGGTGCGAGCGTAAGCCCCTTTTCCACCGCGTCGAGAATCGAGCGGCCGCCGGGATGGACTGCCCAGAGATCGAGTTCGAGCGGGTCCTTGCCGCGTGTGACCTGGCGGCCCAACTGCTTGAGCGCACCGCCGATCTCGCCCGGCACCTGGCCGGAGAGATGCATGTCGAAGCCAAGCTCGCCGATGCGCCACGTGATGAGATGACTGGTTTGCGGGATCTGGAGGGCAAGAAAGCTGTCGATGGCCAGGCCCTGCGGCTCGGCGCTGACCAGCGATGCGGCGCAGCCATCGGCGAAGACCAGGAACGAGAGCACCTGCTCCAATTCCTTCGTCTCCTGAAAGTGCAGCGAACAAAGCTCCAGGTTCAACACCAGCACGCGCGCTTCGGGTTCGGAACGGACGATGTGATGTGCTGATTTGAGCGCGTTGATGGCCGCATAACAGCCCATGAATCCGATCATGGTGCGCTCCACCGAGGGATTGAGGCCAAGGTGGTTGACCACTTCGAAGTCCAGTCCCGGCGCGTAGAGTCCGGTGCATGAGGTCACGATGACGTGGGTGACGGCGCCGCGCTCCTCCTCGCTGAGCGCGAGTTTATCCAGCGCCTTGCGTGCCAGTTGCGGGGCAAAGCTCTCGAAAAACTTCATGCGCCGCGCGGTGACGGGAAAGTTCCCCGGCTCATACACCTGCTCTGCATCCTTCCAGGTTCCACTCTCTGTCGCGACCGGCTGCACAAACGAGTATCGGTGCTCGATGGCTGACAGGCGCGCCATGCGCTTGAACAGATTGCGCACTGTGCCTTCAGGCAGCATGCCGGTGGCAAAGGCAATAAACGCATTGTGAACGTCGTGTGGGGGAACTGCCGTCGCGATGCGATTGATGAAGGCGGTTGTCATTCTCGCTGGTCTCAGGAAAGAAGGCTTTCGCACACAGTCATTCCAGTGCAGTCTACACCGTCAGATGCCATGCGAACCCAGCGGGTGGCCGGCGCGCGTGAAGAATGTTGATCGCGTGAATGGGATGGGTGCACAAAGTGGGCCGCTGCGAAGGCCGGACGCGATGCCGGGATGCGATGAAAGGCAAAGGGCCGCGCGGGCGGCCCCTTCGATTGAATCGGCTGCTGCTTTGCGGTTGGCGCGGTCTATTGCTTGACCAGTTCAACGCGGCGGTTGAGAGCGCGGCCGTCTTCGGAGTCGTTGGAAGCGACAGGCGCGTAGGGCCCGTCGCCGTAAGACTGGAGCTGAGCGGCAGGCACGCCGAATTCTGTTGTGAGCGCCAGCACCACGGATGCAGCTCGCCGCTTGGACAGGTCCATATTTGCGACCAGGCCGCCCACATTGTCGGTGTGTCCGACTACATACACCTTGAGCTTGGGGTCGCCCTTGAGAAGCTTGGCCACTTCCTGCAACGCGGGGTGGGACTCTGGCTTGATGTCGGCCTTGCCGGTATCGAAGAGAATGCCGTTGACCACGGTGTGGCCGCTGGCCGCAAGCCCGCCCTGCATCGCCGCTGCCGTGGCAACCACATCCTGGGTCAGTGTCGTTTCCGTGATGAATTGCTCTTCGTACCACAAGCTCACGCTCACTCCCACATAGACCCAGGTCTTGCCCATGTGCGCATACATATCGCCGTAGCTGCCTGTGTCCTCATCGAAGATGTACCCCGCGGACTTGAGCGCGGTATTGATGTTGCGCACTACCTGCGCTTTGGTGGCCGTCGCGGGGTATTTGTAACTGATGTGCAGGGACTTTCCCTCGATCTTCTTTGCCGGCTTGCCCGGACCCATTTCGAAAGTGTACGTATCGTCGTCGGATTGCTTGCAGTTTGTGATGATGCTGCCGGGGAATCGGGTGATCAGAGGAGAATCCTTGCAGCCCTCGGCGTCTTTGGCTTGTGCAGCGCATATGCCAGCCGCGAGTGGCAGGGCGAAGCATAGAAGCAAATTGCGGAGTGCTTTCATCGTTCTCACCTCTTGCAGATTCGTGTGCAACGCGATTCTTGAAATCCTTACTGTTCGAAAGCCGGAATCGAGATCAATCAAACTCGCACCTGTGGCGCCGCGACTGGAGAAATGCAATCGACCGAAGGAAGGCCGCCCTGGCAATGAACAGCAAACAGCACTTTGTCCGGGTGCGAGGCAGTGTACTCGAAAGGCTATGCGTTGGTCGAATGAATTCTGTCGAGACTCTTTTTCGTGAGGGCGAGAAGCGGATTGGGTTCGGCGGTGAGGCCCAGGCTGCCCCGCCGAGGCAGTGCAGCCTGGGATACGGACCGAGAGAATCAGGCGCCCGGAGCTAGACGCCGATTACAGCGCAGAGTTCCTTGACGGCTTCCGCGCTGCGCTTCAGGGCGGCGTCTTCCTCGACAGTTAGCCTGATCTCGATGATCTGCTCCAGGCCCGCTGCACCCAGCTTGCAGGGAACACCGATGTAGTAGCCGTCGATGCCGTATTCGCCTTGCAGGTAAGCGGCGCAGGGAAGAATCTTCTTCTTGTCCTTGAGAATGGCTTCGACCATCTCGGTGACCGCGGCCGAGGGAGCGTAGTAGGCGCTGCCGGCCTTGAGGTGCTTGACGATTTCTGCGCCGCCGTCGCGCGTGCGCTGGATCAGCGACTCAAGCCGGTCGGGCGCGATGAGCTCGGTGATGGGAATGCCGGCCACGGTGGAGTAGCGCGCCAGCGGGACCATGGTGTCGCCGTGGCCGCCGAGCACGAATGCCGTCACATTCTCGACGCTCACGTTGAGTTCAGCGGCGATAAAGGTTCGGAAGCGGGCCGAATCCAGCACGCCCGCCATGCCGATGACCCGCTCGCGGTTAAAACCTGCTTGGCGGAAGGCAGCCTGGGCCATGGCGTCCAGCGGGTTGGAGACGATGATCAAGATGGCCTCAGGCGACTGCGCCACAACCTTCGAAACTACGTCGGACATGATTTTAAAATTCGTGTGCAGCAGGTCGTCGCGGCTCATGCCCGGCTTGCGGGGAATGCCCGCTGTGATGACCACGATGTCCGAGTGCGCTGTTGCTGCGTAGTCGTTTGCGCCGGTCACGCTCACATCGCGCTTTTCGATGGGCATTGCCTCCAGCAGGTCCAGCGCCTTGCCCTGGGGAATGCCGTCGACGACGTCGATCAGGACTACATCGGCCAGTTCCTTGGCTGCAATCCAATGTGCGGTTGTCGCGCCCACGTTGCCGGCGCCCACAATGCTTACTTTCTTGCGCATTTCTATTCTCCTCGAAGGGACGATGGCCTGCCCCCCTGGGGCTAAAGCCCCGTTGCCTATTTTTTTGAATTCATCGGCACGACTGAAGTCGTGCCCTGTTACAAAACTTTGCGCTTGCAGCACGGCTAAAGCTGTGCCCTTTCAAAACCGATCTCTGATCTCTGAGCCCTGACGCCTGTCTACATGTTGCCGATAATCCGTGTCGCAAACTCGCTCGTTCCCACTTTCGTTGCGCCGACCGTCTGGCGTTCGAAGTCATAGGTGACGAACTTCTGCTGAATCGTCTTCTCCATCGCGGTTTCGATCAGCTTTGCGGCTTCCTTCCAGCCGATGAAGTCAAGCAGCATGACTCCAGACAAAATCACCGAGCCGGGATTGATCATATCCTTGTCGGCATACTTGGGCGCAGTGCCGTGCGTGGCTTCGAACACCGCGAAGCCATCGCCGATGTTTGCGCCCGGAGCGATGCCTAGCCCGCCCACCTGCGCTGCCGCGGCGTCGGAGATGTAGTCGCCATTCAGGTTGGTGGTGGCCAGGATGGAGTAGTCCGACGGGCGGATGATGATCTGCTGGAAGATCGAGTCGGCGATGCGGTCGTTCACCAGAATCTTCGACTTCCACGCCCCGTTGCCGTGCGACTTGCCGATCGAGTCGAGCACGCCCTTGATTTCGGCATAGACTTCGTCGCGAAAGGCCTGGTTCCCGAACTCGAGTCCAGGCTCGATCAGCGCCGCGTTCTCTTCGATAGTAATTGCAGGGTTGGCGTCGACGTTGCCCAGAATCCAGCTCTCGCGCTCGGTGATAGCATGCTCGCGAAACTCCTCGACCGCGACTTCATAGCCCCACTCGCGGAACGCGCCTTCGGTGAACTTCTGAATGTTTCCCTTGTGAACCAGCGTGACGGTCTTGCGACCCGTATTGAGCGCGCCCTGGATGGCGTAGCGGACCAGACGTTTCGTCCCAAAGATCGAGATCGGCTTGATGCCCACGCCCGAGTCCTCGCGGACCTTCTTTTTGCCGCCCTTGAGCATGTCGTTGTTCAGGAAGTCGATCAGCCGCGCCGCATCCGCCGATCCCTGCTTGAACTCGATGCCCGAGTAAACGTCCTCGGTGTTCTCGCGGTAGATAACAATGTCCACCTTCTCGGGATGCTTCACCGGGCTGGGCACGCCCCGATAGTACTTCACCGGGCGCACACACGCATACAGATCCAGCAGCTGGCGCAGAGCTACATTCAACGAACGGATGCCGCCGCCGACCGGCGTTGTGAGCGGCCCCTTGATGGAGACGCGCAGATCGCGCGCGGCAGCCACCGAGTCGTCCGGCAGCCAGGTCGAGAACTGGCGGAAAGCCTTTTCGCCGGCGAAGATCTCAAACCAGCGAATGGCGCGCTTGCCGCCGTAGGCCTTTTCAACCGCGCCGTCGAAGACGCGCTGCGAGGCTTTCCAGATGTCGCGGCCGGTGCCGTCGCCTTCAATGAAAGGAATAATGGGATGGTCGGGCACCTCGAACTTCCCGTCACTGTATTGAATGGGCTGTCCGTCTGCGGGGAGTTCGAGGCCGTTGTAGGAGGTTTGCATGGCGTTTTGAAGGGTCCTTTCCGTGCTGGGTCAAAGGAAAGGCTAACACCTGCAAATTGCGGGTGGCAATGGCATGTGATCGGGGCTGGGCAGGTGCAGGCTTGTGAAAGTGCGATGAAATTGGCCCGAGTTCTGTCTCTGCCCGCCTGGATGCGTTAAACTCATGCGGGAACGTTGAAACGAAATCACAGTCTAGAGACACATGGAGGGTACATAGGAATTGGGAAAAAGCATGGTCCCCAAGAAGCTCTTCTTCACTAAGGGCGTAGGCAAACACAAGGAGCGGTTGACATCGTTTGAGCTGGCTCTGAGGGATGCGGGGATCGCCTCGCAGAATCTGGTACGGGTATCTTCCATCTTTCCGCCGCGCTGCAAGGTGATACCGCGCAAGGAAGGTCTGACATACCTGAATCACGGCGAGGTGGTGTTCTCGGTGATTGCGGAGAACTCGACGCGCGAGCCGCACCGGCTGATTGTGTCGAGTATCGGCGTGGCCATTCCGGCCGACAAGGACACATACGGCTACTTGAGCGAGCACCACAGCTTTGGCGAGACCGAGGAACAGGCTGGCGAATACGCGGAGGAACTGGCCGCGGAGATGCTGGCCACCACGCTGGATGTGGACTTCGATCCGGACACGAGCTGGGACGAGAAGAAAGAGATCTACCGCATCTCGAATAAAATTGTGCGCACCAGCAACGTGACGCAATCGGCTGTGGGCGACAAGAACGGGCGCTGGACGACAACGATCGCGGCCGCGGTGCTGATTCTCGAAGAGTAGGCAGTTTCAGACCTCAGGGGCCAATCCCGGCTGACGGGGTTGGCCCTGCTGCGTAGGGTGGGAAGATTGAACGGGGAGCGGATGAGCGAATGACAGCCGTTGCACGGAAATACACGGTCGGACTGGTGCAGATGCGCATGGGCGCCGACTCTGAGCCCAACTTCGCCGCGGCGGTCAAACATGTGCGCGAGGCGGCGCGCCTGGGCGCTAACATTGTCTGCCTGCCGGAGCTTTTCCGCGCGCAGTACTTCTGCCAGCGCGAGGACATCCGGCTTTTCGACCTGGCGGAGGCCATTCCGGGGCCCTCGACGACGAAGCTGGCCGAGGTGGCGCGAGAGTTGCGTGTGGCCATTATTGCTTCGCTGTTCGAGCGGCGCGCGCCGGGGCTTTATCACAATACGGCGGTCACGCTGAATGCGGATGGGGCCATCGCTGGGGTGTATCGCAAGATGCATATTCCGGACGATCCGCTCTACTACGAGAAGTTTTATTTCGCGCCCGGCGATTTGGGCTTTCAGGCAGTGGACACGGCGTTTGGCCGGGTGGGCACGCTGGTGTGCTGGGACCAGTGGTTTCCCGAAGGGGCGCGTCTTACCGCTTTGCAAGGCGCCGAGGTGCTGTTCTATCCCACAGCCATCGGCTGGCATCCGGCTGAAAAGGACGAGTTTGGCGCCGCGCAATACGACGCGTGGCAGACCATCCAGCGGGCGCACGCGATTGCCAACGGCGTCTACGTGGCAGCAGCGAATCGCGTAGGCGTGGAGCACGGGGACGTTTTGGGAAATCGTGCCACCGGCCCGGGCCTGGAGTTTTGGGGCGGCAGCTTTCTGGCCGATCCGTTTGGGCGCGTGATTGCAAAGGCCTCGCACGACGCCGAAGAGATTCTTCTGGGCGAGATCGACCTGGGCCTGATAGAAGAGACGCGTCGCAACTGGCCCTTCCTGCGCGATCGCCGCATCGACGCCTATGGGCCGATTACCAAGCGCTTTCTTGATCCGGTGAACTCGTGGCCCGCGGACGGGGATTCCAAGTAAATGGCCGGCGAGATTGCCACTGCAACGCCGCCGCGCCATCAGGGCTACCGCATGCCGGCCGAGTGGGAGCCTCACGAGGCCACATGGCTGGCGTGGCCGCACAACCCGGAAGATTGGCCGGGAAAGTTCAAAACCATTCCTTGGGTTTATGCGGAGATTGTGCGGCTCCTCTCCGCTCGTGAGCGGGTGCACATTCTGGTGAATGACGCCACAGCCGAGCAGCGCGCGCTGAACATTCTGGAGCACGCCGGCTCGGTGCTGGAGCGTGTGAGCTTCCACCGCTGGCCGACCAACCGCGTGTGGACGCGCGACTCGGGGCCGATCTTTGTGCGCGACGCCGAGGGCCGCGTGTCGCTCACCAACTGGCGATTTAATGCGTGGGCCAAATATCCGGATTGGCAGTTGGACGACCAGGTGCCTGGGCGCGTGGCGGCTCTGTTGGGCATGCGCGAGCGGCAACCGGCCATCGAATTCGAGAACGGCGCGGAGCACCGCTTGGTGTTGGAAGGCGGCTCCATCGACGTCAACGGCGCGGGCACCCTGCTCACCACCGAGGAGTGCCTGCTGAGCGAGGTACAGCAGCGGAATCCGGGCGTCAGCCGCGAAGAGCTGCAACAGGTCTTTCATGGTTTTCTCGGCGTCGACCAGGTCATCTGGCTCAACCGCGGCATCGCGGGCGACGACACGCATGGCCACGTCGACGATATTTCGCGCTTCGTTGCCGCGGAGACAATTGTGACGGCTGTCGAACCCAATACGCGCGACGCGAACCATGAGCCGCTGGCTGAGAATCTGGAACGCCTGAAGGCCGCGCGCTCGCTGGATGGAAAGCAGTTCACACTGATCGAGCTGCCGCTTCCGCGGCCGGTTGTCTTCCGCGGGCGGCGGCTGCCGGCGAGTTATGCGAACTTCTATATTGCGAATGGGCTGGTCCTGGTTCCCACGTTCAACGATCCCAGCGACCGCGTGGCATTGAGCATTTTGGCAGAGGTCTTTCCGGAGCGCGAGGTGATCGGCATTCACAGCGTGGACCTGGTGTGGGGCCTGGGAACACTGCACTGCGTGACGCAGCAGCAGCCGGCGGGAGCCCTGTGATGACCGACCTCGACTTCATGCAGGCCGCTCTCCACGAGGCTCGCCTCGCCGCGGAAGCCGGCGAAGTGCCCATTGGCGCGTTGGTTGTGCGCGCGGGCGAGATTGTTGCACGCGGGCAAAATCGCGTGTTGCGCGACCTGGACCCCACGGCCCACGCGGAGATAATAGCCCTGCGCGAGGCTGCGGAGGCAGTCGGCAACTACCGGCTGAATGGTTGCACACTCTACGTGACGCTGGAGCCGTGTGCGATGTGCGCGGGAGCCATGATTCATGCGCGGCTCGATCGGTTGGTCTTTGCAGCGGCCGATCCCAAGGCAGGTGCGGCAGGGTCGGTGCTGGCGGTGCTCAACCATCCGCAGCTCAATCACCAGATGGTTGTGGAGCGAGGTATTTTTGCCGAGGAAGCGGCGGAACTGCTGCGCAGCTTCTTTCGCGAGCGGCGCTCTTCCTAGCTGCGCGTCAGGGCCCTGATCCGCTCGGCCTGCGCAGGCCACTTCGTCACTAACTCGTCATAACTCGCGTTCCGGTAGTCGGCAAAGTCGAAGCCGGGAGTTACTGTGCATCCGAGCAAGGCCACCTGGCTGTCGCCGATCAGTCGTGTGCCTTGCCAAACGCCGGCCGGGACGATGAGCTGCACATGCTGTCCCGCAACCAAATCCGGCCCCAGTGTGAAAACACCCGACCGCCCATCGGGGTAAAGCTGCAGCATTTCTACCGGGTCGCCGAGATAAAAATGAAACATCTCGTCCGAGTCCAGAACGTGCATCTCGGAGAAGGTTCCAGGCTCCAGCAGGTAGTAAATGGCGGTCCGGGCGGGGCGGATTCCGCGCGGCAGCTCGAGCGCTGCGGTGGAGGTGTAAGTGCGGCGGAAGTGGCCGCCCTCGATGGGATGCGGCTCCAGCTTCAGCAGTGTCTTGATCTCTTCCGCGGTCACATCTCCGATGGTACCAGCCGGGACGCAGTAAAATGGAGGCATGAAGGTGCAGGTCTATACGGCAGGGTGGTGCCGGGATTGCCGCGCGGCCAAGCAGTTTCTCGATGCGCACGGCATAGCGTATTCCGAGATCGATGTCGATGCCGATCCCGCCGCTTCGGTCGAAGTAGTGCGGCATGCGGGAAAGCGGGCCATCCCGCAGATGGTCATCGATGGGGTGTGGTTTCAGCCCTACAAACCGGGACGCGGGCTGCTGCTGGATGAACTGCATGCGCGGCTGGGGATTCCGCGCAGCTAAGCACAGTCTGCTCGTACAATCGAGAGTTGGCGCGGGTTGTTCGCGGCGGACCCGGCAAGGAGCCTTCAGTTGATCGAACGTTATACACGCCCGGCGATGGGCCGCATCTGGACGGATGAGAACAAGTACCGCTGCTGGCTGCTCGTGGAGTCGGCGGCAAGCACCGTGCTGGCTGAGGCGGGGGTCATTCCCGCCGTGGCCGCCGAGGCCATCGCGTCCAAGGCTGGCTTCTCTGTCGCACGCATTCAGGAGATCGAGGCCGAGGTGAAGCACGACGTGATCGCCTTCACCACGGCTGTAGCAGAAAACCTGAAGGCACAAGGGCTCGGGGAGCAGTCCCGCTGGCTGCACTATGGGCTGACCTCGAATGACATTGTCGATACTGCCCAGGCCCTGCAAGTCAAAGAAGCTTCGGGATTGATTCGTGCGGAGCTCGAGGCGCTGCTGGCGGTGCTCAAGCGCCGCGCCGTCGAATTCAAGCACACGCCCACCATCGGCCGCACGCACGGCATTCATGCGGAGCCGACGACCTTTGGGCTGAAGCTGCTGAACTGGTATGCAGAGATGGAGAGGAATCTGGCGCGGTTCGACGCAGCGGCCGAGGACATGCGCGTCGGAAAGCTTTCGGGTGCTGTTGGCACTTTTGGTCACCTTAGACCCGAGCATGAAGAAAAAATCTGCGGGCGGCTGGGGCTGAAGCCGGCGCAGGTAGCTACGCAGGTGATCCAGCGCGACCGGCACGCAGCGTACATTGCAACGCTGGCCATTATTGGCAGCACGCTGGACAAAATTGCGGTCGAGGTGCGGCACCTGCAGCGCACCGAGGTGCGCGAGGCGCAGGAGTACTTCAGCGAGAAGCAGAAGGGCTCGTCGGCCATGCCGCACAAGAAGAATCCCATCACCAGCGAGCAGATCAGTGGCCTTGCGCGCGTGCTGCGTGGCAATGCGCAAGCAGCGTTTGAGAATATCGCGCTGTGGCACGAGCGGGATATTTCGCATTCGTCGGTGGAGCGGGTGATCTTTCCGGATTCGACGATCCTGGTGGACTATTTGCTGGCGAAGACGACCGACCTGATCGGCCGCCTGCTGGTCTATCCGGAGCGGATGAAGAAGAATCTCGAATCAACCGGCGGCCTCATCTTCAGCGGCCAACTTCTGCTCGACCTGGCCGAGGCCGGCATGCTGCGCGAGGATGCGTACCGGCGGGTGCAGAGCCATGCCATGCGGTCGTGGAAAGAGGATCTGGTCTTCCGCGACGAAATCGCACGCGATCCGGCGATCACAGCGCTGCTGAGCGAAGAGAAGCTGGCGAAGACCTTCGACTACACGCGGCAGTTGGGCAATGTGGACGCGATCTTCACGCGGGTGCTAGGAGAATGAGATGCGGCGTGCTCTGGTGGTTTCGGCTGTAACATTCGGGCTCATTTGTTCGCATGGTTACGCTGCAGCGCAGACCAAGCATCCGAGCCAGAAATGGCCGACCGTCTTTGCTCCGGAAGTGGAACTCGGCTTCGAGAATGCGCGGCCGCCCTCGGATGCGGTTCTCGATGCGCTCATGAAGAGTCCGGAAGTATCGGAAACGGGCGATGACGATAAGAAGCCGGATCGGGAATCCGTGAGAAAGTCGTTCCAGGCGGTGCCTGTCGACCTCGGTGGTACGAACGAGGAGGACTACATCGTGTTGGGGGGCGGTGAATATACGGGCGCTGACTGCCACTGGTTTTGGATCGTGCGCGTGAAGCAAGGCAAAGGGCAGGTGCTGCTCTATACGCCAGGACTTACGGTCGAAATCTTGCGCCGAAGGACGAACTGTTACCGCAACATTAAAGAGTCATGGGGTGGAAACAGTGGCTCAGTCACCAGAATGTTCCAATACACCGGCGTAACATACAAACTCGCTTGGGAGCACTCGGAAAGGCCGCAGCCATGAACCTCACCATCGCACTTACCGGCGCATCCGGCGCGGTCTTTGGCCGGGAGCTGTTGCGCGCGCTGGAAGCGGACGAGCGCGTCGCCCGTGTCCATTTTGTGGCTTCGGAGAACTCGCTGCGCGTGCTGGCCGAGGAACTCGGCTTGAAGGGCCGCAACGATCTGCTGGAGAAGCTGCTGGGCACTCCGGCGAACAAGACAGTTCAGCATACGGACGCGGACATCGGCGCGTCGATCGCGAGCGGCAGCTATCCATCCAACGGAATGATCGTGCTGCCCTGTTCGATGGGAACGCTGGCGGCGATTGCCAACGGCCTCGCGAACGGCTTGATTGCGCGGGCTGCGGACGTGACAATGAAGGAGCGGCGTCCGCTGCTTTTGTGCGTGCGCGAGACGCCCTTCAGCCGCATCCATCTGCGCAATATGACGCTGGCGGCCGAGGCCGGCGCGGTGATCTTCCCGGTGATTCCAGCCTTCTACAACCAGCCCACCGGCTCCGAACAGATGGCGCGGCAGTTTGTCTGCCGGGTGCTGGCGCACATCGGCCTGCCGCAGCCGGGGGCGTATGTGTGGAAGGCGGGCGAGTGAAAAAGCAGGGAACAGGGAGTAGGGAACAGGGAATAGGGAACTGAGCGCATGCAATGTGCTCATGCAATTGCAGATTCATTTGACTTTTGCGGCTGGCAGGACCGATACTGCCCTTAATGCGGAACTCAACGAAGCTCGGAATTGCGGCGATGGCCATGTGTATGTGTCGGCCATGCGGCCCTGTCCGTGCTGAAGTTGAGATGCGAATGCGCTAGGCGCAACCGATTCTCGAAACCAGGCGGCCCGGGTCCGAAAAGGACTCGGGTCGTTTTGCTTTTTTGCGGCCCGTCCATCCCGCACCCGAAAGACCAGAACCAGAATCAATTCCAAGGAGAGAGAAAAATGTCCGAAGCAAAACAGCACTTTGCCACTTTGGCCGTTCACGCAGGCCAATCGCCCGACCCGGCCACCGGCTCGCGCGCCGTGCCCATCTACCAGACCACCTCCTATGTTTTTCAGGACGCGGACCACGCGGGGCGGCTGTTCGGGCTCAAGGAGTTCGGCAACATCTACACTCGCATCATGAACCCCACCACCGATGTATTTGAGAAGCGCGTGGCGGCTCTGGAGGGTGGAGTTGCGGGGTTGGCAACGGCCTCGGGCCAGGCGGCGGAGACCCTGGCGCTGACCACGCTGGCCGGCGCGGGCGACGAGATTGTCTCCACCACCTCGCTCTATGGAGGCACGTACAACCTGTTTCACTACACATTTCCGCGCCTGGGTATCACTGTCAGGTTTGTGGATGCGAACGACTTCGACGGCCTGCGCGCGGCCATCAACTCGAAGACGCGCGCCGTCTACACCGAGACACTGGGCAATCCCAAGCTCGACGTTGCCGACATTGAGCAGCTCGCAGCGATTGCGCACGAGAACGGCCTGCCGCTGGTGATCGACAACACCACCCCCTCACCGGCGCTGGTGCGGCCCATCGAGTGGGGCGCGGACATCGTGGTCAACTCAGCCACCAAGTTTCTGGGCGGCCACGGTACGGCCATCGGCGGCGTGATTGTGGACGCGGGCAAGTTTGACTGGGCGGCCTCGGGGCGCTTCAAGGACTTCACCGAGCCGGACCCCTCCTATCACGGCCTCTCGTACACCGCGGCGTTCGGGCCGCTGGCGTTTATCCTCAAGGCACGCGTGCAGGGACTGCGCGACACCGGCGCGGCGCTCTCGCCATTCAATGCGTTCCTGCTGCTCCAGGGCATTGAAACGCTGCACCTGCGGCTGGAACGGCACTCCGCCAATGCGCTGGCCGTGGCGCGGCACCTGGAGCAGCATCCGGGCGTGGAGTGGGTGAATTATCCGGGCCTGGAATCGAGCGCGTACTACCAGCGGGCGAAGAAGTATCTGCCCAACGGTCACGGCGCCATTGTCACCTTCGGAATCAAAAAAGGAGAGACGGGTGGCGGTTACGAGGCGGGGAAGAAGCTGATCGACAGCCTGGAACTGTTCTCACTGCTGGCCAACATCGGCGATGCCAAGTCGCTGGTGATTCATCCGGCATCGACCACGCACCAGCAGTTAACGGTGGGGGAGCAGGCGGCCACGGGCGTGACGCCGGAGCTGGTGCGGCTCTCGGTGGGCATCGAAGACATTCGCGACATCCTGGCCGATCTTGACCAGGCGATTGAAGCGGCCACCGGGCACACGGTAGCCGGCGTGGCGGCCACCGGGCAGCTTGCCGCACAATGAGCACCATGAATGAAGAGCGCGTGTCAGCCGATCCCGGACCGGGCGGATCGAAGGCCCGAGCGTCCGGTCCGGCTGCGCCGGTTCCGACTTACGAAGGCGACTTTGTGCTCGACGAGCACCTGCTGCTCGATTGCGGCCGCACTTTGGCCGGGGCTACGCTGCACTATGCGGTCTACGGGCGGCTGAACGCGGCGCGCGATAACGGGGTCCTGGTGTGCCACGCGCTCTCCGGTTCGGCACGCGTCGGCGATTGGTGGCCGGAGATCTTTGCGCCCGGCGGGCTGCTCAACCTGGATCACGATTGCGTGCTCTGCGTGAACCTGCTCGGCTCCTGCTACGGGTCCACGGGGCCGGGCTCGGTGGACCCCGAGACGGGCCAGATCTACGGGGCCGACTTTCCGTTGGTTTCCATTCGCGACAACGTGCGCGCCCAGGGACAACTGCTGGAATCCCTGAGCATTCGCCGCCTGCGGCTGGTTCTGGGCGGCTCCATCGGTGGCATGCAGGCCTTGGAGTGGGCCATTGTCCATCCGGAGCGCGTGGAGCGCGCGGCCATCATCGCCGTGGCGCCGCTCTCCGCCATGGGGCTGGCACTGAACCACCTGCAGCGCAAGGCCATCCAGCACGACCCGGATTGGGCCGGCGGCCATTACCTGCCGCAGCGGCCGCCGCGCAGGGGACTGGCGCTGGCGCGTCAGATCGCCATGCTCAGCTACAAGGCGCCACTGCTGTTCGACGAGCGATTCGGGCGCAAGCCCAACCGCAACGGCGAAGACCCGCGCGGCCTCGACGACCTGGGCGGCGGGCTGATCGGCGGGCGCTTCGACATTGCCGGCTACCTCGACCACCAGGGCCAGCGCTTCATCGACCGCTTCGACGCAAACGCTTATCTGGCCATTCTGCGCACCATGGACACCTGGGATCCGCTGCATGGCCACGCGTCGCCGAAAACGGCCTTCAGCCCCATCCGCGCCCGGCTCACGTTCGTCGGCATCAGTTCCGACTGGCTGTTTCCACCCGCGGCGGTGCGGAAATTTGCCGATGCCATTCGCGCGGCGGGCGTCGAGACCGACTACCGGGAGATGACCAGCGATCACGGTCATGACGCGTTCCTGGCCGAGCAGGCGGAGCTGGTAAGACTGCTTCAATAACGAACAGTTGAGCCGCCAAAAATTTCCAGGAACACTTTTTCCGGGACCGGTGTCTAAGCCTGTATGCAGCGGCGGCACGGGCAGCGGGACGGGAGATTTCCCCAGACAAGCCGCCCGGTCCGTTTTTTTCGCCCGATCGAATGCACAGGCGGGAAGGGATGGCCTTCCGGCAGCTGCCAGGGCTGTTTCAGGAGGCACTTTTTTTCATGGCCGGATAGGCCGCACCGGCTTTCCCAGGAAGACACCTTGTCAGAGAGGGCGGCGCTTTCTATAATCCTCGCAACACTTGAGCGGCGGCCGTGGTATCGTTTACCCGTGTCACCTCGACTCAATGATGGCAAAAACGGTCTTGCTTTCCGCGAGCGAGTGCTTGAATATTGATCTCCATTCCGGAAATTCCCAGGAGCACTGAATGAAGAAGTTAGTCTTTGCGTCTGTGATGGCCTTGGCGAGCATCAGCCTCGTTTCCGCGCCCACGCTTCGAGCCCAGGATTCGATCACCATCAAAGATCCAGCCGAGTTCAATGCCTACTCTCAGGCCAGCACCCAGGCTGATCCCAAGGCCAAGGCAGCGGCTCTGGAAAGTTTCCTCACCACCTACCCGCAGAGCGTGGTCAAGAAGGCTGTTCTTGACATGCTGGTAGACACCTACCAGGCGCTGGGCGACGCCGACCATGCGCTCAGCGCCGCGAGCCGCCTGCTGCAAGTGGATCCAGCCAACATGAAGGCAGTCTTCCTGTCGGTTGCCATCAAGAAGAGCCAGTGCCAGAAGACCAGCGATGCGCAGACCTGCGACGACGCCGCCGCGCTGGCGCAGACGGGCCTGAAGGCTGCCAAGCCGGCCGACACTTCCGTCCCCGACTGGACGAAGCAGACCGCGGCTACCTACCCCATCTTCCACTCGGCCATCGCTCTGGACGATGCGCTGTCGAAGAAGGACTTCAAGGCGGCGGTTAACGAGTATCGCACGGAGTTGATGCTGCTTGACCCCGCGGCAACTACGGTTCCTGGGCCAGGATTGTCGGATACGCTCAACCTGGCCGAAGCGTACGCCAAGGTTGCGCCTCCGGACATCATCAACGCGGTGTGGTTCTATGCGCGCGCCTGGAACTTTGCACCGGCCAGCTTCAAGCCCCAGATCGAGAAGAAGCTCGACTACTGGTACAACAAGTTCCACGGCGGCCTGGATGGCCTGGACGCGATCAAGACGCAGTCGCAGGCCACCCTCTTCCCGCCGGGGACGCTGGTCATCTCGCCCGCCGATACACCCGCCCAGAAGATCCACAAGATCCTTCAAAACACCGCTGACCTGAACACCTTGGCCCTGGCCGACAAGGAACTGGTTCTGGCCTTCGGCTCCAAGGAAGACGCCGACAAGTTGTGGGCGCTGCTGAAGGACAAACCCACTCCGGTTCCGGGAATCGTGATTGAAGCCACGGCTTCGGTGATCAAGGTTGCCGTCACCGACGACGCCAAGCAGTCCAAGGTTCCCGACTTCATCGTCAACCTGAAGACGCCGCTGGCCGACAAGGACATACCCGCTGTTGGTACAGAATTCGGCCTCCAATCCACCGGGAAAGCGGAGTTGGACGGTACGTACGACAGCTACACGCAGATTCTAGCTCCGGGCTCCCCGGCGCCGGCTGCTCCGCCGGCTGCAGCTGATGCCACGCCAGCCCCTCCCGCTTCACCAGATGCGGCTGCGGCTACTCCGGCCCCGCCCGCTTCACCGGTTGCTGCAACGGCCACCCCGGCCGCTCCGCCCGCTCCAGTTCCGGCCGCGCAGGTGTTGGGAGCACAGATCGTGCTTCGCGACGGCGTGATTATCCCGGAGAAGAAGAAGGTTGTTCCGGCGCGCAAGCCGTCGCCCGCACACAAGGCGGCGCATTGATGGCTGGTTGCATCTGACCCGCGCCGGATTCCACCGGAGTCCGGCGCGGTACCAAGCATTTCCGAAACCACGATGGAGATCACGAGGGCAGCCTGCGAAAGGCTGCCCTCGTGATCTCGTTGGTAACTTCGGTGCGTTTCCCGTTCCAGTGCGGATGATACTCTAAGGGGAGGATGGAGCGACTGAAACCCCTCTTCGCGTTGCCGGCCCTGGCCTTGCTCTCCGCTGTCTGCGTGTATGCGCAGGCCCCGACGGCCACGGAAAAAGTTCCCGTCGCGACCAAGGTAACAGTACATCAGCCGGTCATTCCCCCGGTGCCGTTTTCCATCGGCGCAACCGCCGACCGGAAGACGCCTCTGGTCGAGTTCCGCAGCCTGGACCAGATGACCGCGCGGGATCGCGAACAGGCCGCCAATGCGGAAAGTTCCATCGCCGAGCACGTCGGCCATGTGGGACTGGAGTTCAACCAGGGGCAATGGAGCTACGAGCAGGTGGATTGCCCGGCGCTGCCCAATCACATCTTTCTCCGCTTCCTGCGCAACAACGGCAAGGGCGACGTGAGCGTCTTCACGGCCTCGATTCCGCGCGGCGACGAAGGCCGGGTGCGCATCATCCCCATTCAGCTGCGCAGCTACTCGCTGTGGTCCCCGGCTCCCATCAACGCGCTGACCATTTCCGCGTTCAACCACATCCGGGCGGAAGACAATCCCGACCACGCTCCCGTGGCCGACTGGCTGGGAACGGCGTTCTGCTATGCGGCGCTGGCCGGCGGACAACCGAATGCCGCAGTGGTCAACCAGGAGCCGCCGACGGACAAGTTCCCGGTGGCAAACAAGGCTTCGCTGGCCGTTCCGGACAAGGGCGGCGCGATTCTTTCCTTTTCCGACGTTTCCGCGTCGCCCAAATCCATGACCTGGACCATGACCTTCGACGGCAAGGGAAAGCTGCTGAAGGCCACGCATACCCCCGCGGAACTGGTGCCGATCAACTGGGTTCACCCTGCGCAGGTCGACCCGAAGACCAGGCAGTTATTGGGAATGGAACCCGCGGTCGAGACCAGGCCAACACCCCCAGCCCCGCCCATTGCGACCGACCATCCGACACCGCCGGTGACGACGACTCTCAGTCCAGCACAGACTGCCAGCGCGCAATAGCTGAAGAGCCAGTGATCATTCGCCCAGCATGATGCGCTGGATCGCCGAGGCGCGCCCGGTCGTCGCATCGCAGGTGACCAGCGCGGCGCACATCTTCGGGTTTCCCTTGGCCGCCTCGAACTTGCCGGGCATGCCGGTGAGGAACTTGTGCAGCACCAGTTCCTTTTCCACGCCGATCACGCTGTCGTACGGACCGCTCATGCCCACGTCGGTCTGGTAAGCCGTTCCGCCGGGCAGAATGCGCTCGTCGGCGGTGGGGATATGGGTGTGCGTGCCCAGCACTGCCGTGACGCGGCCGTCGAGGTGCCATCCCATCGCGACCTTTTCGCTGGTTGCCTCGGCGTGAAAATCCACCACGATCACCTTAGCCTCAATGCCGGCCAGAATGTCGTTGATGGCGTGGAAAGGATCGTTGGTTGCATTCATGAAGACGCGCCCGCCGAGATTGATGACCGCGTAAGGCACGCCGCTCCCGGTGGTCCCTTCAAACACGCCGCTGCCCGGCAGCCCGGGCTGGAAGTTCGCCGGACGCAGTACCCGGCGCGCCCGCTCCTCGCCGGAATTCATGTAGTCGATCAGCTCGCGCTTGTCCCAAACGTGGTTGCCGGTGGTGAGCACGTCTGCGCCCAGGTCGAAGAGGTCTTCGGCAAGCTGCGGCGTCACGCCGAAGCCGCCCGCGGCGTTCTCCGCATTGATGATGGTCAAATCGACACCGTTGGCCTTGCGCACGTGGCCGATGTGCTCGCGCACGATCTTGCGTCCCGCGCTGCCGAAGATGTCGCCGACGAAAAGAATGTTCAAAAGACAGCTCCTAGCTTCTAGCCTCTAGCTTAATCGTGTGCGACGAAGCGCACGGGTTCGGACAGCTAGAAGCTAGGAGCTAGAAGCTGAAGGCTGTTCTTTGTTTCTCATCAGCGGAAACAGAATCACGTCGCGAATCGACTTCGAGCCCGTGAGGAGCATGACCAGCCGATCGACGCCCAGCCCCTCGCCGCCGGTCGGTGGCAAGCCGTAGGCCAGCGCCCGCACATAGTCTTCGTCCATCTGGTGGGCTTCGTCGTCGCCGCGGTCGCGCTCGCCCAACTGCTGGCGGAAGCGCTTCTCCTGCTCCACCGGATCGTTCAGTTCGCTGAAGGCATTGCCGAGCTCGAAGCCGCCGGCAAAGAATTCGAAGCGCTCGACGTGCAGCGGATCGCCGGGCTTGGCCTTGGAGAGCGGCGAAACCTCCACCGGGTAGTCGTAGATGATGGTCGGCTGAATCAGGAACGGTTCCACTACAGCTTCAAATAGGTTGTAGATGGACTTCCCGAGCGGCGCGCCCTTCATGCTGTCGTAGTAAACGGCCGTCAGAGCCCCATGGATGGTTTTCAACTCGACGATGCGATCCGGCGCAATCCGCGCGGTCTCGCCGGCCGCTTTCTCAAGCGAATCCATGGCCGCATGCAGCCGCGCCTGCAGCACCTGCGCGGACTCAAACGCCGTATGCGCCGGCTTGGCGCCTGCTTCTTCCGGCCAGAACTCGCGGACGGCCTCGCGCATGGTGAGCCGGCGCCAGTTGGCCAGATCGATGGTGTGACCGTTGAACTCGGTCACCGTGGTCCCGTTCACCTCCTGCGCAACAAACGCGACCAGGTCCTCGGTGATCTGCATCAGGTCGTGGTAGTTGGCGTAGGCCTGGTAGAACTCCAGCATGGTGAACTCGGGATTATGCTGCGTGCTCACGCCCTCGTTGCGGAAGTTGCGGTTGATCTCGTAGACGCGGTCGAGGCCGCCAACGACCAGCCGCTTGAGGTAGAGCTCGGGCGCAATGCGCAGAAACAGGTCCATGTCGAGCGCGTTGTGATGCGTTGTGAAGGGCCGCGCCGCCGCGCCGCCGGCGATCTGCTGCATCATCGGCGTTTCCACTTCGAGGTAGCCGCGCTCGTCGAAGAACTGCCGCAGCGCCTTGAGCGCCTTCGCCCGCTTGACGAAGACTTCGCGGCTTTCGAGGTTGGCAAAAAGGTCCACGTACCGCTGCCGGTAGCGCAGTTCCACATCGGCCAGGCCGTGAAATTTTTCCGGCAGCGCCAGCATGGCCTTGGAGAGAAACGTGAGGCGCTCGACGTGGATTGTCAGCTCGCCGGTGCGCGTGCGGAACAGGTGGCCTGTCACGCCGATGTGGTCGCCCAGATCGAGCAGTTTGTAGAGCGCGAAGCCCTGCTCGCCCACCGCGTCGAGGCGGACGTAGATCTGCAGCCGCTCGCCCCCTTGCTGCAGCGTCGCGAACCCCGCCTTGCCCTGCGCCCGGATGGCCATGATGCGGCCGGCTACGGCCACTGTGGCGCGGTTGGCTTCTAGATCCTCCGCCTGCGACTCACCCCATTTCGCGCGCACCGCAGGCACGGTGTGCGAGGCAGGGAACTGGTTGGGATAAGCCTCCTGGCCCAGCTTCTCGATCTCTTCTAGTTTTGCCCTGCGCAAGTCGAACAAATTGCGCTCAAACTCCGAATCGAACACGTGGATTTCCTTCCGCTCCAGGGCAACAAGCCCAAAAGGGAAGTATACCTGCTCCCCGCCTCGCTCCATGCCGGGCACTGTATGCTGAGGAGGACTCGAATGCCCTTCAACCGCCCCATCCCGGACCGCGAGCCCCCGTCGAAGACCGGGAGCGGGATCGAGACGCTGATCCAGGCTGAAAAGCTGATGCAGATCGCGATTCTGCTGCCTTCGGCGGCTTTTATCGGCTGGCTGGCCGGCGCCTGGCTGGACAGCAAGCTGCATCAGGGGTGGATCGGCCTCGCGGGCATTGTCTTTGGCGGCATCTCCGGCCTGGTTTACGTGGTACGGCTGGTAATGACCTCGGGCGGGTCCGGCGGCGACGGGAAAAATGGAAGTAAAGGAAGCTCTGAGATCGACTGATGCCTGAAGAAACCCATCCATTGGTTGGGCTTACGGATGCCGCCTTGGAAGCCCTGCTGAAGCGGGCCGTGCGCGACACGCTGATTCTGGGCCTGATCCCGTCCTTGGTGCTGATTGTGGCCAGCGGTTGGCGCAACGCTGCCATGCTGGCGATGGGCGCCGTGATTTCGGCGGCCAGCATCCTTGAGTGGCAGCGGCTCATCCGCCTCATCAATGCCAAATTGGACAAGCAGAAGACCCCGCGGAGCGCGCTTCTGGTGGTCACGTTCTTTGTGCTCAGGCTCACGGTGTTTGCCGGGGCGATTTATGTTAGCCTAAAGTGTTTCCAGGGTTCGGTTGTAGCGCTCCTTTGCGGTCTGGGGCTGGCGGTTGTGGCCACTGCCTGGGAGGCTTTGCGGTTGCTCAAGGACTAAGCGCCGGAGTCGATTGGCAGAGCGATCCCGATCAGGGCCAGGAAACAGAAAGATTCAAGTCTCGATGCCGGAATCCCTTGCTTTTACGCACTTTTTGAACCACATCTTTGGCGGCGCCGTGGCGGCTGTTCTGCAGACCATCGGCATTCATCCCGCCAACCCCGCCGCGCCCATCACCGACGCCTTTGCGCTGGAGATCCTGGTGGTCTGCGGGCTGATTGCTTTCTTTCTGGTCGTGCGCCTCACCCTTTCTGTTGAAAAGCCTAATCCGGCGCAGCAGATTGCTGAGCTCATCCACGAGTTCACCGGCAGCAATGGCGAGCAGATCATCGGCCACGGCTATGAGCGCTTCCAGGCGTTTGTGACCTGCATCTTTCTCTTCGTGGTCCTCAACAACCTGATGGGCCTCATCCCCGGCATCGATACGCCCACCAGTTTTCCGGTGGTCCCGCTGGGCATTGCGGTGCTTACTTTCCTTTACTACAACTTCTACGGCGTGCGTGAGCAGGGAGTGGTCGGCTACATGAAACACTTTGCCGGGCCGGTCTGGTGGATTGCGCCGCTGCTGTTCCCCATCGAGATCATCTCCCACTGCGCGCGCATGATGTCGCTCACCATCCGTCTTTACGCCAACATGTTTGCCAGCGACCTGGTGACTCTGGTCTTCTTCTCCCTGTTCCCCCTGGCAATTCCAGCGATCTTCCTGGGACTGCACTTTGCGGTTTCGCTCATTCAGGCTTATGTGTTCATGCTGCTGGCCATGATTTATCTCTCCCAGGCGGTCGCGCACGAGCACTAGGGTTTGAGGCACCACAAATCTCGCCCAAAGCGAGAAAAGGATTTCGACGGAGAGCGCTTCCGCTCCGGACAATCGAAAGGCCGCAAGCGTGAGGGGGTCAGCACGGTGAACCTCAACCACCCACTGGTGGCCAATCTTAGGGAAGCAGGAGAACTATGCGGAAACTTCAATCTGTATTCATGGCCTTGGCGGCGCTTTGCTTCGCCATTCCGGCCTTCGCGGATGGTGGCTCGGCCCCCATCAACCTGGTGCCGATCGGCGCCGGCATCGGCATGGCGCTGGCCGCCGGCCTCTGCGGCCTCGGTCAGGGCCGCGCAACCGCTTCGGCCACTGAGGCGCTGGCCCGCAACCCAGGTGCCCGCGCCGGCATCCAGCTATTGCTGGTTCTCGGCCTGGCCTTCATCGAATCCCTCACCCTGTTCACCCTGGTCATCATCTTCGCCAAGGTGAAGTAAGGCTGGTTCCAAGTGCAAGACAAAGCGGCCTCGCCCTTGCGGCGAGGCCGCTTTGTTTTGGTCTGTGAGCCGTTACTGCCCGGCCTGGCCGCTCGTGGCCGGAAGCGCGCGCAGCATCTCGATGGCCTGTTTGTAGTTCATGTTCGCGGGTAGCGGAACAAAATCGCTGTACTCCTGCACCGAGTCGGAGGGTTTTCTCTTGAAGAGGATGCGGGTGTTCATGACCAGCTTCATGTGCACGATGCGCCACTGATGGCCGCCCACATCGGCCTGCTCGATCTCGATCCAGCCGCCCTTGTCCAATTCGGCGAGGCCCAGGGCAATCTCCTTGTCCTGCTGCAGGTTGCCGGCCAGGCGCACCACGCGCTCCTGGACGGGGTCGATCCATATCTCGCCGATCATGGCGGTGAGCACGCCCGTCTCGAAGTCTGGCGGGCTGAATTGCGGATTGGGCTTGAAGGAGAACTTTTCCACCGTCCCGCTGGACGCGGCGCCGGTGCCCATAAACTCGTAGAGGAAGGCCGAGGGCAGCACGCGCAGGATCTTCATGGCGCGCGCGGCGTCGCTGTCCTCGCTCTGCTTGCGGTGCTGCTGCAGGCTGGGATTGTCGATCAGCGCCTGCAGGCGCGCCTGTTCGCGCTGCTCGTCGTCAGGGCTCAGCGGCTGGCCGTTGATCTGGAGCAGCCGCGCCACATCGCCGTCGCGGGTTTCCACAATCTCCTTGGTCGAGGCCAGCCGCGGGCTGGTCTTGTGCAGCCGGTAGCGCATGGGGTGGGCGGCGTGGCTCAGGTCCTGGGCGGCCTTCGATTCGGTGGCCAGAGACCGCTGGACCAGGGCCTGCGCCTGCGCCGGCGAAAGGGCCTGCGGCGCGGTCTGGCCCGGCGACCAGGGTCCGGCACACGCAATCAGACAAAGAAGAGGCAACAGGATGCGCACTGCAACCAGTCTAGCGGGCATCCGCGACCCTTGCCCAGCTTTTCGCGTTCATGAATTCTTAGACGCTGCGGCCGCGTCTCCGGCTTCGGCGTTGAAGCCGGGTGGTGATGTTGCGTATAGTTCGCTCAGGGGCCAATTTTCGCCTCATGGAAGGAATACAAGCATGGCAGCGGAGAATACTCCCGCGCGTATCGGCAAGAGCGTAGTGATTTGCGGCGAAGTCAAAGGCAGTGAAGACCTGGTTGTGGATGGACGCGTGGAAGGGACCGTGACCCTCTCGGAGAGCCGCTTGACCATCGGCGCCAATGCCAATGTGGCCGCCGATCTCTCCGCCAAAGATGTGTTGATTCTCGGTCACGTGCACGGCAACGTGGTGGCAAGCGGGCGCGTGGAACTGCGCGCGGGCTGCGTGATGGAAGGGGACATCAAGGCGCTGCGCCTGGCGGTGGAAGACAACGCTGTCTTCCGTGGTCGCGTTGACCTGACACAGGGCGCGGCCAAGGGCCCCGATCCCGCGCCGGCGCCGCAGACGGGCGTGAGCCATTGAGGAGAAGCTCGAGTCCGGCCAACCATTTGATCTTTGACCGCAAGGGGAATTCAAGTTGCTAGGCCGTTGGTTCGACAAGAAACAGGACAGCGGCACTTCCGCGTCCACTATCGGGGTCACGGGCCCCAGGGTGCCGCGCCACTCGGGCGGCTGGTCGGTGCTGCGCAAGCGGCTCCAGGCAGATCCCGGCTTGCGCATCATCGACGTCGGCTACACCTCGCCCGCGAACATCAACTACCTTACCGGCCTGGGCCACAGCGTCTTTCTGGCCGACCTGGTTCACGATGCCTGTGCCAACGATTGGAAGACTGGGATCGATACCGACGACAACCCCGTCTGGAACGTCGAGGGGTTTCTCGACCAGGCGCTGAGCTTCTCCGGGCGCACCTTCGATGTTGTGCTGTTGTGGACCGCGCTCGATTATCTGCCCGAGCCGCTGGTGGCGCCCGTGGTCGCCCACCTGCACGCGGCCATGAATTCGGGCGGCGACGTGCTGGCCTTCTTTCACACCCGCACCAAGGGCGAGGAGACGGTGTATTGCCGCTACCACCTGACTCCTGGCGACGATGTCGAAGTGCAGCTGGGCGAGCAGTTTCCCATTCAGCGCGCCTTTACCAACCGCAGCATCGAGAAGCTTTTTGCCGGGTGGGCAGGGCACCGGCAGTTTCTGGCCAAGGACAGTGTCTCTGAAGTCATTATGACGCGGTAACCCACCGCGGGAGGAGTTATGAGTTCACTGCATGGAACGCGCATTACATGGCTGGGACATTCCACGGTGCTGGTGACCACCGCCAAGGGCACAACACTTCTGATCGATCCGTTCATTGCATTCAATCCCAAGTACCCCAAGGACTTTGTGCTGCCGGAGAAGATCGACTACATTCTGCTGACCCACGGACACATGGATCACATGGCGGATACCGTGCCCGCGGCGGCAAAGCACGGATCGACGGTGGTAGCTATCTACGAGCTGGCGGACTTTGTGGCGGGCAAGGGAGTTGCCCATACCATGGGGATGAACCTGGGCGGGACCGTGCAACTGGACGATGTTGCTGTCACCATGGTCGAGGCAAAGCACTCAGCCGGCGTCCAGGACGACAAGGGCACACACTATGTGGGGGTTGCGGCAGGCTATGTTCTCAGCGAAGCGGGCGGCCCGGTTCTCTATCATGCCGGCGACACGGCCGTCTTCTCCGACATGCAGCTGATCCGCGAGTTATACCAGCCGCAAGTCGTCATGTTGCCCATAGGAGGACATTTCACCATGGGTCCCAGGGAAGCGGCGCTTGCGGTGCGCTTTCTTGCGCCCAAGACCGTGCTGCCGCTACACTTCGGCACCTTCCCGCCGCTCACCGGAACGCCGGAGCAACTGGCAGCACTGCTCGATGGCTCTGTCGAGGTGGTACGCTGGACGCCCGGCCAATCAGTCTGACCCTGGGTTCGGATCTGAAGGCCAAAACAGGAAGGCCGGCTCATGGGCCGGCCCTTCACCATGGTGCTATCCGGGTCAACTGGCGGCCGCTGCCTTCTTCTGTTCGGCCCAGCGCCGCCTCACCGCTTCAGCGATGCGCTTCCGTCCTTCTGGAGAAAGATTTCTCTTCTTCTTTTTCTTGGCGGCCTTCTTTGCTGCCGGTGCTTTCTTTGCTGCCGGCGCTGCCTTTCCGGCAAGCAATGCGCGCGCATGCTGCAAGTTGGCGATCTCCCGATCGATCTGTGCCAGAATTTCCTGAACTCCCACGACTCCTCCTGTTTCTCACCTGCTAAGTGGTGCAACCACCCATGCATCTAAGTCGACACGCCCGCCGGGGAAGCCGCTTGACTAAGGTAGACAATACGCAACCGTGGACTCTTTTACAAACAAAAAATATCAAAAATCCCACGTAAATCAGCGTTTCACGGCAGGTAGCAACTGCGTGCCCGGTGAGAAAGGCGGACCCATTGGTTATGTTAGACAGAAGCTAAGCCGCTGCCTGAGCGGGGAATCTGCGCTCTGGGCGAGAACCCGATGCAGAGCTAGGCAAGCGCGTCACAGTCGCACGAGGCGTCTCCGTCAACCGCTTCCGGCGCTAAATCAATCTTGATGGTGGTCTGCCTCAGAGACCGGGCGGAGGCTTGGGCGGAAAGGAGGGTTGTTTGGCGGCTTGCACGCTTCCCGCTGTCTCTCGACCACCGAGCCGCGGGTTGGAGGAGCCCCCCGCAAGGCCATAGCTGCGCAGGTCGCGCAGGATCTCCTGCTTCTCCCGCGCATACTGGCCGGCGAGCCGCGACAGAGCATAGGTGATGATGTCGCTGTGGTGCAGGTCGGGCATGGAGGGATCGCGGCGCATGTTCAGCCACAGCCGGTGCACCAGTTGCACATCGTCGGGGCTCAGGTTGGGCGCGTGCGGCCCGATGTAAAACACTTTGACCTCGCCGTCGGATTCGACCACGTAGAAGTTGAACTGACGCTTGGGCTCGGGCAGCGCCTCCCAGGCCTGGCCCATATGGAAGGCCTGGTCTTCGGCGGTCATCTTGGACGAAATGCTGGAGATGACCGAGTCGACCTCCAGGTTGTTTGCGCCCTGCACCAGCGCGGCAAACACGTCGCCCGCCGGCACCACCAGCAGCGAGACTTTCTTGCCAAAACTCTCGGCCACGGAGACAGCCTTGGTGAAGACCATCTGCTCGTGTTCGCTGAAGCTGGTCTCCTCGGCGCTCAGAAACTCCGGGCCGCCCACGCCCATCATCCTCACGCTGATCACCACAACATCCCTGTCTTCCGTGCTGGTGTGGGAGAGAGTCCATTTCAGTGCCAGGGGGTTGGAGGGATCCCGCATGGTGACCATGACGCCGCCGGGGCGGATGGCAGCCGACTCGCGGCTGATGGTGTCCTGGTGCTCCAGTTGGAAGTGGTCTTTCATTTGCCGCGCGGTGATGGCGTGCTTGCGCAGGTTCTGCCGCTCGGAAATGGAAAAGATAATGAAGAATGCCAAGGCGAAGATGATGCCGCTGACCGTGGCGATGGATTTGGTGAACAGATTCACGATGGCCGTCGACAGCAGGACCAGGAAGACGGAGATCAGGCCGACTGGAACTTCGGTCTTACCGATGCGGATATTCGGCGGCACCTTCCAGCCCCGCTCGCCATGGTACTTCCAGCGCAGCACCAGCATGGCCAGGCTGTTGAAGGTGAATGACCAGATGACGCCGAAGGCATACGCCTCGCCGAGGATGATGACATCGCCCCGGCTGCCGATGATGGTTACCATCTGCAGGATGAAGACCAGGTTGACGATGCGAGAGCTGGTGCCAAACTTGTGATGCGGCTTGCGGAACCAGTCGGTCAGCACGCCGTCTTCCGCAACGCGCATCAACACGCCGGTTGAGCCGATCATCGACGTGTTAATGGCGCCGGAGAGGATGAGGAAACCGACCAGCACTACGAAGATGCGGAAGGCAATGCGCCAGAACATGGGACCGACCATGTACATGGCCAGGCCGGCGATGAGGTTGTCTTTGTAGAGGGTCGTCCGATCCAGCGTTGGAATCAACATGGAGGCCAGCAGCGTGGCGCCGCCGGTAAATATCAAACTGTAGATGGCGATGACGATCGCCGCGCGCTTCAGGTTCTTGAGCTTGGGATGCTCAATCTCGCGGTTGACCTGGGCCAGACTTTCTTCGCCGCTCATGGCCAGCAGCGAGTGGCCGAATGCCATGAGGATCCCGAATAAACCAAGCAATGGCACCAGGCGCGTGCCTTTCAGGAAGCCGAGCGCATCGTCGCTGAACTTGAGATTCCGGACGATCGGCGCGGGAGGCAAATGGGCGCCGCGAATGAACGCCGAATAGCCGCCCCAGATGAGCAGGATTATCACCATAATGGTGGTAATCTGCATAACCTGCATGGCCTTCGCGCTGGACTCTTCAATCCCCTTGATGTTCTGCCACCAGTAATAAATGGTCACCGCCGCCGCGAACACGGCCGAGGTGTGGTTCATGTCGAACTGGAAGGCCTGCCCCTGCGCATCCATCAGTGCCGGCGGCAGCCAGTGGCTGCTGTTGGCCACGTTCATCAGCTCGTTCATCAAGCCGGTAATGTATTGTCCTGCGGAGACGCCCGAGATGGGGCCGGTGAGGATATAGTCGAACATCAGTGCCGAGACGCTGAGCTTGGCGAAGGTCCCGCCCAGCGCTTCTTTGACGACGCGGTAAACGCCGCCGCGGGTGAACATGGAACAGCTCTCGACGTAGACGGCCCGCACTGCAAAGCTGAAGAGCATGATGCCGAGGATGAACCAGGGAGCTGCCGCACCGACAGCATGCTCGGCAATGCCGCCGGCATAGAATGCCGACGATCCAAGATCGCAAAGGACAATGGAAGCCGCGCGCCAGAAGGAGATGAACGTGAGCATCACGGAGGATGCCACGATGAGCCGTACGCGGTCGGAGGGTGGGGCAACGGTCGTGCGGGAAGATGCCATCGTTGAGGTGCCGGCGCGAGTGCCGGCCATCCAGACTCCAAAGAGCGCAATCACCCGCCGCCCTGCGGTGAGTGTATGTCTGAATTAAAACTCAGTCAACAAAAATGATTGGGGCCGCAAATTGCCGCCAAGGCGCACGTCTATTCGTCCTTGCCGAACAGCTCTTTGCCGTCCTCGACAAAGCTGATGAGCACGACCACGGACGATCCGACCAGGCCGACAAAGAACATCACTTCCAACACACGCATTGCGAACACAGCCAGAGCCATAAATTCGATTGTAGCGCGGTTTCCGCTCCCTGCGCGCCGTCGTGCTCATCCCCGCCCCAATGCTTTACACTCGCCCCTGTATGCAGCCTTCACAGTCGAATGCTGGAGCCTGGAAGTTGTGGGCCGCGCCGGTTATCTCCGCAGCCCTGCTGGAGTTGCCTTTTCCGCTGGCAGGGCCGTTGCCGGCCTGGCGCACTGTCTTCGCCTGGATCGGCCTGGTCCCGCTCCTGGCGGCGGTGCTGTCGGCAGGCTGTGTCAACAGTCCGCGCCCGGTGCGCAGGAGCTTTCTGCTTGGCTACGTTTGCGGCGTCCTTTGGTACATGGGCAACTGCTACTGGGTCCGCGACACCATGGCCAAATACGGCGACTTGCCGGCCATCGTTCCCGTGCTGCTGCTCCTCGGTTACAGCCTCGTCCTTGGGCTTTATTGGGGCCTCTTCGGGCTTGCCGTGGCCCTGGTTCGCCGCGCCGGTGGAAGCACGCGTTGGGCCCTGGCCGCCGCGCCCATCCTGTGGGCCGGGTTGGAGTTGGCCGCCTCGCGCATCACAAGTGTGCCTTGGGACCAGCTGGGCTACTCGCAGGTGGACAACGGGTTCGTCAATCGGCTCGCGCCCTGGACCGGCGTCTACGGGATCAGTTTCGTCCTGGTCGCCGTGAACGCACTGCTCGCGGGAGGCTTCGTGCTGGAGGGTCGCGCGGGCAAGCGCTTCTGGATCACCGGCGCAGCTCTCGCCTTCTTCGGATACAACTGCATTTTAGTCATCCCTCCCAAGACTGCTCCAACGGCAACAGCCGTGCTGATCCAACCCAATCTGGATGTGGGAGATGAGAGCCGCTGGAACGGCCCCGGCGAGTGGGACGCGCACATGGCGCAGTTCGTGCAACTGGCCGGAGAGCAGTGCAAGACGTACATCGCGGGAATTCCGCAGACGGGCGCGCCCAACGGCGAATTCGCCTGCCCGCCCAACCCCTCGCATCCCGACCTCGTCGCCTGGCCGGAGTCGCCCGCGCCCTTCGACGAGTCCGACCCGCGCTTCCAGCGCTCCCTAGCCAGAATCGCGCAAACCTTACAAGCGCCGATCGTCGTAGGCAACATCGGCTGGACCTTCAACGCGCCTGCGCAGGAGTGGGACTACTACAACTCCGCGCTCATCGTCAGTGCGGACGGCGCGCGCGTGGGCCGATACGACAAGATTCACCTCGTCCCCTTCGGCGAGTACATTCCCTTCCAGGACCTGCTCAGCTTCGCTCACAAGCTCACCGGCCGAGTCTCGAAGTTCACGCGCGGCGACGGCCCCAAAGTCTTCCGCCTTCCCACGGCCAACGGCGAAGCGCATCACTACGGCGTCTTCATCTGCTACGAAGCCGTCTTCGCTGACGAGGTGCGCCACTTTGCCCAGCTCGGCGCAGAGGTGCTGGTCAACATCAGCGACGACGGCTGGTACGGGGACACCAGCGCCCCCTGGCAGCACCTGAACATGGTCCGCATGCGCGCCATCGAAAACCGCCGCTGGATTCTGCGCGACACCAACAACGGCGTCACCGCGGTCATCGACCCCTACGGCACCGTCCGCCAAAGCCTTCCCCGCCACCAGGTCGATGCACTCCCCGCCCAATTCGCCTTCCGCAACGACATCACCTTCTACACCGCCCACGGCGACATCTTCGGCTGGCTGTGTGCCATACTTGGATTAGGGATCTTCGCCTGGGCGCTCCGCGCAGGCCTCGTCCTCAAAGTTCAAATCAAAGTCAGGTCATAAGAGCAAACATATGGCGTCGTTGAACGATCTCGAATTCGCATATGCTCCGGTGCGCGACCAAACGCGCGACCTGCGGGAGTATCTTTGACCCGGCTCGCATCCGCAGGGAACTCGCAGACATAGAAACCAAGCTGGCCGATCCGGCGCTGTGGAACGATCCCGCGGCGTCGAAGCCGCTTATGCGCGACCGCAAGCGGCTGGAAAACCTCGTCGCCGACGATGAGCAACTGGTGCGGCGCACCGGCGACATCGAAGCCTATTTCGAACTCGCCAAAGAAGGCGAAGATGTGCTCGCCGATCTTGAGCGCGACATCAAGGCCCTCGCCGCCTTCAATGAAGAGCTCGAAGCCCGCACCATGCTCAACGGCGAGGCCGATCCACTGAATGCAATTGTGACAGTCCACCCCGGCGCCGGAGGCACCGAGAGCCAGGACTGGGCCGAGATGCTCATGCGCATGTACCTGCGCTGGGCCGAGAGTGAGGGCTTCAAGACCGAGATCAACGACCTGCAGGACGGGGATGAGGCCGGCATCAAGTCGGCCACCTTTACCATCCTCGGCGAATACGCTTTCGGTCAGCTGGCCGGCGAGAGCGGCGTACACCGATTGGTGCGCATCTCGCCCTTCGACCAGGCCAAGCGCCGCCACACCTCGTTCGCATCCGTCTATGTCTCGCCGGAGATCGATGACTCCATCCACGTTGATCTGAAGGTCGAGGACCTGCGCATCGACACCTACCGCTCCGGCGGCAAAGGCGGCCAACACGTCAACACCACCGACTCCGCCGTGCGCATGACGCATCTGCCCACGGGCATCGTCGTGCAGTGCCAGAACGAGCGTTCGCAGCACAAGAACCGCGAGAAGGCCATGAAAATGCTGCGCTCGCGCCTCTACGAATATGAGCTCGAAAAGAAGAAGGCTGTCTCGAAGAAGCTGGAAGACTCCAAGCTCGAGATCAACTTCGGCTCGCAGATTCGCTCCTATGTCCTTCAGCCCTACCGCATCGCCAAGGACCACCGCACCAAGGTCGAAGTCGGCGATGTAGACAAAGTCCTCGACGGCTACTTAGAACCATTCCTCCGCGGGTACCTCTTGGCCAAGCGCCGCGGCACCGCCGTGGCCGCCGAAGCCGACGACGATCTGGACGTTTAGCTCGCAGAGCAGCAAACTGAGAACTGATTACTGACAACTGATCTCTGATCACTAACCACTAACGCCTAACCACTGCCCTATGCCCAACGATCCCGCCCTCATCGACGAAATGCTGCACGCGTCTCGCACCATAGCCGTCGTGGGCATGAGCGACAAGAGCTGGCGGGCGAGCTACAACATTGGCCGCTATCTCGCTGGAAATGGCTACCGCGTCCTCCCGGTCAACCCCGCGCTCACCCAAATCCTCGACATGCCTTGCTATCCCACCCTCGACGCCGCCCAAACCGCCGCCATCGAGCTCACCGGGATGGGCATTGACCTGGTCGACGTCTTCCGGGCCTCCGAGAACGTCCCCGCCATCGTCGAGGACGTGATCCGCATCGGCATTCCGTATCTCTGGCTGCAGGACAACGTCATCCACGACGAAGCCGTTGCCCGCGCCCGCGCCGCCGGCGTCAAGTGCGTCCAGAACGACTGCATCTTCCGCGAGCACGCGCGGCGCATCGCCGGTTGAATCGCGGCAATTGCGCAGGCCGCACACGTTGGGCCGCAACCGGCGCTGGCGTATACTTCTCCCGACTTCAAGACGAGGAGCAAACAGGACATGGGATCGATCGACCGCCGCCACTTGCGCACATCTCTCGACACGCGGTCCGTGCTCGCTCTGGTTTGCGGTCTGCTGCTTGCGCTTGCCGCCTTCGCGCAGCAAGCCCGGGCAGACGACAATGAAAACGCCCATCCCACGCTGGCTATCGGTTCGCATGCGCCCGCTTTCTCGCTCCCCGGCATCGATGGCAACACCCACTCGCTCGACGAATACAAAGCGGCCAAGCTGCTGGTCATTGTCTTCACCTGCGACCACTGCCCCACCGCGCAGCTTTACGAATCGCGCCTGAAAAAGCTGGTGGACGACTACCAGGGCAGGGGCGTGCAGTTCGTGATGATCCAGCCCAACGACCCCGATGCCGTTCGTCTCGATGAGCTTGGCTATACCGACGTCAGCGACAGTCTCGAAGAGATGAAGATTCGCGCCGCCTATCGGCACTTCAACTTCCCCTATCTCTACGACGGCGCAACCCAGGCAACGGCCAACGCCTACGGCCCCAAGGCCACGCCGCACGTCTTCATCTTCGACGCCGGGCGCAAGCTGCGCTTCGAGGGCCGGGTCGACAACAACCAGCGCGAATCGCTGGCCACCACGCACGAAACCCGCGACGCCATCGATGCCTTGCTCGCCGGCACGCCGGTCGCCGTCCCGCACACCGGCGTCTTCGGCTGCTCCACAAAGTGGAAGTCCAAAATCGCCAGCGGCGCGGAATACCTGAAGAAGGTTGAGGCTGAGCCGGTGGCGCTCGATGACGCCACCGCCGACGAGCTCAAGAAGCTCCGCGCCATCCCTGCCTGCAAGCTGCTCCTCGTCAACTTCTGGGCCACATGGTGCGGCCCTTGCGTGGTCGAGTTTCCTGACCTTGAGACCACCTACCGCATGTTCCGCGCCCGCGACCTCGACATGGTCACCGTGGCCGCCAACATGCCGGACGAGCGCGACGGCGTCATGAAGTTCCTCCGCAAGCAGCATGCCAGCTCGCGCAATCTCATCTTCGCTTCAACAGATATCTTTGCCATGCAGACCGCCTTCGATCCCAAGTGGGAGTCCGGCGTCCCCTACACGATTCTCCTGGCGCCCGACGGCACAGTCCTCTACCACCAGACCGGCGACTTGGATGTGCTGGCCCTGCGCCGCGTCATCCTGGCAAATCTTGACGATGCAGATTACAAGGGCCACCGCGCCTACTGGGCAGGGAACGAGCAGTGACTTGAACCGGGGCCACTCTTTGCGCGCGTTCTTGCCCACAGCGGGACAAACCGGCGACACTGATCTTGGCGTGGCCGGCGGTCGCGCGGATTCAAGCGACTAACCGCACGCGCAACACGTCAAACCCATGAGCCTCTTTTTGCTTACGATGCGCCGTTCCCATCTCGCCTTCGCTCTTCTCCTGCCCCTGTTTGCGTCCCTGCCCGCCCGCGCCGTATCCAGCTCCGCCAACGCCCCGCATGTGCACGTCGAGCTCGTGGTCCTTCCCCAATCGCTCAACCGCGGCCAGCCAGCCGATGCGGGCCTCCACTTCAAAATCGATCCCGGCTGGCACGTCTATTGGAAGAATGCCGGCGACGCCGGCGAGCCACCCCATATGAAGTGGACGCTGCCTGAAGGCATTACCGCCGGACCGCTGCAGTTTCCCGCGCCCAAGCGGCTTCCGCTTGGGCCGCTCATGGACTTCGGCTATGAGGACGAGGTGCTGTTTCCCTTCACGCTGAACGTCGCGAAGACGGCGAAACCCGGCCCGGTAGTGCTTCATGCCAAGGTCGATTGGCTGGTCTGCCAGGCCAGCTGCATCCCCGGCAAAGCCGAGCTGGAGGTGAGCCGAGATGTGCTCGACCATCCCGGCAAACCTGTTTCCTCGGCTTCCGACGCAGCCCTCTTCAAGCGCTTCACCGCCCGGCTTCCCAAAGCTTTACCGGCAGAAGTGAAAGCGTCGTTTCAACCCACCAAAGAAGGCTTTCATCTCTCGGTCGCAACGGGCCACAAGGAGACCGAGGCCGCATTCTTCCCCGCCGACCAGGACATTCTCGACAACCCGGCCCCGCAAAGGCTTACCTCATCGCCCACAGGCTTGCTCCTCGATCTCAAAAAAGACGCAAACCTCACTGCGAATCCCGCGCAATTGAAGGGAGTTCTGGAGCTTTCAGGCGGACGGGCCTACGAAATTGTCGCCCTGCCGGGCAAGGTGCCGAATGCCGGCCCTGCCAATACGGCCGCTACTTCGCCCGCTTCCACTCCCGCGTTGCCAGCCACGCAGGCATCGGCCGTCGCAGTTGCCGCGTCTGTTCCGCCGGCCGCAGCTACCCCAACCCCGTCCCCTGTTCAGCCGCCTCTGCATCGCACTTCCGATGTCGGTCTCCTCCGCGCCGCCGGCCTGGCCTTCCTCGGCGGCCTGCTTCTCAACCTCATGCCCTGCGTCTTTCCGGTCCTCTTCCTCAAGGGCCTCTCGCTGGTCAACTCAGGCAACGAGGAGCGCCACAAACTTCGAGCCCATGGTCTCGTCTACACCGCCGGAATCCTTGCCTCCTTCTGGGCGCTGGTGGCAGTCTTGCTCGGTCTCCGCGCCGCCGGCTCCACCCTCGGCTGGGGATTCCAGTTCCAGTCACCCGTCTTTCTTGAGCTCATGGCCGGCCTCCTGTTCTTCCTCGGCCTCTCGCTGGCCGGCCAGTTCGAAATCGGGCTCACGTTGACCAGCGCCGGTGGTTCGCTCGCCACAAAGCAGGGCTATACCGGTAGCTTCTTTACCGGCGTTCTGGCCGTGGTGGTAGCCACCCCTTGCACCGCCCCCTTCATGGGCGCGGCCCTCGGCTATGCCCTCGCGCAGAACGCTGCGGTCACGTTTGCCGTCTTCACCGCCCTCGCCCTCGGCCTCGCCGCGCCCTATGTAGCGCTTACCCTGCGACCTGCCTGGACGCGCCTGCTGCCCCGTCCCGGCGCGTGGATGGAAGTAATGAAGCAGGCCGTTGCGGTTCCCATCTTCGCCACCGCCATCTGGCTGGCGTGGGTGCTGGTTCGTGCCTATGGCGCGGACCTGTTGCTGGCCCTGCTTCCGAGCTTCCTCCTGCTGGCCATTGCCGGCTGGTTCCTGGGCCGCTGGCCGGCAATACGTTGGGCTACAGCGGTTGCGGCGCTGATCTTGTAAGGCGTGATCGCAATATCGGTGATTGCGCCTAATGAACTGGCCGATGCGCCATCGACCTCCAACGGAGACAGACGTGTGGCCTTGGTCGACGTCCCTGGGAGTTGGCAGCCCTGGTCCGCCGAAGCCGTGAGCCGCGCCCGGGCCGCAGGCCGCCCCGTCCTCGTCGACTTCACCGCCAAATGGTGCCTCAGCTGTCAGGTCAACGAGCGCGTCGCCCTCGAACGCCCTGAAGTCGTGCAGGCCCTCGCCGATGCCCACGTCGCTCTCTTCAAGGCCGATTGGACCCGCCACGACGATGCCATTACGCAAACCCTTGCGGCCCTCGGCCGCAGCGGCGTTCCTGCCTATGCGTTGTATGTCCCAGGAGAAGCCAGCCCACGGCTCCTGCCCGAGGCGCTGACGCCCGGCATCGTGATGGACGCCCTGGCGAACCTGCCAAGGACCTCCGCCCAACCGCACTGACCGCGTACAGGTGCCGATTCGCCCGGTGTTTTCCAGGCATGTGCTATCATGATAGCAGAGGAGCCGAAGATGGCGCAGATTCTAGTTCGCGACCTGGACCATCGGGTAAAGACCCGCTTGCAGCGCATAGCCAAGGGCCACGGCCGCAGCATGGAGGCAGAGGTTCGCGAGATTCTGCACAATGCCTGCAAAGAAGAGGATGCGCCGGAAGTTGGGTTCGGAACGGCGTCCGTGGCGCTGTTTAGCGGCAGAGGCGTCTACCTCGACGAGCCAATACGCGAGATTCGTGGCATGAGGATGCAGATTCCAAACTTCGACGAAGAATGACCCGCAAATGATCGTTCTCGACACCAACGTGATATCGGAGTTGATGCGCCCGTCACCGGACGCGAGCGTATTGCGTTGGATGGACCGGCAGCCTACTCGCTCCATCTGGACGACTGCGGTAACGCTCTATGAGGTGCGGGCGGGGCTGCTGTCGATGCCTGCGGGAAAAAGGCGCACCAAGCTGAATGGATTCTTCGATCAGTGGCTGGAACAGGTGCTCCAAAGACGGGTTCTGAGCTTTGATGCGGATGCGGCCGAACGGACGGCGGAGTTGGAGGCTGCAGGGGTGAAGAAGGGACGAACGCGCGAGCCGCGCGATACCATGATCGCCGGCATCGTGCTCGCCTCGCACGCCAGGCTCGCCACACGCAACGTGAAGCACTTCGAGGACATCGCGTCGTCGGTGGTGAATCCGTGGGATAAAGACTAGGGAACCGGAAACAGGGAACAAAAAGCCTCAGGATTGACAGTTGTGCGATCCCACCCTTCCTGGAGAAAAGCGAAGGGCGGGGTACCCGGCCGGATTTTAGCTTGCAAGACCATCCGCCTCAGTAGAGTGAACAGCCCTTAGTGGTGGTCTCCGTGCTTATGCCGCCAATCCCAATATTCTTTCTGCTCGTCCTTGTTTCGCTGCTTGAGTTCTTTGTGTTCGCGGTGGGTTTCTGTCTCCCACTGGCCGTAGTAAACAACTTCACCCTGGACCGGATGGTAGTCATGGTAGTAGGGGTCGTAGTATCCCGCATGGACTGTGCAACCGGAAGTCCACAGAACGGCTGCCGTTGCCGCCACGAGCAAGCATGAGCTGGCCTTCTTGAATAGCATGGTCATCCCTTTCGCCCTGACATTTGAATTCGCATTGAAAAGTTGATGCGAGTTTCTCCGTTCACGTTGCCAAAGGGGGCCTTTGCCGGCTGCCGCGTGCCACAGGTCTCGCTTCTTAGAACCTGTCTAAAAACTGGTAAAGGTACCTGCGGAGGAATATGCGCGGGATGGTTGTGATTTTAGCTTATATGCATGTATCCGAGCGATTTGACCGATGCACAGTGGAGCAAGCTGGAGCC
>Ga0302320_10001933_pt1 | contig 49386 bp, 31 predicted proteins | sample Bog_T0_3_FD_202130 | JGI IMG/M metagenome (GOLD analysis project Ga0302320, IMG submission 202130) | Peat permafrost microbial communities from Stordalen Mire near Abisko, Sweden - Bog_T0_3 | ecosystem: Environmental > Terrestrial > Soil > Wetlands > Peat | place: Sweden: Abisko, Stordalen Mire... | reverse complement strand
ATAAACAAATTATAATTACCTCCCCTGCTGACTACCTACCCTTATATTGGTCTTTGCTGTGAATATCTAAGTGTTTATGGCCGTAGTTATCACTAGGTTACCTTGCTTACTAAAGATATTCACAGAGCGGAAGGCAGGTGAATCAATACGTAAAGAACCAAAGTTGAACTGCCATTGCCCGAGTGAGGCCGACAATTCCGCCGACTCTTACTTCGGCCTGGGCATTCTGCGTTCGGCCGACGGCGGCAACACTTGGACGCTGATCCCCACCGCGAACGCCGGCACTTACTCTTTCAGCGGCCTGGGTGCCACGAGATTGCTTTCAGCACAGCGCAGACCAGCACGGTGGTTGCGGCAATGGCGGCGACAGCGGAAGGCGTGACGGATGGTGCGCTGACCAGTGCCACCTATCGCGGCCTCTACACGTCAACCGACGCAGGTCAGACCTGGACTTACAACGCACTTTTCTCCGGAGCCAGCGAGGCGACTTCGGCTACTTCGGTGGTGTACAACACCTCGGCGGGATTGTTCTTTGCCGCGGTGCGCTATCACGGCTTTTATTCTTCTCCAGACGGTTTGACCTGGACGCGCCTGACCACTCAGCCGGGCGGAGCGGGATTGCTGAGCACCACGGCGTGTCCTCAGAACTACGTCACAACCTGTCCGATCTATCGAGGCGAAATCACCGTGGTGCCGGGGCGCAATGAGATGTATGCATGGTTTGTTTCGCTGGACTCAAGCGGCAACCCCTTGGATCAAGGCATTTGGCAGAGCACGAACAGCGGCGCTTCGTGGACTCAAATCAGCGACGCTGGCATCATCAGCTGCGGCGACAGCGATGGCTGCGGAGTACAGCAGGGATTTTACAATCTGGAACTGCTGGCTGTTCCTAACGGGGCGTCGGCTACGGATCTCTATGCCGGCGCTATCAATCTCTACAAGTGCTCGATCAATTCAAGCAACGCGACCTGCTCCAGCACGGCATTCATGAATCTCACGCACGTGTATGGCTGTGATCCGCTGGGGGCGCTGGCACACGTGCATCCGGATCAGCACGCCCTGGCCTATACGATTCCACCCGCGTCCGGCACCGACCTGATGTATTTCGCCAACGACGGAGGCATCTACCGCGCGCTGGACGGATTCGGCGGCCTCACGACAGGTTCATGCTCCGGCACAAATCAGTTTGACGACCTCAATCAGAACCTGGGTTCGATGACCCAATTCGTCAGCTTCAGCCAACATGCGACGAATCCCAACACGCTTCTGGGAGGCACGCAGGATAACGGTTCTCCGGCAACCGCGACGGCGACAACCAGTTCAAGCAGGGGAAATGTGCTGGGGGGCGATGGCGGATATAACGCAATCGATCCCGCTACCAACAACTGGTTCGCTTCGAACCCGGATACCGGATCTGGCACGCTAAACATCCAAGAATGTTCGTCAGATGTGAACTGCGACAACAGCCTTTTCAATGTCGTAGTCAGCAGCAGCAGCAGTGTCGGGGGAGACGACGGATCGTTTTACTTCCCTTATATTCTCGATCCGCAATCAACCACCGCGCTGCTGGTAGGAACTTGCCGGGTGTGGCGCGGGCCGCGATCGGGCGGGGCGTTCACGGTATTGAGCCTCAATTTCGATACGCTGGGCACGGGCACTTGCACGGGTACTGAGGTGAATACGGTTCGCGCTTTGGCCGCTGGTGGGCCGAGTAATGCAAATGGATCGCAAGTGATTTATGCCTCCACCGACGGCCTCGGCCCCAGCAGCGTGACTCCGCCGGTTGGCGGAAATGTTTGGGTCACAACCAACGCTACGGCGGTTTCCGGCACGACTTCCACTTTCTCAAATGTGACCTTGAACGGCTCAGGTGGCACTAGCATCAATGCCAACCAGTTCCCGATTTCGAGCGTCGCTATCGACGCCTCGGACCCGACCGGCAACACCGCCTACGTCACCGTGATGGGCTTCACCGGCGGCCCAGGGCATGTGTGGCAAACCACAAACGCCGGGGCAAGCTGGATCGATTTCACGGGGACTGGTGTGAATGCTCTTCCGGATTCCCCGGTGAACGCGGTGGTCGTCGACCCCAGCGCGCACCTCGTTTATGTGGGCACTGACGTTGGCATGTTCCAGAGCGCCACGTCTGGCGCCGCATGGGTCGAGGTAGGGCCGATTCCGAATCCACTGGGAGGGTCAACTGGATTCTTGCCTAATGTGGCCGTGACCGCGCTCGCGCTGTTCAACTCGGGCGGGCAGAAGCTGTTGCGCGCTTCCACTTATGGCCGCGGCGTGTGGCAGTTCAACCTTCTCACAACGCCGGATTTCGAAATCGCAGTTTCCAACACGCCGCTAACCGTCCTGGCCGGGAGCCCCGCCACTTTCAACGGCGCTGTAACGGCGGTAAACGGATACAACAATTCGGTTGAGTTGAGCTGCACGGCAGGCTCCTCCAATCCTCCCAATCCATGCACTCCCAGCCCCGGGAACCTTACGCCTACTTCCGCCGGGGCGGCGTTCTCGCTTAACGTTGGCGCCAGCAGCGTCGGCAATTACAACTTCAACGTCCAAGGCGTTGGCTCGGATCCGAATAATACGACGCACCTCACGGCACTCACCTTGCAGGTGGTGAACTTCGCATTGACCGCGCCTTCGCCTAGCACGGTGATAGAACCGCGCGGGGCAACTTCTCCGCCGGTGAGTTTTCAAGTTACGGCTCAAGGATCATTCGCTCAAAGCGTGACCCTGAGCTGCAGCTTCAACCCCAGTATTGCGGGCGCGACCTGCGCATTCACGCCGCAGGCAACAGTGAATCCCACATCGAGTTCGCCGGTCGCGATGACCGCAACGGTTTCCGTGCCTGCCGCTACGCCGACGGGCAACTACGCCGTAACCCTGCAGGCGTTGAGCAGCCAGGGACTGGGCCCGGCGACCGCTTCGTTCACGGCTACAGTTACGACGAACCCTGATTTCATCCTCAGCGAAGCGAGCGCTTTCCCTAACGTAAAAGCGGGAAGCACTGGGACCAGCGGCCCGATTACGATCTCCTCACAAGATGGTTTCGCCGGGACGGTCAGCTTAAGTTGCGCGGCAACCTTCGGGGCCAACAGTTGCAGCATCAGCCCCGCTTCGGTGAACTTCTTCCCGGCCACAGCCACCCTGGTGATCAACGGAACCAGTTTTCTGGCCGGCAGCTATGAGATTGCCGTCGTGGGCACGTCCGGTTCGATCACAAATTCTCTTGAGGTGCCGTTCAACGTGGGCGACTACGTGATCGCGGGCACGCAAGCGCTTTCCGCTCCTCCCGGCGGACAGGTCACGGCGAATCTTACGCTCACTCCTTCAACCTTCTACAGCGGTCAGGTCAACGCCACCTGCGACGCTACGGCGCTTTCGGGCACGCAATGCACGCTCAGTCCGCCGAACCCTCTCACGATCGGCAGCGGGGCTGCCGTGGCTTTGACCGCCGTCATCAACATTCCGAATAATGCCATTCCCGCCACATACAACATCGAGATTAATACGCAGGACGTCACGGGCGCGCCCAGCCACACCTGGCCAATCGCTCTCACGGTGAATCAGGATTTCACTCTCAGCGCGCTCACGCCAGCCACTCAGACCATCACAGCGGGACAATCGGCGAGTTACAACTTCAGCGTGCTGCCGGTCGGCGCGTCGTTCGCCAATGCCGTGAATTTGTCGTGTTCCGGCGGTCCCGTGGTCTCGTTGTGCAGTTTCACGCCCAATCCAGTATCTCCGGGCGGCAACTCGGCTGCGGTTGTGATGCAGATTACCACCACATCGAACGCGGCGAGTCTTTTTCCGCAGGGTAGCGGACGGGCTGTAATCTTCTACGCCTTATGGCTGGCGCTACCCGGGCTTGCACTATTAGGAAGCAGAGTACGAGGTGGAAAGCGCGCAAAACATGCGCCGCCAGCCTCCCTGCTCGGATTGTTCTTACTGGCGTTGCTGCTTCCTTCGTGTGGCGGAGGAGGGAGCAATGGAGGCGGCGGTGGTGGAGGTGGACTGGGCCAAGGCACACAACCCGGCACCTACACAATCACGGTGACCGGGACGTCGGGCACGCTCAGCCATCAAGCACCTTCCTCGGTAACCTTGATCGTGAACTGATTGGGAATAGCAGGAACAACGGAAAGTCGCGATATGATCATCGGATGCCTGATTCAGCGTATGACGTCGTTATCGTTGGTGGAGGCATTGTCGGCCTCGCCGTCGCGCTGGAAATCACTCGACGATTTCCGCGCCTTCGCCTGCTGTTGCTGGAGAAAGAAGACCGCGTGGGCCGGCATCAGAGCGGCCACAACAGCGGCGTCATTCATTCCGGCGTCTATTACAAACCGGGATCGCTGAAGGCGAAACTGTGCGTAACCGGCGCGGCGGCCATGATTGAGTTTTGCCGGGAACACGGCATCGCTCATCAGATTTGCGGCAAAGTGATTGTGGCCACGCACGCGGAGGAATTTCCCGGCCTGGAAGAATTGCGGCGACGTGGCGAGGCCAATGGACTGACCGGACTTCGCCTCATCGGCCCGAGCGAGTTACACGAGATCGAACCCCACGCCAGCGGCTTACGGGCGCTGGTGGTGCCGTCCACGGGAATCACCGACTACGCGGCCGTTTGCGATAAATATGCAGAGATCATTGGTGCGCGAGGTGGAACCGTTCTCACCTCGCATAGGGTCATTGGCCTCAAACGCCACGCGGATGAGATCGTCGTCGAAACGAACCAGGGCGAATTCTCCGCGAAGTCGCTGATCAACTGCGCCGGCCTGTTCAGCGACCGCATCGCCCGCATGGCGGGAGACGACCCGCAAGTGATGATTGTTCCCTTTCGCGGCGAGTACTACGATCTCACTCCCGAACGTGCATCCCTGGTCCGAGCCCTCATTTATCCCGTGCCCGATCCGCGGTTTCCATTTCTGGGAGTGCACTTCACGCGGCGGATAAGCGGAAGGGTGGATGCCGGGCCTAACGCAGTTCTGGCGTGGCAACGCGAGGGATACCGGCACAGGGATTTTTCTCTGCCGGACATAGCGTCATCGTTGGCCTTTCCCGGATTTTGGCGAATGGCCGCGAAGCATTGGCGGAGCGGACTCGACGAATTCCACCGTTCGTTCTCCAAACCTAAATTCGTTCGTGCCTTGCAGCGGTTGGTACCCGAGGTGGTGGGGCAAGACCTGGTCCCCGGCGGCTCGGGAGTTCGCGCCCAGGCTGTTAGGCACGATGGGGCTCTGGTGGATGATTTCCAGTTTGTGCCGTCCGGCAAGATGCTGCACGTCCTGAACGTTCCTTCGCCCGCCGCAACGGCGTCAATCCCGATCGGACGCTTCATCGTGAGCGCGATGGAACAAGCGCTTGCGCCATCGTAAACCGGGACTTGCCAACGCAGCGTTTTGGGGTCAAAGGACTCTAGACAGGAGCATTTCAGCAGGGCATATTTATCGACTAGGCCTGCGTCACCCCCCCTTTTTTGAAGCCCAGTTGCACGGTTGGGCCGAAGCTATTTTCTTATTTGTTTGGAAGGCTGAAGAAAGACCGCTTGGGTTGCGTGGGAGTCTCCAAGTCTCCTAGCTCAGGCAGTAATATCCAAAACCATGGGAATCTTTTCTTCCGCAAACAGGAACTTTGTAATTGCTTACGTTCTTCTCGTGGCCTTACCCTTGTTGGGGCTGGCGGGCGTCCTGAGGTCTGGCCGCGGACTAGTCGCACCGATCTCAGTGGATGGCGTCTGGAAATTTGGCGCGGACGGTGCGAACCTGCCCGCCGGCAGATGCGGCAAATCGCTGGCATCTCTTCAAGACTCGCTCGTCAGCATCTCCCAATCTGGCAAATATCTGGTGGTGAGCTTGAAGAATGGGCCTCCGGCCGCTGGTTCGGGCGTAATCGACGGCACGACTCTGAACGCCACAATCCCGTTGCCTGACATATCGGCAAGCGAACCCGGGTGCGGAGGTGACACGATGCTTGCGCTAAGAGCCACGGTCACCGCCAAAGCAGAATCGCGATCAATGCAGGGTACGATCTCGGTGAACGAGTGTCCCACCTGCTCAACGATGAGCTACCAGGCGGTGCGACAAACTCGTTCCGACAGGAGCAGAGCACACTAATGCCGGACATGTTCACCCTCGTTCTGCAGATCGCCGTGATTCTGGCTGTATGCCGCATGGTGGGCAGCCTGTTTCGCCTGCTTCACCAACCACGGGTTGTAGGTGAGATGTTTGCCGGCATCTTGTTGGGTCCTTCGTTACTGGGGTGGTTGGCTCCGCACGTTTCGGCCTACCTGTTTCCTCCGTCCAGCCTTGGATTCTTGAGTGCCTTGAGCCAGATGGGCGTTGTAATTTTCATGTTCCTGGTTGGCCTGGGCATTAATCCCAACGAACTGAAGGACCAGGGCCATGCTGCAGTACTCACCAGCCATGTGAGTATCACAGCCCCGTTTGTGTTGGCTTCGTTCCTATCCCTGTATCTATACCCAAAGTTGTCCGACAACAGCGTCAGCTTTACGAATTTTGCGCTCTTTATGGGAGCTGCGATGAGCATCACCGCATTCCCCGTTCTGGCGCGCATCCTCACGGAACGGAATGCGTCAGGGAGCCGGCTAGGTACTCTGGCCCTGGCTTGCGCCGCCGTGGATGACGTCACGGGCTGGTGCATTTTGGCTTACATCGTGGCGCTGATTCGCGCGGCCAAGAGTCCAACCCCCATCTTGATGACGTTGGGCGGAATCGTCCTGTTCGCAGTTGTCATGATTTATGGCGTGCGTCGTCAGTTGCGCCGGTTCGAAAACACCTACCGCAAACGCGGCGCATTAAACGAAGGACAGATGGCGTTCATGCTTTTGGTGGTGCTGGCCTCGGCACTGTGCACGGAGGCCTTGGGAATCCACCTGCTGTTCGGAGCTTTCCTGATGGGCGCGATCATGCCCAAGGAAAATCGTTTCGTGCGCTACGTCCTGGATCGCTTCGAGACCATCACAGTGACCATGCTGCTGCCGCTCTTTTTTGCCTCTACCGGGTTGCGCACCAACGTCGGGCTGCTCGTGGGCCGCGAGATGTGGCTGTATTGCGGCTTGATTATTCTGGTAGCTACCCTGGGCAAACTGGGTGGCTCAATGCTTGCCTCCTGGCTGGCCGGAATGCAATTGAAGGAAGCCGCTGGGCTGGGTATTTTGATGAACACGCGGGGGCTAATGGAACTGGTAATTCTGAACATTGGCCTCGATGTAAAGGTAATCTCTCCAGCTCTGTTTTCCATGATGGTGCTGATGGCCTTAGTCACAACTTTCATGACCACTCCTCTGCTGGAACTGGTCTGTCCCATCCGAGGCACGGCACAAGAGCCGACGACCGCAGCGGTTACTCTGGCTCAATTAGGGATGAAGCCCGTCAACGGGTCTTCCGCGTAAGGCAGGAAGCTGAGCGTTCTGAAGATCGCTCCGCAGCAACGCCGTTGCTTACGACGGCACACGGCATGGTGAGCGCCGAACAGAGGATTCTACCTAGAGGATTCTCACGCTGATCACGTGAAAAGCGTCGCCGTTCATGTATCCGTCAAGGGCAACGCGGTGGGCATGGTGTCCCCTGACTGCGTCCGGATTCTCGATACGGACCAGGTGATGGTCGTCATCGGTCACCAGCAAAACACCCGAACCGCTCTTCAGGCACTTCTCCATGCAGTCGCGGTGGCTCTCGGTTGCGCCCTTGGCCGCACACTTGGAACAAGTAATGTATCCATAGAGAGTCTGCTGCCCGTCCGCCGTGGCCAACTGGACCATCAAAATGCTGATACAGAGCACGGTGCAAGCCAGTAGCGCTTTCTTCATAGCGAAGCTTCTGAACATCCCCATATTATAGACTGAGCGCCGATGCAGCGGCGGCACGCGGTTTGCCGGGAAGGCGGCGAAGCCGGGCTTTATCGCGCGAGTTCGAAGCCGAACTCCCGTCGCTGCTCGGCCCGGAGCGAACGAATCCCCAATCTCATCTGAAATTCTCGGCCAAGTGTGCAAGAATTTTCACTTTATTGCAAACCGAGCCCCTGTAAGTTGCTGAAAATAAGCAGCGCCGCCTTCCCGGCTTCTGGCATGCAACTTGCACCCACTGTCGTCACCGCCCCCAGATTAAGGTCTTCCCTCGCAGCAAACTCTGCGAGGTCACCTCCCCACAAAAATCCTTGGAGTTCTTGCGCATGCGCTTGAAGATTGGCTTGTGGTTCCTGTCGGTGGTATCGCTAATTGGGCTGGCTGGCTGCGGAAGTGGCGGAAATACTGTGAGCACGAATACCGCCCCTTCCACTCCTTCGTTGGTATCGATCACTGTGACTCCGAGCGGAGTTTCCATCGTTGCGGGCGCAGGACAGCAATTCACCGCAACGGCAAACTACAGCGACAATACCTCGAAGAACGTGACGTCGAGCGTGACCTGGAGCACTTCTGCAAATACTATCGCGAGCGCTATTAACACCGGGATGGTCACCGGAGTGGCTGCTGGCCAAGCCAAAGTCATCGCCACCTCCGGCTCCATATCCGGATCCACGACTCTGAACGTGACGGCAAAACCAGCCGTACTGGTGTCTGTCTCGTTGAACCCGGCGGGGCCCGCTGTGGTGATTGGGGGCACACAGCAGTTCCAGGTGATCGGCACGTATAGCGACAGCAGCACGCAGGACCTGAGCGCGAGCGCGAACTGGAGTTCGTCAAACTCCGCCAACGCCGCGATCAACAGCGCCGGCGCCGCCACTGGCCTTGCCGCGGGGCCAGTGGCGATCACGGCCTCGGCTGCTGGCATGACTGCAACTACCGCCCTGAACGTGGTCAGCAAAGTCTATGCGAACTTCTCCGGCAATTACGCCTTCACACTTACTTCTGCCGACAGCCGTGGACCTGCATTTTTCGCCGGCGCCATCACGGCCGATGGCAACGGAAACATAGCTGGCGTGGAAGACTCGAATACCGGGAGCGGGGTGCTGCAGAATGTCCCGACCACCGGCAAGTACGTTATCTATCCCGATGGACGCGGCAGTATCACTTTCAATCCCAACAGCTGCCACCCATCCGGGATTTCTCTGCGCGTATTTCTGACGTCGGCGGGGACCATGGGCAGCATGATCGAGTCCGATGCTCTGGGACTGGCTAAGGGAAGTTTGGCCCAGCAGAATGTCGCAGCCTTCACCTCATCCGCCATCACAGGCAGTTATGTGTTCCGCGCTTCCGGGATTGGTGCGGGAAATTCGAGCACCGTCTCCGAAACGGTCGGGGAACTGGGATTGTTCTCCGCCAGCGGTACCGGCGTGATTAGCGCCGGACTGGAGGATGTAGACGACTATGGCACTATTCTCCCGTACCAGCCTCTGGTGCAGTCTGCCTATTCCGTGGGTACGAACGGAAGGGGCATGCTGGCGCTGGCAACTGCCGCGGGAACGGCCAACTTCGCTATTTACGTCGTCGATTCGACCCGCATGAACCTGCTTGAGATCGATCCTTCTCCGGCAGTCGCAGTGGCTGGTGAAGCCCTGTTACAGGACTACCAAACCTTTACTCCAGTCAACCTGGCAGGCAGCTATCCCTTCCTGATGAGTCGACCGATCACTGCGGAAAATGGGCAAAGCATTGCCAATGTTGAATTCGCGGACTTTGGCGAATACACGTTCGACAGTGTTAGTGCAATCACCGGAACGCGAAGCAATATCGGGATCAGCGGTGGATTCACCGTGACCGGAGGTTATACCGTGGGCCAATACGCCAACGGCCGTGGAACCATCACCACCTCGGACTGTCCGACTCCTACTACCTGCGGCGACCAGAGAATGTATGTTTTTTATATGGTCTCGGCCAGCAAGATGTTCCTGATGCAGAATTACACTATGCCCGGTTGGATGAGTGACAATCCCATGGTTGGAGAGGCTGATCTGCAAGCCAGCCAGCCCTACGGTGTGGCCTCACTCACGGGATCCTATGTGCTGCGTCCCTTCAACCCGATCGCGAGCACCACACTGAGCCTGTTATGGCTAACCATGGATGGCACCGGCAACATCGCTGGAATCGCTGATTCCGTGCAAGGCAACAGTTTCATCAGTGAGGTGATCAGCAACCCGTACTACATCTACGATCTGAACGCGTCGGGAACGGGCACCATCGAACTGACCACCAGCGCTGGCACGCAGGATTACCGCATGTATGTTGTGTCTCCGCAGACGGCATGGCTTCACGGCGTGAGTCCTGAGTTGGATGGGAGTCTCGACCGGCAGTAGAGGATGCAAGGAGGCTGCGTCGAGCGTTGTGCCAGAAGCGCCGCGCAGCCTTCCTTTTCCGCGTTGAGTGCAAAGACTTGCACTACCGGCGCTTGGGACCCAGGATCACACTGGTAAGCTATTGCAAAATAAGGTGGCACACGCTATATTGCTGGCAACCGAAGTGCTCCCCCTAGTTTAACCGCTGTGGGTTCTACAAAAGCTTACATCGCAACACACATAGTCTCATTTACTGAAGCAGAGGGCGTGCGTTAGCATGGATATTCGAGTCGAGTCCCGGCAACTGAACGATGTAGTCGTTCTGGTTCCCGACATTTTTCAAGATAGCCGCGGTTTTTTCACCGAAACTTTCCGCGCCGACCAGTTCAAGGCGTACGGTTTGCCCACTGAGTATGTCCAGGACAACCATTCGCGGTCGGTCAAAGGGGTGGTTCGGGGGCTGCATTTCCAATGGAGTCCTCCCATGGCCAAACTGATGAGAGTGACCGTGGGTAGCGCTTTTCTGGTCGCGGTCGACATTCGCAAGGGCTCGCCCACGCTCGGTCAGTGGGTGGGAGTGGAGGCTTCGGCGGAAAACCGGCGGCAGGTTTTCGCCCCCGCAGGTTTCGCCCGCGGCTTCTGCGCACTCTCCGATGTCACTGAGATCCAGTACAAATGTACCGGGATCTACAGCAATAAGGGCGAGGCCGGCATTCGCTGGAATGACCCCGCGATTGGCATCAAGTGGCCGCTGCAAGACGTCATCGTTTCCGACAAGGACCGGGTTGCTCGCACTCTGGCGGAGTGGCTAGCATCGCCGGAATCCGACAACTTCCGCTATTCGTCACAACTTGAACCAGAAGCCTCACTACGGAGCTGATCATGAAAATACTCGTTGCAGGCGGTGCTGGATACTTGGGTTCGGTGCTGATCCCTAAACTGCTGGAGCGTGGTTACAAGGTCGATGTCGTGGACCTGTTCTGGTTCGGCAATCAACTGCCGCGGCAAGCCGGCGTGCTCAACAAAGACATCTTCCATCTTTCGGTCGAGGATCTCGAGCCTTACGACGAGGTTATTTTCCTGGCGGGCCTCTCGAACGACCCCATGGCGGAGTATTCGCCCAGCCAGAATTTCATCTTCAATGCGGCTGCTCCGGCGTACCTCGGCTACATTGCCAAAATGGCTGGGGTTAAACGGTATATCTATGCCAGCTCCTGTTCGGTGTATGGCTACACCGAGAACAAGCTCTACGATGAAACCTGCCTGGCCAGCTCGAGCTATCCCTACGGCATCTCGAAGCTTCAAGGCGAGCAAGCGGTAATCCAGCTGATCGATAAGGACTTTTCGGTCATCTCTCTGCGAAAAGGCACGATCTCCGGCTACAGCCCACGCATGCGTTTGGACCTCATCATCAACACCATGTTCAAATCAGCCATGAAGGACCGGACGATCAATGTGAACAATCCGTCGATCTGGCGCCCGATTCTCAGTATTGACGACGCGGCCACCGCCTACATCCGGGCGATTGAGGCCAACCAGGAAATCTCTGGTATCTTCAACATCGCGTCTGGAAATTACACGGTGGGAGAGGTGGGCGATCTGGTCAAGAGTGCGGTTGAGGAGCGGTCTTCTGTGCGCGTCAACCTCGCCATCAAGCACGTTCAGGACTTCCGCAATTACAAGGTCAGCACGGAAAAGGCAGCGAACGTGTTGAGCTTCCATCCCCAGGGCAATGTGAAGTCGATCGTCTACAGCTTGATCGACAACATGGAGAAGTTCAAGGACTGGGATAATCCGAAGTACTCCAATATCCAGGTCTTCCGCAACATCGAGAACACGATCGAGCGGCCGGCGTTGGTGGGAGCCGCATGAGAGTCGCGGTTGTCGGCGCAAACGGACAACTGGGAAGCGACGTAGTCGAGGTCTTCCGCGAGCGAGGCAGCGAAGTGTTTCCGCTTACTCATGCCGACCTCGAGCTGGCCAACCTGGATTCGGTCGCAACCTGCCTGAAGTCTCTTTCTCCAGCCGTGGTAGTGAATACGGCTGCGATGCACCATGTGGAGCAGTGCGAGCAACAGCCTGAGAAAGCCTTTGCGGTGAACGCCATCGGCGTGCGCAACCTGGCCGTTGTCACCAAAGAGCTCGGGGCGGTCCTGATCCACGTCAGCACCGACTATGTTTTCGACGGAACCAAAGGCCAGCCTTATATCGAAGAAGACGCGCCTGTTCCGCTGAATGTGTACGGCAACAGCAAGCTGTCCGGTGAGCAGTTCGTGCGCACGCTCAATGACAAGCACTTCGTGCTGCGCACGTCAGCCATCTATGGCAAGCAACCCTGCCGGGCCAAGGGTGGAAAAAACTTTGTCGAACTCATGCTGAAACTCGGCCGGGAGCGCGGCATGGTTCGCGTGGTCGACAGCGAGGTGGTCAGTCCCACGCCCACCGCTCAAATTGCAGCCCAAATTTACGAGCTCAGCGGTTGCGACGCTTACGGGCTCTACCACGGAACCGCGGAAGGCAGCTGCTCCTGGTACGGATTTGCCCGGGAAATCTTCAAGGCCGCCAACCTACAGGTCGACGTGCAGATCGCTGGACCCAACGAGTTTCCGGCGAAAGTTCCCCGGCCGAAGTACTCAGTGCTGGAAAATCGCGGCCTCAAGCGCCTCGGCCTGAACCGCTTCAGCGATTGGCGGGACGGTCTGCAACAATATCTCAATCAGGGCTCGGCAGTCTTGTCCTAGGATTGTCCTGGCGTAGATCGGCTGGCCGGGGGCAGAACAGATTGCTACAGGACAGATTTTGCCACAGACATAGTCAATAGCTCCAAAACAACCGACTCTTCACTAGATTTTTCGGCGGCCGCGCGCCCAGCAAAATCGATAAAGTCATCCCGCGATAATCTCAATCCTGGTTCCAAGGCTAGTCGTTATCGGGCGGTTCGGGGGGTCTGGGATCGTGGATGAAAAAATCCGCGTTCTTTGGAGCGGCGATGGCCGTAAAACTCCGCGGAGCTTGAGCTAGATTGAAAAATGCAGTGAAGTCCGTGGTGGCGCGACTATCTGCAAAACCGAGCTCTCCTTCGGTAAGGCCGAGACTGGCAAAGTTGTTTTCGATGAAGCGCAGAATGCTGCCAAAATCGTACCGGCTGTTGTCTACATAGCCAGGATTGGTGTAGGCGGAAACTACAATCATGGGAACGCGAAACCCATACTGATAGTCGCCTTGTACGCCCGCCAGGATGGTCGGAGGTTCATGATCATACCAGCCTCCCCAATCGTCCCACGTGATCAGGATTGCCGTGTCCTGCCAAAAACTAAGAGTCCCGTTATTAACCTGGTCGGTGCACTGGCTGTTACCGATAGCATTGACCACGGAAGCCACCCACGAGGGGCCGCCGCCATCATTCGCCGAGGCGTGATCGGAGTTCTCCGCGGTGGGAGTGACCCAAGTCAAATCGCCGAGAACACAGTTACCGATATCAGTCAGGACATGCGACGGATTTGTGGAATCGACGTGCGTGCCCCAGCCCGTACACCTTCCGCCGCTCGGCAAGCAGATGTGTTCGATCGCGTTGGGAGCGGTCCAGATGGACCCGGCGCCGGCCGCGTAGTACATCCAGTCAGACACCAGGTCCGCCATGGTCTGATGTTCAAAACACGGGTAGATCGGGGAACCCGGGGCGCCGTAGGGAGGTGGGGTGGGGTTGGGCGAGATAGTTCCGACGACGGTCGTCAGGGCAGCGTTGCACCCCGCCGCGGCATTCACAGGAGTCACATTTTCCGAGGCGAAAATCGCATTGGCGTCATCCGACTGACTGGGCGCCGAAGTCCCGCCGAAAATGAACTGGTGGGCCGGAAAACTCGGCCCTTGATTGGTTTGAAACATGTAGTTTGCCCAGCCGTACTGAGTAGCGAGCGCTAGATAGGGGTTCAGAATTCCAGTAGAGTTGTCCACGTACCTGAACTGTGGCTGGGTGGGGCACGTGGTGCCTTTATTCGGAATGCAGCCGATTTTGCCAGCACCATCCATTCGGCATCTGGGAGGACTGCCAGCGACAACGTTGCACATCTGGTTGAACGCGCTATGCGAGTGGTGCAGATCGTAGGTGCTGTCCAAGGCCTCGGACAACGGCTGAATCGTCCCAGTCTCGGTCTTCCAGTTCGAAGTTTGAACGTCGTATGGCGCGCTGGAGGTCGGAGGTACGGCACACGCTCCATAGGGAGCGGCACACAAGCCTTGGAACAGATTATCCGGGGTGCGGTTTTCCTGGACGATAACCACAATGTGCTGAAAGCTTGAGATCTGGGCCTGGGTAATCACCGCCGTCAGCCCCATGAGCAACGCCAGCAGTCCAGAAGCCAGTCTCATGACAGACCATCCTAGGTTAAAGGGCGACACTCCGCCCTCATTGTGTTTGGGGCCCAGGGACTATAGTTGGGGGAGAAACGTTCAAAGCCCAACGCCGGCTAGTGACTCTCCACATGCACGCTCTTCAACAGCCGCTCACGGCCGGTGTGCATCCAGTTCCACGCGGTCTTCACCATGTCGTTCAACGAGCGCTGCGCTTTCCAGCCCAGCACCTGCTCGGCGCGCGCCGGATCAGCGACTAAGCTTGGCGGATCTCCCGCCCGTCGCGGCACCAGCCGACGGGGAACTTTACGCCCAGTGACTTCTTCTGCGGCATCGATTACTTCCTTCACCGAACTGCCCCGTCCGGTGGCCAGGTTCATCGCCGCTGAATTCTTGCCCTTCTCCAGGTGCTTCAAAGCGAGAACGTGCGCTTCCGCCAGATCGTTCACGTGGATGTAATCGCGGATACAGGTTCCATCTGGCGTGGGATAGTCGTCGCCGAACACTTCCAGTTCCTTGCGCTCGCCGAGAATGGCGGTCAAACAGGCGGGAATCAAGTGGGTCTCAGGACGATGCAATTCGCCGATTTCTCCGCTCTCGTCCGCGCCCGCTGCGTTGAAATAGCGCAGGGCCACATAGTGCAGACCGTAGGCCTGCTCGTAGGCATCGAGAGCGTGCTCCAAGGTCAGCTTCGTAACCCCATACGGATTGCAGGGTTGCTTCAGCGTGTCTTCCTTAATCGGGCTTTCTTCCGGCGCCCCGTAAACCGAGCAGGTAGAGGAGAAGATCACTTTCCCCACACCGTTGTCCATGGCCGTGTGCAGCATGTTCAGTCCGCAGATGACATTGTTGGTGAAATATTTCCGCGGGTTCTTTACCGACTCCGGCACCAGCGAGTTGGCGGCGAAATACATCACCGAATCCACCTGTTTCATGACGCTCGCCAGCTTAGCCGTGTCGGCAACCTCACCTACCACCAACTCGAACCCCTCGGCCAGTTCCGGATATCCGGTGGACAAATTGTCGTAAATTACAGTCTGGTAGCCGTGCCGCCGCAGCGCCCGCGCCGCATGGCTGCCGATGTATCCTGCCCCGCCTATGACCAGAACCGACACGTGATTGCCTTTCCGCAGCCCTCAGGCTGCCAACTCCCGTCCCTGAGTTGAAATATGTTGAAATATTAAGAAGCCGGCCACCGCGACGCAAGCGTCAGCTGAAATCCTTCAGGCGGGCCAGTTCCAAACCGACATTCCACGCGAACCGCGGACCGTTCACCAGATAACGGCGCCACAACCGTTTGGGTTCATGGGAAAGACGGAAGAACCACTCCAGCCCGTTCTCCTGCATCCAGCGCGGCGCTTGCCTCAGCGCTCCGACATGAAAGTCGAACGCCGCTCCTACGCCGATCAGCACCGGCACCGTGAGCCGGTGACGGAATTCGTACATCCATTTTTCCTGCCGTGGCGCTCCCAGCCCCACCCACACAATGTCGGGCGCCGCCGATTCGATCGCATGGGTTAACTTCTCTTTCTCGTCATCGGGCAGCGGCCAGACTCCATCCGGCGGGGGAGGATAAATTCCCACCACCCGGGTGCCATACTTCTTGGCGCTGATTTCCGCCATCTTCTCCGATGCGCGATTTCCATAGAAGAAGTGTTTGTACTTCGGCCCCGTCTCCCGCAACAATGTTCCCATCATTTCGGGCCCGTACACGCGCCGGTGCATGTGGTGGTGTCCATGCTTGCGAGCCAGCCATACCAGCGGCGTCCCATCCGTTGTGATCAGGTCGGCCGCGTTCAGGATTTCGCGGAGCTCGGGGTGTTTCAGCGTCTCCGAGACTCCGTGCATCCCGGTCGGACACACGTAATGCACCGCCCTCCGCTCCTGAATCCAGTGATCGATGACCCGGAGAGCGTCAGGGATTTGCAGTGCGTGGACCCGCACGCCCAGGACTCGAAAATTCGGGATGTTGATTTCCCCTGATTCTGGTATGACTACGCTGCTCGACATTTCTCCTCCATGGCCCGCTGGTAGATCTCCATCAGCATGGGATAGTTCTTTTCCGCCGTGTACTTTAACTGGTAATCCTTGCGGGCTTCATTGCCCATCGCCCGCACTTCTTGGGGGTGAGTCCAGGCCCATTCTACTTTCCTCGCCAGGTCATCCGCATCGCCGGGCGTGTAGTGCAGTCCCGTGCGGCCGTCGGTCACGACTTCCTGCATAGTTCCCATGCGGGCACAGATCACCGATGTGGAGCAGGCAAAAGACTCTGCCAGAGTCATGGGGAAACCCTCATACCATTCGCTGGGAAAGATCAAGAAGCGCGCATTGTTTAGCGCAGCGATTGTTTTCTCCCGTGGCAGCTTTCCCGCGAAAGTAACGTTGGCGATTCCCTCTTGCGCCGCTTGCTTCCTGAGCTGTTCTTCCTCCGGCCCGCCGCCCACAATCAGCACTGGAATCGCCGTGCGCAGGCGCTTCCATGCTTCCAGGATCATGCCCACCCGCTTCTCAGGTGACAGCCGGCCGACAAAGATCGCGTAGTCTCCGTCTCCCTTGCGGTCGCCCGGGTCGGGATCGACAAAATTAGGCTTTACCGTGATTTTCTCCGCGGGTAACCCCCCTTCGATGAACTTGCTCCGGGAGAACTCGCTCAGGGCCACAAAGCATGAGACTTCGCGATCCCAGGTTTTCCGCAAACGATGAAAGCCGAGCATCAATGCGGTCACTGCCGTAGCAGCCCGCGAATTGCGATAGCAGCCGTATTGCACGCTACGCAGCAGCGAATGCTGCATGCACTCCTGACAGACCTTGCCATCGCGAAACAGTGTGGCTGAGGGACAAAGCAACCGGTAATTGTGCAGGGTTTGTACGACCGGCACGCGCGCCTCGCAGCACGCTGAGTAGATAGAAGGCGAAATCATGACAAAGGTGTTGTGCACGTGCACCACGTCGGGCTTCTCTTCCCGCAGCAAGCGAGCCAAATCGTTGTGCGTGTCTGAAGCCCAAACCGTCCTCTTTGCCAAACTGATCCTGCGAACGCCGGTGTAGGACTCGACGTCCCAGTTGCTCCGCCGGAAAAACACCACCTGGTGACCGGCTCCTTCCAGAAGTTTGCCTTCGTGAGCGACTACGACATCATCCCCCGCATGCTGCTGATTCGCGTTGTGCACGATCACTACTTTCACGGTCCAGCCTTTGCAGAAATGTGCAGAATCCTAATATCCCCGCCCCAGGCGCATAGCCGCTTGGCTCCACTACGAGTGCTTTCGCTGTGCTTGCTGATTGCGGACAGGAACCGCTAACTAAACGGGGGGAGATGATTATCCCGTGCCCGGCGGAACGCTGTCAAGGAGCCTTTTGCCTGCAGCGCGGCAGTTGCAGGGCTGGCGCACAACGCCATGGGAGCGTCAGCGAAATCCGACAACTTTAGGGACGTGGTTACTTTAGTCACTCTGCGAGCCGGCGTGCCGTCGGAGGGCTCACTACTTGGATTGCGCCGGCTGCGCCGGTTTTGCCTTTGAGGCATCCCGAGATGGCGTGGCGTCCGCGCCGAAGAACTCCGGATTCATCTCGGAAGTAAATGACTCCTGGATCTTCTGCATTGCCTCCTGGACTCTGCTGTTTTGCAAAGTACTCTTGATCTCCTCCTTCACCGCATCGAGCGGCAGGAGATCTTTGCTATCGAGCTTGTAAATGTAATGTCCGGTGGCGTCGCTGATCACTTGCGACACGTCGCCCACCTTCAAAGCGAATGCGGATACGTGTGCGGCCGGGAGGTTCGTCCTCCGTATTTTTCGCAGCTCAGGGGGGGTAGCGGTGGCCTTGATTCCGGCGGCGTCATAGGCGGATTGCTGCAGCCTGGTGAAATCCTCGCCGGCCGCCGCGCGGACTCGCAGCTGGTTCGCTTCTTTCACCATCGCGGCCTCGGCTTCGGCTTGTTGCGCTTTCAAAGCGGCATCGTCAGCTTTCTCTTTGGGCAGCTGCTCCGTCTGCTTTCTGATCGGAACGAAGATACGCTCAAAACTGGCGCGCTCGTAGCTGGGTGAGTTGTCGCGATAGTAAGCCTCGATGGCCTCTTCGGATACGTTCGCCGCCTCTTGCTGGATTTCCCGCACCATCCCCTGCGACAAGTTCTGCAGCCGGGAAAAGCGCTGCAATTCTGCAAAGCGTGGGGTCTTGTCGAGACCGCGTTGTTCGGCGTCATACGCCATGACCAGAAGCCTGGGATAAGCTCTGGCCAACTGACGCTGGACCGATGGCTTCATCCCCGGTGCGATGGCGTTGGCCAACTTCTCGAACTCGGCGCGGGTAACCACGGTCTGGCAGGTCGCTTTCGGCGCATCAGGCTTGTTTGGCGTGGTATCGGAGACTTTGTCAGGACAGAAGCCCTTGATAGTGAGCACCGGCGCATCAGGGGCAACTTTGGACGCCGCCGCGAGCTGCTGCGGCGTGTCATCATCCTCCCCTGGAGCACCTGCCGGCGGCCGAGGTGGTAGCGGAGTTGGCTTGGCCTGCCCAAAGGCCAGAGTTCCGAGTAACAAAAAAGCGATCCAGGAAGCACGCATGTATGAGATTTTCTCCGGAGAGAATTAGGGGGGATTTATGAGCCATGGTAGCACAAACAGCGGCTTCCGCCGGGCTGGTCGTGAGGAGGAGCGGCGCAAACGAAATTGATTCAGGAGTTGAGTTTCAATTCGGTGGTTTGCTTTTTTTCTTTCCACAACGCATAGACAGCCGGATAAACCAATAGTTCGAGAAGGAACGAAGTCACGATTCCACCAACCATTGGTGCGGCGATGCGCTTCATGATCTCCGAGCCCGCGCCGCTCGCCCACAGTACCGGGATCAATCCAACACACATGGTTGCAAAGGTCATGAATTTCGGGCGCAACCGCCGTGCCGAACCCTCCACGATTGCTTCAGAGAGCTGTTCCCGAGTGAGTTCCGGAGTCTCCCGCTTCGCCCTCGTGTACGCAATATCCAGGTAAAGCAGCATGAAAACCCCGGTTTCGGCATCTACGCCAAGCAGAGCAATCAGGCCAATCCAAACCGCGACGCTCAAGCTATAGCCCAACGCATAGACCAACCAGAGGGCCCCCACAGCGGAGAAAGGCACAGCGAGGATCACGATCATGGTCTTGGTCCACGAGCGAGTATTGCTGTAGAGAAGAAAAATAATGATGGTGATGGTCAGCGGAACCACGAACCACAATCGCCGGCGCACTCGTTCGGCGGATTCGAACTGTCCGCTCCAGACCAGGGCGTAGCCGGCCGGAAGTTGCAGGCGCTTCTCCATCTCATGCCTGGCGTCTTCCACATAGTCAACTGCGGGGCGTCCCGCAACGTCGACATAGACATAGCCGGTCGGCATTCCGTTCTCGTCGCGGATCATCGACGGTCCAGTCACTGTTTTGACAGAGGCGAGTTCCGCCAAAGGAATCTGCTGTTGTCCGCTGACCGGCACCAGCACTTTTCCCAGAGCCTGAAGGTCAGAGCGAAAATCCCGCAGGTAGCGCACATTGATGGGATAGCGTTCGCGTCCGGCGATCACGGTACTGACGTTCTCCCCACCCACCGCGGTGGCAAGCGTATCTTGCGCCTCTTCCACCGAAAGGCCGTACCGCGCGAGGGCTTGGCGGTTCCACGTGATCTCGAGGAAATAACCATCCCCGGTGCGCTCGGCGAAAACGCTTCGAGTTCCCGGCACGCTCCGCAGAATCAATTCAGCTTGTTGTCCGAGTTGCTGAATGCGGCTCAGGTCCGGTCCTTGTATCTTCAGTCCTACGGGAGTCCGAATGCCAGTGTTCAGCATTTCGATCCGCCCGCGGATGGGCATAGTCCAGGAATTGGAAAGACCAGGCAACTCGAGCGACTGATTCATTCCTGAAATCAGGTCCTGCACTGAGATGTGATCTGGAGTCAGGTGCCGCAGCCCGGGAAGCAACCAATCTGGAGCCCATGAGGAATACCAGACGTTTTTCTTGCGCCATTGCTCCTGCGGCTTCAGGATGACAAGAGTTTCAAACATGGAGAGCGGCGCTGGATCGGTGGCAGTATCTGCCCGTCCCGCCTTGCCGAGAACATGCTCCACTTCTGGAAATTGGGCCAGAATGCGATCGGTTAGCTGTAGAAGCTTCTGCGCCTGCTCGATCGAAATTCCGGGCATCGTGCTGGGCATGTACAGCAACGCCCCCTCATCCACTTGTGGCATGAACTCGGAGCCGATGATCCAGAACAACGGAATGGTCAGGACCACCAGGAGGACCGCTCCGCCGATCACCTGTTTTTTCCAGCGCAGGCTCCAACGGACGATCGGGTCATAGAGCCGGATCAATGGACCTGTGATGGGGTGATCCTCTTCGGCACGGATTCGTCCGCTAAACCAAGATGCCGGCAGCCATCCTCCCGCCATCGTGGTATTACGGCGGGTCAGCCACAAGCGCAGTGCAGGATCGAGTGTGATCGCCAGTATCGCAGCTCCCAGCATCGCGAAAGTCTTGCTATAGGCCAGCGGCCGAAAGAGTTTACCCTCTTGTCCTTCGAGGACGAGCACCGGCAAAAACGCTGCCGCGATCACGAGGAGAGCAAAGAAAGTGGGGCCAGCGACTTCCTTCACCGCTTCCAAGACCACTTGCTCAGGGGCGAACGGTTTGCCGGAACGCTGATAGACCTCCAGCCGCTTCTGTGTCTGCTCGACGACCACGATGGCCGCATCCACCAGAGCGCCGCAGGCAATCGCAATCCCGGCTAGCGACATCACGTTGATGCTCGAACCGGTGTAACGCAGTGGAATAAAAGTGAATACGATGGCGATCGGAATCGTAATCACAGGAATAACCGCGCTAGGAAAGTCCCAGAGGAAAATCAGGATGATGGCAACCACCGTCAGTACCACTTCGATCAGCGTGGTTGAAGTGTTAGAGATCGCGCGACGTATCAGATCCGAGCGGTCGTACACGGGTACGACTTTTACACCCTTTGGCATGCCCGGCGCGATCTCTTGCAGCCGGGCCTTGACGCCATGGATGACATCGAGAGCGTTGTAGCCTTCGCGCATGACAACGATGCCGGAGACCGCTTCCCCGTTACCATCGAAATCGGTCACGCCGCGCCGCAAATCCGGTCCCAGCACGACCCGTCCTACATCCTTGATGCGGATCGGGGTGCCATTCTCCGCAGTCAGTTCGGTTTCTTCCAGGTCCTTCGCGGACTTCACGTAGCCGTGTCCACGAATCATGTATTCCGCGCCGCCGAAATCGAGCAGGCGCGCCCCGGTTTCGTTGTTGCTTTCGCGGACAGCGTCAACCACACGGGAAAGCGGAATCCCATAGGACCGCAAGCGATTCGGATCGACATTCACCTGATACTGCTGAGTGAATCCTCCGACCGAAGCGACCTCTGCGACGCCGGGCACCGCCTTCAGGTAATACTTGAGATTCCAATCCTGATAGGAGCGCAGCTCCGCCAAGCTGTGCTGTTTCGAGTCATCCCGCAATACGTATTGAAAGATCCAGCCCAGCCCGGTGGCGTCAGGGCCGATCTCCGTTTTCACTCCTTCGGGCAATCTTGGCACTACTGCCGAGAGATATTCGAGGGTTCTGGAGCGCGCCCAATAGATGTCGGTGCCCTCTTCGAAGATTACGTACACGTAGGAGAAGCCGAAGTCAGAGATGCCACGCACCGTACGCACTCTTGGCGCTCCGGTCATGGCGGAGATGATGGGATAGGTGACTTGATCTTCGAGAACGTCCGGGCTGCGGTCCCACCGCGAGAGGATGATGACCTGAGTCTCGCTCAGATCCGGGAGTGCATCCAATGGCATGTTCGCCATCGACCATGCACCCCACAAGCACGCTCCTGCCACCAGCAAGAAGACCAAGAGCTTGTTTCGTACCGAGAAGTCGATGACGTGGTTAATCATGCTGGGTGGTTGTCGACCTCATGCGGCTCTCTGAGTCGATGAGAAAAGTGCCTGAAGTGACAACGCGGTCCCCCACCTGCAAACCACGAACGATGACCACACGACCGTTGTAGGCCTCGCCGACCTCCACCGGGCGTGGTTCAAAAAGGTCCGTTCCAGTCTCGACATAGACGACCTTACGCTGTCCGCTGTCGATGACCGCTTCGGCCGGGACCGAGACATTTGCAGGAGATGGAGCGGTGAACTCCACGTCCACCAGCATGTCCGGCCGCAAGACCAGACCCGGATTATCGGCTTCAAGGCGGACCTTGAGTGTTCTCGAAACTGGATCAAAAAGCGGAATGGAATTGCTGACAACCGCGTGCAGGGTGTGGTTCAATCCCGCGACGGTCACGGAGGCGCGTGTTCCCGGAGGTAGAATTCCCGCCTGATCACTGGAAACGTCCGCGATGATCCAAACCTTGCTTAGGTCCGCGATGCGGTAGAACTCGGCTTGCGCCTGAAATCTTTGTTGCAGGCTGATATCCCGCGAGATCACGATCCCGTCAGCCGGAGAGACAATCTTGATGTCCGAGACGTATTCATGGGACTTTGCCACTTCCCTGATCTGCTCTTCGCTCATGCCGAATGCGCGCAGCTGGTCTTCGCTAATCTTCAGGTTCGCCTGTTCAACGTTGTCCTGCTGGCCCACCTGCGCGGCACCTATGTACCCTCGCTCCACGCCACGCAATTCGAGGCTGAAGAAAGTCGCCAACGTCTCGCCCTTGTTCACCATGGTTCCGGCCGCATTGTTTCCCAGCGATCGCACCTGCCCTTCAGTTGCCGCCGTCAGCCGATAGAGGCGATTCTCGTCAGGCTCCACCCTCCCCGTGGTCCGAATCAACTGAGTTCCCGAAGTCTTGGCCACTGTTTCGACGCGTACCGCGGTGAGTTTTTGCGCTCCGCCATCGACGAAGATGGCGTTGGGCGCCAGCTGAAGCTGATCCGCGAGGCGCTGCCCTTCATAGACCGGCACCAACGCCATGCCGCAGTCGGGTGCGATGCCCGGCTTGTCCGAGCGGTAGGAGGGATGCATGGGGTCGACGTAGTAGAGAACGCGTTTGGTTTCGGTCGGCTTCCTGCCGTGAATAAGATAGCCCGCCGCAAACGCCACCGCGGCGATAAGCAATACTCCCGCTGTCGCAGTCTTACTCATCGATGTTCTCTCGCGGTTTCCAAGGTGTGCAATTCTATTATCAATCTATTGCCGACCAAAACAAAACTTCCCCAGTCACGACTTCGGCACCTCTGCATCCGGCGCTCCCGCAGTTGAGCGTGAGGGTTTCCGTGATTTGCCGCGCCTCGGCTAGAGTCGTAAGACTCTAGCGAGTGACACTATTACATGGGTAAAATGTCTTTACGGTCGCTGTAATCCCTCCCTCAAAGAATCCTCCTGGAAGGCACTCATGTTCGATACAAAACTTGCTCGCGGGTCCGTTTTCATCACGGTCTTCATGGCTGCATTCTGTTTGGCGGGATCGAGCCAGATTTGTCCAGCGAGACCGCCTGCCGGGAGCACCGTTCAAGACCCGCTTGCGGTCTACAGTCAGAATGGCGTCTTGACTGCCGGCATCACCATGGGCAGTTTTCTGAATTCGAGCGGGCTCATCATGTACTGCTTTGCCTATCCGCAAGGCAGCACCGAAGCGCCTACGCTGGAAGTGAATCCCGGGGACCAACTGGTTCTCAACTTCAGCAACCAGATTCAGACGTTCTTCGCCTCCGATGCTCAACGGCACATGCACCACTCGATCGCGGCTGTGGCCGACCCGGACTGTAACGGTGAAATGACGTCATTCTCCAGCAACATTCACTTCCACGGAATGAATCTGCCGCCCAAGTGCCATCAAGATGAAACGATCTTTACGCTGATCAATCCCGGTGACCCGACATTCACTTATCACGTTCAGATTCCAGCCGATGAGCCGCCAGGTTTGTATTGGTACCATCCTCACCCACATGGCTTGACCCAAACCCAGATCATGGGCGGAGCTTCCGGAGCGCTGATCGTGGAAGGGATCGAAAAGATCAAGCCGGAGGTCGCGGGGCTAACCGAACACGTATTTGTGTTGCGCGATCAATATCAAGGAAGCGCGCTCAATACCACCATCAACTTCGTTCCCGCCGGGTCGCCAGCTCCGGTCATCAATATGCAGCCGTCGGAAAAGCAGTTCTGGCGGGTGGCGAATGCTGAAGGCGAGACCTTCGAGAACCTGCAAGTGCAGATCAATGGTAAGCCGCAGAAGGTAACCGTTGTGGCCCTGGACGGCACCCCGGTCAAGACCGACATTGTGACGAACCAGATCGGGCTGCCTCCCGCCGGACGTGCTGAATTCATCGTGCAAGGGCCCGCTGCCGGACAAACCGGCGCACTGGTCACACTGGGCGTAAGCACGGGCAAGGATGGTGTTTCAAACCCGCCCGCGTTAATTGCAAACATCGTGCCCACTGCCGGCGCGTCGAAGGCTGCGCACAAGATTCCAGCGATTAGCACCGAGTCCGAGGTCACGCGATTCGCTGGGTTGCTGAACGCGACTGCGACCACGCAGAGAGGGCTTTATTTCTCTGAGAATCTGACGGACATCAACAACATCGAGTATTACATCACGGTAGATGGCCAAACCCCGCAGGTGTTCGAGCCTGGGGAACCGCCCGCGATTGTGACCACCCAGGGTGCGGTCGAGGATTGGACCATCGAAAATCAGGCCGAGGAGGTGCACGCCTTTCACATCCATCAGGTGCATTTCATCGTGGTCGCAAGAGACAAGGTGAAGCTGGCGACGCCGGAGGTGCTAGACACGGTGCAGATTCCTGCCTGGACCGGAACCGGCCCCTACCACAGCGTGACGATTCGTCTGGATTTCCGTGATCCGGAAAGCGTGGGCACGTTTGTTTACCACTGTCACATTGCGGCTCACGAAGACGGCGGAATGATGGCGAAAATCCAGGTGAAGCCGTCCAACTGAGCGGACGCGATAACCTCTTTCAGCTGATCAAGACCGAAGCGGGCCCAGTTGTTTGCTGGGCCCAATAGACTCTTGCCTTACCTGTATTGTTCTCGTCGAACTGTTCTCGGCGAACCAGTTACGGTACGACCAACGAGGCAGTCATGGTGTGGGTTGTGCTACCGCTATTCGCGACGATGGTAATCGGATAGGTTCCCGCAGCAGCGTTAACGGAGGTCACAACCAGCGACGCCGATCCAGGAATCGTGGCGGAAGTCGCTGATAGCTTGGCGGAAAGTCCCTTGACCTCGGTGACTCCATCAAAGGTCAACTTGGCGCTTCCGGTGAAAGTACCGATCGGAACAAGGCTCACCGTAAACGTGGCCGTTCCATTCGCGATGGTGTGTGAGGCGCTGTCGGCGATGATCCAGTAGTCTGGTTTGTCCACGGAGATGTTGCACGAGTTGAATGCGTTCGCCGCGGGCGTTTTCCAATAAGAGCTGGCATCTTGGCCAGTCAGCGATTCCCAACTGGAGAACAAATCCTTGGTCCCTGGCTTTGGAGAAGGCACCGCAAAAGCGCTCGTGTTCGACACGTTCCACCAAGTATTGTTTTCGGAGTTGAGAGTGGTCTGGAAATCCGTCCAATCGGACCCGCCCAGGTAGGTATCATGGAACACTTGCTGGCTGCTGCCGACACCTTCGAGTACGTTGTTGGTATGAGTGAATTGCTGGGTTATAGCGGTAAAGTTCAGGCCGGTTTGCCAGTTATAAGTCGTGATTCCGCCCGCAGTTCCCTGGATGTTAATTTGACTGGCGCCATTGTTATACAGTTTGCTGCCGGTGATCGTAATTTGTTCGGCGTTGCGAAGTTCCAGGCCGCCGGCAAACGGACTATCGTCGTTCGTCTGTAGGTTGTTGCTACACACATAGCTGTTCGACACCGAGTTCGGGCCTTCCACGACTTCGAAGAATATGCCATCGAGCAGGTTGCCTGCCGAGGTCACGTTGCTAGCCTTAATGTTTGCGACATCGGTATCCCAATGGACGCCGTGCGTCTGGTTGTAGGCGCTGACATATTGCGAGACGGTGTCATGGTGGGCCGCGAAAAAGTGGCCACCCGCGCTGTCCCACGCGTAGTAAGCACCTTGAGCGCCTCGCCAGTTGTTGTAATTGCTGGTTATGTTCGTGTACTGCCCGTTCAAGCTCTCGCCGGAGGAGAAGCCGTCCTGTCCATTATGATTGGCTACAGCGTTCTGCACGGTAAAGTTGCTCGTGCCCGGGTTGCCCACGTAGAATCCGCTAGCGTTGTTCCAGAGAAAGCTGTCGGTATCAAAGAGAATGTTGGTGGAATCCCCGGCAACGCTAACGGCAGGATTCTCGCGACAGGTGTTCGCGTATTCGAACGTGAGGCCGCGCGCCACGATATTAGATTTTCCCTCGATATTGAGGAGCGAAGGAAGCGTTGCCACTTCGACGTCAGCCGTGTTCATGTCAGTTCCCGCAGCCGGCCAGATATAGACCAACTCCGCGGTATTGTTGACGTAGAACGTGCCTGGTTGCATCTGCCCCGACGCCAGCACTTGTGTAAGGGGTGTCCCGTTTACGAAGATCATTTCCTGACGAAGCACAATGTCCTGCTGCAATGGCCCCGAACCGCTCCAGCGCACACCGCCGGCAAGCGGAGGGCATAAGCCCCACTGGTTGGGCCAAGAGTTTTGATAAGCCGCGGAGTTTTGGCTATCGGTCTGCCAATTCGTATATTGCACGGCTCCGCTCACGAAGACCGTGCCATTCGTCGCGGCCTGAAAAGTAATGGGCATTGAGGTATCGCCGCCAATCCGAATCATGGAGATACTTTCACGATAGATTCCAGGATTGATGGTGATCCGGGTTCCGATGTTTTTGTGGTTCTCAGAAACTGCTAATCCCGCCGCCGCCCCGATGGTCTTCAAGGGTAATTGCTGCGTCCCCGGATTCGAATCCGATCCCTTGGCTGCGTCTACGTAGAGAAAATTCGTCTCGAGACTCTCATTGACACTGGCCTGGCCAAATCCATCCACTGACAGCAGGAACAGGCTTAGAACAACAACCAACCCAACGCGAAAGAACGTAGTAGTCCAGTGCTTCACACAACACCTCATAGATTTTCGAATGACGACGTGGCATGTCTTAACGTTTAGGTTTTAGTGCGATGAATGGTGCTTATCCCGGCGGCGAAGAACGGCCAGCGTCCCCGACGCTTCAAACCCCGCATTTCATAATCCAGCGAACTTAAGCCATTTTTATCAGCAGGCAGCGCGCATAACAACGTGTCGGAAGTGCACTCGGAATCCGTTCTGGGACAGTGGCCGAGAGGACAGGGCTCGTCGAGAAAAAGAAAAAGCCGCGCTGGGCGCGGCTTGGGTGTTGAGTGTGAAGCGAAACGGAACAAATTCTAACCAAGAACCGTCTCGGCTGGTTGCTTCCCAATTTGGTCAACCTATAGGGAAATCCCCGCCAAGAAACAGGAACGTCGGCAATCGTCTATTTTTTGTTCGAGCCAGGTAAGTGACACCCGCTAATTAAATCGTTAGACACTTGTTGAGCACCAGCCAATACGCTTAATAGCTCGTGAGGCGCGCTCGCGACGCAGGCTAGACCTGTGCTGCTGGTTATGGCCTGCTGGTACTCTTGCCCCATCACAGGCGAGAGGCTGGTATCCAGGCCGCCGAAGACAAAGTTAACGTAAGTGGCCGGATAATCGAGTGTGGCGTTCGGAGAAAGAATGCTGTCCAAAAGGAAAGCGGCCTGGTTCTTTGTGCTCTGCGATTTGGTCGCTTGAGAGCAGATGGGCGACGAATACACCGGATCAACGAACCGGGCGGCATCTCCAGCGCCGAGGCATTGAGGTAGCGTCGAGTTGTTGCACGGATCGGGCAAATTGGGTTGATTACATTCGCAGGCGATGTCTTCACGGGAAAATGGGGGACCACTTATCATCTCGGCCATCGCCAAGATGGAACTCAGCCCGTAGCGGGCCATGCCGAGTCCGATTTGCTCTGCCCCGCTGGAGGTTCCCGCCGCACACATGGGCGCAGAGGCTCCGTTTTGATGAATGTTGCTGTAAATCCAATTGATCAGCGTGGCCGGGCGACATGCAACGGCCACCATCCCGCCAGGCCCGACCTGCCAGCCGTAAGGTGGAAGCCAAACTATTTGCACAACCGAATATCCCGCATTCAGCAGGTTGTCGATGGCGTAGGGCCCGTACACGTCTGCCTCCCACAGGCTCGTCCCATTTCCGCCTGAGGTCAGAACCATGGTGCCGATCGGATTGTTGGCTAGCGATAGTTCGAAGTTGGCGTGCACATCGGCGACGGCTGGGCAGGAAACCGTTAAGCCGTAACAGACTCCGGGCACCGATCCAGGTGGGCAAGTCGCGATATTCACATCTGAGATGCTGCCAAGCTGGCTAGCCACTCCGGTTCCGCTTAACTGGACCTGTGGAGAAACTACCGCGTTATCGCTCACCGTAACCGTACCCGTCAACGCCCCTGCTGAGGTAGGGGTGAATGCAACATTAATTGTGCAGGAAGATTCCGCGGCCAAAGTGCGGGGTGCCAAGGGACAATCTGTGTTCTGTGAAAAATCCTCTGAAGTCGAGATTCCGCTTATCTCGAGCGGCACGGTCTGATAGTTCTCTAAGGTAACGACCTGAGCCAGGCTGGCCGTACCGACGAGCTGGTTTCCGAGTACCAGCGAACTGGGTTGTACGGCGACGGAAGGAACTCCATTCCCGTTTAACGCGGCAGTTTGGGGACTACTCGAGGCATTATCGTTTACTGTCAGTGTCCCCGTCAGTGGACCTAGAGTGGTTGGCGCGAATGTGACCATGATGGTGCAACGCGCGCTAGGAAACAATACCGTTGGGCAGTTGGAAGACTCCGTGAACTCTCCCGAGGCGGAAATGCTGCTGATGGTCAACGATCCGTTCCGATTGTTGGTCAAAGTAACCGCTCGAGAAGAGGTCGTGTTGATGACTGAGTTTCCAAACGACAGACTGATCGGACTCAGTACTTGAGCCTTGGCCCGGTTCACTGGGCAGGAAAGGATGGCAATTACCGCCCCCAGCCAAGGGAGATATGTTCTGCGCATTCGAATGTTGTTACTCCTGAGGCATTTCACAGAGTAATGAAATTCCCAAAACCGGGGAAGACTACAAAATGCAGCGTTCGGTCAAAAGAGTTCGGATTCACGGCGAATCTCGGGAACCAGCACCCTACTGGACGGTCTGATGAAACGTCGCTGGAGTCACGCCAGGAACTGACGCCGTGATGGTAATCGGACCAGGTTGGGACCCGGTGGTGTAGTTCACGCTGGCTTGTCCATGAACGGTTATCACCGAAGTCGCAGAGAACGTTCCATGGGCGCCATTGTCCGAGAAGGTTACGCTGACTCCCGACACCGGGTTCCCATACTGATCGCTGACCAGAACGACCATCGGCTTCGGCAGTTGGGTGTTGGGGGGCGCCGATTGATTATTCCCAGAGCCAATCTTCATGGTTGTGGGACTGCCCGCCACAGAGGTCTCGCCGAAGTTGACCTTGAGACTGGAGTAAGTAGCGGACAGGCTGAGCACCTTTGCCACCGTGGGAAGCGTGTAGTAGACGGTCGCTTCGCCGTTGGAGCCGGTCGACACAGTATTCGGGGAGAAGATCCCGCCGGCGCTGTTGTCACTGAACTGGACAGGCACACCCGGCACGTCGTTGCCGTAGGTATCGAGGAGCCGCACCACTATCGGCGCAGGAAGTTGCGTGGCTACGGTTCCACTTTGCGCACCACCAGATACTAGTCCGATGGTTGTCGGTGGGCCGGCAAGCGCGGTGGCCGTAAGACTGGTGGAAGAGTACGCCGTTGCCGTAGCCGTGATGGAGACACTTCCCACCTTCGTCGGCAAAGTGTAACTTGTGCTGGCCGTACCCGTGCTGTCAGTGGTCGCCGTTGGACTGCTGAATTTACCGCCCGCCCCGCCGTCACTGAAAGAGACAACCACGCCTGGAACTGGTGCGTGCACACTGTTAAGCGCTTGTATCTGTAAGAGCTGCGGTAAAGTGGTTGCAACGGCTCCGCTCTGGCCATTGCCGCCTGTGACTGTCAGGATTGGGAACAACCCATAGGCGACCAGCTGAGTTTCGGTTCCGACGTAAACTCTGCCGTTCGCGACCATCGGCGTGGTGAAATGAGCGGTCGCCCCGAGTACGTCCCGGCCGACCACCTGGGCGGAGTTATATAGGGGTGTAAGATTTGCGGCGTTCATCGCCTGCAGTATGGGCTGGGACGGATTGGCCACTATCCACAGGATGCCGTTGGTGCTCCCGTTCGCTGAGATTACGGGGGTGCCTCCTGAACTAATGCCCCTTGAAACCACCGTCGGCGAGGTTGAAAGCAGTCCATTGCTCAAACTGAATGCCTTGAGGTAGTCGGCGTTGGCCGCAAAATAGACACTGCTATTCCAATAAACAGGAGTGCTGAAGAACGGTCCCACCGCACTCGGAAGCGACTGCAAGATTTGGTTGTTGTTCAGCGGGTTATAACCACCCAGGTTGTCCTGGTTCAACAAATAAATAGTTCCAGTCTTTCCCGCCGCCACCAGCAAATTCGGATACGGCCCGGGCTGTGAGAGCAGAACCAGGGGCCCTCCGGATCCCAGATCGAGATCCTTGGCCGCCATATTGGCCTGGTCGAAGGGCGTGAAGTAGTCATCCACGTTCAGTCCACCTGCCGCATAACCCGTTCTGATAACGCTGTCGCCGAGATCGGGGCCACCGGTGGAGAAGTCGAACGTGCCATTTGCGGTGGAGAAAAAGACGTTTCCATTGCCGTCGCCTGCCAGCCCTCCCCCACTCTGCCAAAGGGAAGCTCCGTAGGTCTGGTCTGGGGCGGTGTTCAAGACGGCAAGCTGCTGAAACAACCCGGACGCAATACCGGAATCAAAAGCGAAAAGCCATCCATCCGCGCTGAAGTCACAGCCGTTCGATCCAAATCCGATGTAAAGCACATCGTTTTGCAGCAGGAGGGCGGGTCTCTGCATTATTTTCTGAGGCTGAAAGGTCACGGTGTTGCCATCGGGTGCGATTATGGAAGCACTGACGACCACCGGTGCGCCAAACTGTTCCAGCCCGGTCGTAATGTCCAGCGCATGCACGCGAAAGACGTAACTCGTGGTGCTCCCAGAGACTTCTTGAGTCTTGGCTACGAAATAAATCGTTCCTGTCGTAGTGGAGATGACGGGAGTCCCCATGATGCCGTTTTCCACGAACCCCGTCGATGGGCAACCCTGTTCGGCAATTGTTACGGTGGTGACGCCAGCGCTCGGGTTGATCAGACTCACATGCCACAACGGCGCCCCGGAGCCCAAATTGTCGGCGTCAAAGGCGTAGACGCTGTCGTGCTGAGTCGCAACGTACACGACGTTGTGCACAGCGGAGTCAATGGTCACGTTCGGCATGTAAAGCGGCTGACCCACAACAAAGCCATCGACGCTGTAAGAGAACTGCTTGCCAAACTGTACGGGATTAACGTTGCTTGGAGTCAGCAGGGCTTCTGAACCGTACAGTCCGCTGCGCGTGTAGTCCGCGTGGTACGTGGGAACGGGGGTCTGGCCAAACAGGAGCGCCGGACACAAAAATACCGATACGAGCATCAACACCGTAACCGCCATGCCCAGAGAACGAACACGACAATCCATGACCGGAGCGTTAGCTCCATCATGGTGGTAACCGAAACCACGACCCTCAGGAACCATTACTGGCATAGCTGGACGATCCCTCATTACGTCTGGAAGTCTGGGCTTACTTGAAGATACGGCGTCTGCTGGACAGGAAGAACGCGTAACGTATTTTTGCCGAATGAAGCCAGAGCTGTCGATGGCACGAACGTGCCAGTGAATCGTTTTGTTCAAGAATGTCTGAGGGCTCTATCGGACCGCGGCGGCGCTGCAACTGCTCAAGGGGGGCAGTTGAGCAATCGCCGTGTACCAATCAGGTGAAGAGGTGCGGTTGACGGGCAAGTATTCTCCCACCACCCACACCGTACAGGAGTCGCTCGGATCCAGAACTGCTCCATCCCAGTCTCCCCAGCGATAGTCTGCCGGGTCTGTGTCCTCCGCGTCGCCGTCGGTGTTTGGGTTGGCGATGAATCCATAGCTCCCCACGGTTGACGTGCTGGGGATCATATACAAACTATCCAGCCCGGGATGCTCGTTCGATCCCGCACCCGATACGTTCAGAATTCCCTGCAGATTCCCCACCTGGTCACGCGCCACACTAGGGAGAGAAACATAGGCACTCGGATCGAGCGGATCCTTGACCGGATAATCGGCAGCCACCTGGATCGTGGGGGGAACGGTGGTGCTCCAATGCAGAATCCGTAGATCGGCCTCGGTTTGATTCAGAACCTGGCTGGGGTTGATTTGGATGGTGTGCGCCGAAGTCCAGATCCCACCCTGACCGCCATTGGAGGTGTAGTGGAAGAGCTGCTGCATGCGGTCTCCCACCGAATCGATGTAGATTCCAGTCTTCGCCGTGGACGGCTGCGGAATGCAAACCGTGTCGTAATAGTTGGTTGCGATGAAACACGCCAGTTGATCGCCCGTCTTTTCCGTCGAGGGAAGATTCCAACCATTCACGAAGGTTGCCTTTGGAACAGCCGCTGTCCAACTAATCGTCCACTGTTCGACCGCCTGCGTAGCGCTCGGGCTGGTTAGATAGCCATGATTGTGCGCGGGTTCGATCACGTATGTGAACATCTCTCCATCGTTGGTAATGGGTGGAGTCGTGTCCGAATTGTTCGCCGGCATCCAACTCCGGCGTTGATTGTAGGCGGTCAGCGCGTGAGCGACAGCACAGGCCGGAGTATGTGACTTGTTGGTCCAGGGATTACCAGTACTGGCCCGAAGGCCGGCTAAATCCACGGCACAGACCAGCACACCGTTGATGTTGTAAGCATTGTTGATATCCTGCAGGTCATACGTGATCCACATTGCCTGGTTCTTGGCCGCTGGGTACGGCGGCGCAGTAGTCTGGGACGCCTGCCACAATCCCGCTTGGGGATAGTCCGGATAGTAATAGTTCCCTTTCGCATTCTTGGGTATCACCGTGTCCAAGTCGAACTCGTAAGCAAACCAATTGAAGCTCGGGTTGGTCTGACTCACATCTTCCACATTGCTGATCGCTACGCACAGGTACTCATGCCCGTTGATGGCGGAATCGATTCGCTTCTGCAGAATCCAGCGGTTGTATACGTTGTCGTGCAGCAGCTGGGCGTTGGGACTGTTCGCCGTGGGGCAGTTTGGAGTATTTCCACCATTGTTCCCATTCTGGCTCCATATTGAGGTGTCAGCTTTGGGAGACGTATTGCCCATGAAGTTTATCGGTTGAAAGGCGTTGGGGCCGCTCTTGTACCAGCACTGGTAAGCGCTGTTGACGTGCTCGCAGAAATCAAGTGTTCCCACCGCGATAGTGGGATCCGGAGCGGCCGACGATCCCAGGTGCTCCTGAACCGTGTTCAGCCCGGTAATGACAGTCATGGTGCCGTTCTGGCCGAAGCCCACGGACGTGAGCATAAGAACCGATATGGCCAGCAAGAATCGAAGCCTCATTCTTCTTCTCCTAGAGATCCCAGAAAATACAGCGACGGCACCCTTGATACCAAGGTAGGCAAGTCAATCGTGAATGTGCGTAACATAGTAAGCGGAAGAGATGAGCAACTTCGGCGCGGGAACTGCATTCCGGCACCTACGAGCGATGGCTGGGCAAATACTGATATCGCAGCAATAACGGAAACGTGGTCAGGTTCACCAGCCAATTGCGTGAGCCCCCGGCTGAGTCGCTGGTATCGACGATGTTTATCCTTCCGCCGCCCAGTTTATCCGGGTTGCCGCCGAGATCGTGTTGCAGCTGCACCCTGGCCTCGGTTCCGTTGAGAAACGGCATGGCAGGAGCAGTGCCCACGACGTCCGCCGTAATCTCCTGCATGCGCTTCTCAGGTTCCCGCACAAAGTCCTCGTAGCGCAAAAGCCGGTAGCTGCGCGCCCTTAGCTTCAGAGCCTCCGAAAGAAGATTGAAGGACCACCACCAGGCAATCACTTTGCGCCGCGGGTGGGCTTTGAGATATCCCTTCTTCTTGGCCCAACTCGCAACTACTCTGTGCGGATTCCGGACGACGTGCAACACATGCAGCTCAACCTCGGGTATAAGGCTGGCCAATAATGCGTTGGCAGGATTCTTGGAGGAATCGACAATCACCCTGCAACCGGTCTCGCGCGCGACCGCCCGGTACATTTCAGCCAACGCATCGAGAACTGGCCGGTAGGCCTCCGGGTTTCCCGAGTGGCCCGACGCCATGAGCAAGGACGGAAACTTGCGAATGCGCACCAGTTCGGAAGCTTGCTGCACCAGGTTCGCCGGAATGGCCCGGATCTTATCCTTCCAGAACGAACAACTGGACAAGGCAGAGCCACAGCCGCAGGGAAAGTCTCTAGCCCTGATGTTGACGTCGAAAAGATAGCGTGCAGCTTCCCCAATATTGACAAACCCTTCGACTTCGCCGAGGAGCCGAGCGAGAAGGGTAGTTCCGCTGCGCCCCGAGCCCGCGATGTAGAGCACGGCTATCTTGCCGTTTTGCGCCTGGGTACTCTGGCCTTGCGTCTCTTGGAGTACGTCGGATTGGCTCACTGGACGCCCGCTCCTTTAAACGTCGCCTTCTGCGTATTTCCAAGTGCCGAGTCCGTTACGGTGAGGGTCCCGCTCACGTTGCCCGCCTTGGTCGGGGTGAAGGCAATGGTGATCGCGCACTTGGCCCTCCCTGCCAGTTGGGCTCCGCAACTGGTGGACTGTTGCGAGAACTCACCGCTGGCGCTGGCTACATTAATGGAGGAAATGCTAATTGCGGTCTTAAGATTGTTTTGCAAGGCGAACATCTCCGTCGCTTGGCTGCCAATGGTTACGTTGCCAAAGTTGTAGGTCACCGGACTTAACTGGACCTGAGCGATGCCGGCTCCAGTCAAATTTACCACCACAGGGGTAGCGACGGCGCTATCCGTGATGGTGATCGTACCCGTTCGCGTTCCCGTAGCCGTGGGGGTGAAGGTCACACTGATCGTGCAACTGCCGAGCGAGGCAATCGACTTGCAGGTGCCTGTCGTAGCAAAATCTCCCGACGCCACGATGCTATTGATGGTTACGGATTTGCTTGTGTTATCGGTGATGACCAGATTCTGGCTGGCGCTGGTAATCCCGACCGGTGTGGTGGCGAATGCCAGGCTTGCAGGCGAAGCAGTGACCGCCGGGACCTGAGACATAATGGTTACTGCACCGGTCGTATTCTCGGTACTGGCTGCCACCGCGATATCGAGCCTTCCGTCGTTATTGAAGTCACCCACCGCCAATCCCAGCGGACCGGCGCCGGTCCCGTAATTAATGTGGAACTGGAATGTGCCGTCTCCGTTGCCGAGGAGATAGGAGAACGTACCCTGCGAGTTGACGTTGTTGGTGATCAGATCGAGGTAACCGTCGCCATTCAGGTCGCCCACGACTTCTATGGCGGGAGCGGTTCCGGTCGAGTAATTCTCCAGCGGAGTTTGGAACGTGCCATTTCCGTTTCCAAACCCGAGCACTGTGGTGTCGGAGGTTTCGTTGCAAATCGCCAGATCGAGAAGCCAGTTGCCGTTGAAATCTGCCACGGTCACGGAGTGCGGAGCGGACTTGATGTTAGCCAGAACCTGGCCGGCCTGGAAAGTTCCGTCTCCATTGCCCAGAAGAACAGACACGCTGTTGGCGATGGGACTCGCCACGGCGAGATCCAGGAAGCCGTCGCCATTGAAGTCTCCAACTGCGACCGAGTTTGGGCCGGTGGCCACCACGGGAGAGGACTTTAAGGTAAACGTCCCGTCGCCGTTGCCCAGGAAAATGGAAATCGTATTTGAGGCCTCGTTAGCCACCGCCAAATCGAGCTTTCCGTCCCCGTTGAAATCGCCAACCGCGAGCCACACTGGAGTCTGTGTGCCCGTGCCGGTGGAAAAGTCTTGCTTTGCTTGAAACGTGCCGTTGCCGTTACCCAGCAGCACCGAAACCGTATTGGCGGTGGAATTGGCCACGGCGAGATCCAGGAAGCCGTCGCCATTGAAGTCTCCCGCGACCACGGCCACTGGCGCAGCTCCTGTCGCGTAGTCAACGTGGGGCTGGAAAGTTCCGTTACCGTTGTTCAAGAGAATCGAGACAGTATTATCGTGCTGGTTGGTCACGGCCAGATCCAGCGTCGCATTCCCATCAAACTCGCCAGCCACGATGGCCGAGGGAAAATTCCCCACGGCTACGTCGGTTTTTGTGAAGCCGACTGCGGTCACCGGAGTTGTAATTTCAAACAGCGCAAAATTGGACGTACCACCGCCTGGAGTTGGGCTCGAAACAGTCACCAGCGCCGTTCCGGCGCTGGCCACGTCTGAGGCCAGGATGGTCGCGCTCAATTGCGAACTACTGACGAACGTCGTGGCACGTGCGCTTCCGTTCCAGTTCACGGCGGAGCCACTTACAAACCCGTTCCCATTCACAGTCAGGGCGAAGCCCGCGCTTCCCGGCGTGACCGCTCCGGGCACCACGGGCAAATTGACCAACGGAACCGGATTCTGCCCCAATGCAAGCGGCACCAAACCCACAAGAAAGAGCAGGACTGCACGAACCACGACCGACCCGAGAATGGAGCGCATTACAGTGTTCCCCCCCAAAGCTATTTTGTTCGGCCACCCCCGCCTTTGACGGGAATTTGGCACGTCTTCACTGAACTATGTACAAGCGAAATGATCGAAACAGTCTCACCGGTCCCGTAGCTACTGGCCGGTCCCGGTCAAAGAAACTTCTTGCGGACTACCCGCCGCATTATGCGCGACCGTCAACACGCCGTTGATGGTGCCCGTCGCGCTGGGGCTAAAGGCAATTCCAATGGTGCATGATCCCAGAGCGGGGATGCTATCGAGCGCACAAGGATTCGAACCGGCGGTGCTGACTACGTATTCGCCACTGGCAAGAATCGATTGGAGTGTCAAAGAAATGCTCTGGTTGTTGGTCAAAGTCACGACCTGTGCCGGACTGGTCGTGCCCACTCCCTGCGGGCTGAAAGTCAGCGAAAGGGGAGACAAGGTCATGGGCAAGACGGCAAGCCCGGAAATGGGAAGGACTTGCGTGCCCACCGATGCGTTGTCCGTGAAAGTTATCGACCCGCTGATGTTGCCCGGCAGGGTCGGACTGAACCTGACCGCCACGGTACATCTCGCGCCTGGCGCGAGCGCTCCTCCGCAGGGCGTTCTAGCCGTTGCCAAAAAATAGTCGCCGCTCGCGACTACGCTCGAGATATCCACCACTGTGCCGCTGGAATTCGTGATTGTGACCGATTGGGCAGCACTCGTCGTGTTTACAACCGTGGCGGGAATATTGATGATCTTGAGCGAGGAGCGGAGAGGTCCGTTTGACCCGCCGGCTCCGGTTCCGGACAGACTCACCACCTGCGGACTGAAAGCACCGTTGTAACCCACCGCGACTCCACCGCGTATCGATCCGAGGGCTGTCGGTGTGAAGGTCACGCTTAACGTGCACGAGCTCGCCGCCGCCATGGTTGTTCCGCAACCCCTTGACCCACTTCCCGCCGCGTTAAAGTTTCCACTGGCGCTGAATGTCAAATTGAACCCGGAAGAACTATTGTTGGTCAGCGTGACGATGCGAGGAGGGCTGGTTGTTCCGACGTTCGTAGTGCCGAACGCCAACGCAGCTGGTGCAATTAAAATCGGAGGCACTCCAGTTCCGCTGACACCCACTAACGATGGAGTGTTCGGAAGAGAGTTGTTGATGGTTACCTCGCCGGGGACAGAACCCGTGAGCGAGGGGACGAAAGTTACACTGATCACGCAAGTCCCGTTGGGTTGCAATGTCGCGCCCGAACAGGTATTGCTCTGGGCGTAATCTCCACTAGACACAATGGAACCGATAGTGAACGGAGTGCCCCCGATGTTCGTCACGGTTGTGTTCTGTGCTGTGCTGGTCGTGCCCACCACTTGGGGAAGAAATGAAAGACTGCCCGGGGTCAAAGTCAGGGCAGAGACAACACCCGTACCGGTGAGGTTCGCGGTCTGTGGACTGTTGCTGGCGTCATCGGAAACCGTGAGCATCCCCTGACGGGTTCCTGTCGTCGTGGGAGTGAAGGTCACTTGGATATTGCAACTCGCCGCAGCTGCCAGACTAGCTCCGCAAGTGTTCGTTTGAGCGAAATCCCCGCTTGCACTGACATTGCTGATGTTGAGCGTGATGGATTGGTTATTCGTCAGCGTAACGGTTTGCGGGACACTTGGAATCCCTACCTGCTGATAGCCAAAACCCAAGCTGCTCGGGGAGAGGGTTACGGTTGCGTTCGATGACGCGCAGTTGGAGAGCGGAGGAAGTTCGGCAATCGTCGTGTACCAATAGGGCTCGGTGGTGCGGTTGGCCGGCAAGTATTCTCCGACCACCCACACCGTGCAAGAGTCGCTGGGATCCAGAACCGCTCCATACCAGTCTCCCCAGCGATAATTCGACGGGTTCGTGCCTTCTGCATCCCCATCGGTGCTCGGACTAGCGATATATCCATAGCTTGTCAATGTCGAAGCACCGGCCGTCAAATAGACGGCATCCAGCCCGGGATGCTCGGTCGATCCTGCGCCCGATACACCCAGAATCCCTTGTAGATTCCCCACCCGATCGCGCGCGATGCTGGGCAAAAAAACATACGCGTTCGGATCGCTGGGATCAGTAACTGGGCGGTCCTCCGCAATCTCGATGGCGGGAGGGATAGCAGTGTTCCACTGCAAAACTCGCAGGTCGGCTTCGGTTTGATTCAGAGTCTGGCTGGGGTTGATTTGGATCGCGTGCGCCGAAGTCCAGATCCCACCCTGACCGCCGTTGGAAGTGTAGTGGAAGTGCTGCTGCATGCGGTCTCCCACCGAATCGATGTGAATTCCAGTCTGCGCCGTGGACGGCTGTGGAACACAGACCGTGTCGTAATAATTGGTTGCAATGAAACACGCCAGTTGATCGCCCGTCGTTTCCGTCGAGGGCTGATCCCAACTGTTAACGAACGATGGAGTAGGAGTCGCGGCCGTCCAGTCAATTGTCCACTGTTCAAACCCTTGGGTGTGAAGCGGGTCCGTTAGATAGCTAACCCCGTCGCGCGCTGGCTCAATCATGTAGGTGAACATCTCGCCATCCGACGATAGGGGAGGGGTCGTGTCCGAATTATTCGCGGGGACCCAGTTGTCACGTGGATCGTACGCTGTCAGCGGATACGCGACGACACAGGCTGGTGTATGCGAATTATTGACCCAGGGATTGCTTGTACTGGCACGAAGACCGGCCAAGTCCGTGGCACAAACCAGTATTCCGCTAGTGTTATCCGCGTTGTTGGTGTCCTGCAGATCATAGGCGATCCACATCGCCTGATCTTTGGCCGCTGGGTAAGGCGGCGTCGTGCTTTGAGACGTCTGCCACAATCCTGCTTGGGGATAGTCGGGATAGTAATAGTTCCCTTCCGCATTCTTAGGGATCACCATGTCCAAGTCGAACTCGTAAGCAAACCAATTGAAGCTCGGGCTGGTCTGGCTCACGTCTTCCACATTGCTGATCGCCAGGCACATGTAGTCGTGAGCTGTAAGGGCGGAATGAATCCGCTTTTGCATAATCCAGCGGTTGTACACATTGTCGTGCAGCATCTGGGCGTTGGGACTGTCGGCCGTGGGGCAATTTGGAGTGTTTCCGCTATTGTTCCCATTCTGGCTCCAGATTGTGGTGTCAGTTTTCGGAGACGTGTTGCCCATGAAGTTTACCGGCTGAAGGGCGTTCGGGCCGTTCTTGTACCAGCACTGGTAAACACTGTTGACGTGCTCGCAGAATTCAAGTGTTCCGACGGCGATGGTGGGATCTGGGGCCGCAGTGGCCCCGATGTTCCCGAACTGGACCGTGTTCAAACCTGCAACCGTTTTCATGGTCTGCGCCCGCCCCACACTAGCAGCGGTCAGAGCGAACAGCATCAGGGACAATTTGAATCTCATCGATGATTTCTTGTTCGCCTTACAAGGAATTCGGATCGCGGGACTTCAATAACGACCGTCGCGATTGATCTGTCGCAAGGAGCGAATCGGCTGAAGGACGGGCTGCTTTCGACCGAGGGGACGGTCTGGCAACCACTGGCCAGATTCAGAGGTGGCATCGAAGAACCCCGTAATTTAGGGGATTGGGTTCAACGAGAGATCGCGTCAATCCAGGACAGTTGCTGGGGGAGCGGCGGTTCGCGGAGGAGTCCAGCGAAATCGAAGCCGATGTCAAACCATCGGATCGAGCCCTGGGAATGCGAGGCGTCCGCCGGAGAGGATGGCAGTATCACCAACCACTCCGACGGACGCATAGATTTACTGCTCTAGTTGCACGAATGGCATGACGGAAGGAACTCCCTTGCCATTGAGAATGACCAGCATGTAGTAGCCCGGGGGCGCCAGGTTTGCCTGCGCCGGAGCGGTTATGGTGATCTGACCGGATCCGACGGTAAATTTCAAAGGCACATAACGATTGTCGTCCATATGGACAGCGTGGGTAGTTGTGCCCGGACGGAGCAAGGCGACTTTGCCGATGCTGGACGCCTGGGGCGTGACGACTGTGAACTGCTTTCCGTAGTTGACGGTACTGGGCGAAGAGGTGATGGTCGGCCGCGCGCCGTTGAACAGGTATGCGGGAGAGTAAATTTCGTACGTGTTCTGGAGCGGCAGGCCGCTGTCGGAGCCGGCAGAGAGCACGCGGCCGTCGGGCAGGAGCAGGGCGGTCGAGTGGTAAGCACGCACCGCACTCTGGGCTGGGAGCAGGCTCCATTTCCCGGTCGTAAAGCTGTACAGCTCGGATTGAAACACGGGCGAAGAGTAATGCTGATTTTGGTCGCCGCCTACGACCAGCAAGCTGCCGTCCGCAAGATAGAGCAAGTTGTGGTTGAAGCGCGCAACGTTCATGGGAGTGCCGTAGGTCCATGCCGGGGTGGTTGCGGCGAGGTTGATGGTCTCCGTGGTATTGGTGGGACTACCGCCGCCGCCAATGTCGTTGGCCGCTCCTCCCACAATCATCACCGCTTCCCCGCCAGGTTCCAAAACCGCAGCCGCATGGTCACGCGTCCCAAAGTTCATGTTGGCGACGGCAGACCAAGTGTTGGTTTTCGGATTGAACACCGTGCTGTTCGGTCGAGGCGCTGGGTAGAACACATTCCCGTTGCCGAGAGCAATCAAGAGAGGATAGAGATCGACAGGTGGGGTAATGTTGGCGGACGTTGGCAACACCGTCCATGTATTCGTGGTGGGATTGTAACTTTCCAACTCGTTCTCGATGGTCGTTCCGTTCTGGGCCGCTCCTGAGGCCGCGAGAATGGTGCCATTGGGCATAGCCAGGACGGTCGGATACCAACGCGCGTAAGTCATCACCGGCCCGGTTGACCAGAGGCCGGTGCTGGGAGTGAAAAACGTCGTATTGGTGATGCCGGAATCGGCCGGGAATTGCGCATCATCGGTGCCGCCGTCGACCAGCAGCGTGCCGTTGGGCAGGAAAGCCAAGGCGGAGCAGAAGATATCGATGGGCCACGGCACGGTTACGTCCGTGAAGGTGTTGGCGACTGGATCATATAGCCGAGCGGGCGAGGGCCCCCCGGAACGTCCGACTGGGTAGCCCCAGAGAAGAACCTTTCCCGTGTTAAGGAGAGCGGCGTGGATCGCGAGCATACCCAAACTTTGCGGTGGGCCCCACTGACCAACATTGGCGGGGGCGGTGGTAGTGACGGTGAGCGTCATCTTGCCGCTATGTCCGCCAAATGTCGCTGTGATGGTGCTTGTGCCGGCTGCGACTGCCGTGACCAGACCGGTGGAGCTGACCGTCGCAACAGTCGGCGCCGATGAAGTCCAAGCCGAAGTCGACGTAATGTTGGTTATGGTTGCGTCCCCGTATTCCGCGGTAGCGCTGAACTGCAGCGTCGCGCCGACCTGCAACGACCAACTCGCCGAGGGAGTGACGCCGATAGCGGTAAGCGCCGTCGCTATGACGGTAAGGCTGCTCGACCCGGTGATGCCGTTGAAGGTGGCGCTAATATTGGTCGTTCCCGCACCCACGGCGGTAACCAGGCCCATGGTCGGCGTCACGGTTGCGATGGCCGTGTCGGCCGAAGTCCAGGTGGCCTGCTGGGTCAGATACTGCTGGCTACCGTCAGAATAGTTCCCATATGCGGTAAATTGCCGGAGCGCACCTACGCCGATGGACGTGGGCTCACTCAAATCATAGATCTGGATGATGGTAATGGACTGAAGGGTCTGGGCGGCGGCGAAAGGAGCCGACACAATCAGCAACAGCGCGGCGGTTACCGCCGCAATCAAAAAATGTTGTTTCGTTCTCATCCCTATCTCCTGTGAAGAATCGGGTAGGCTGGACGCTACCCGAGTGAGAGTCGTTGTAGGTTAGAAGATTCGCAACGTCTGCGCAAGCCCGCCACCGCCGCCCGGTCCAGGCGACGGTGGCGTTGTTGCTTTATTGTCCGGTTCCGGTTAAGGGGATCGACTGCGGTCCGGTGGTATCGTGGTCTCCGATCATCAACGTTGCCGTGCGTGTGCCGGTCGCTTGTGGCGTGAAGGTAACCGTAAACGTGCAGCTCGCTCCGCCCGCCACGCTGGGCTGGCAGTTGTTGGTTTGAGTGAAGTCCCTGGGGTCTGTCCCCTGAATCGTGACGCTCAGGATCGACAGAGGCGAACTTCCAGCGTTGGTGAACGTTACCGTCTTGGGAGCGCTGGAGCTGCCGACCGTGGTCGCTGGGAAGGTCAGACTCAAAGGAGTAATTGAGACCCCCGTGCTCTGCGCCTGGAACTCCACCGCTTGCTGTCCATTCCCCGGAGAGAAAGTGCCGAAGAAATCCAAAGTTGCGAATTCCCCGGTGCTCACGATGGTGGGGTGATAAACCACACTCACCGTGCAACTCGCCCCACCCGCCAAGGTGGCAGGGGCAACGGGGCAGGTAGTGGCAGATATCAGGAAGTCGGGGGCATTGGCGCCGATGATGATGATCCCTTGGGGCTCATTGTAGTACTGCCCGGTGAAGGTAATCGGCACGCCGCTCTCGTTGGTGAAGGTAAAGGTCTGCGGTGCGCTGGAAGTGCCCACCAGTTGGGTCTTGAACTTAGCGTGACGCGTGGGTCCAAGGTTGATGGCAACTTGCGAGGTCCCCGACAAGCCGCCGCCGAGGAAGCTGCCGTTCGTGCCGCTTACCACGACTTGGGCGTTCAGGCCCGGCGTGTTCAGCCACCACTCTTGACCCGTCGGTTGCGGATCGAAGATCAAGGCAATGGTGCAGGTTGCTTTGGCTGCCAACGAGGTGCCGCAGGTGCCGGTTGTCCCCTTCGAGTAGTCGGCGGCATAAGTTCCGCCGATGGTGACTCCGGAAATCCCATACGCAGCCGTCGTGGAATTCTTGAGCGTGATGTTCATAGGAGCGCTGGCAATACCAAGCTCCTCTAAACCGAATTGAACGACAGTGGGAGTGACGGAGATCAGGGACTGGGACAGCACACTGACCAGTTTTGCCGTGGAATCAACCACCGCCACGTCAAGTTTCCCGTCATTGTTGAAATCTCCGATAGACAGAGAGTTCGGGCCGGTGTTCGTGGGATAGACATTTTGGACTTTGAAGGTTCCATCGCCCTTACCCAGCAGAACCGAGAGGGTACTGTCGACGTAATTGGCCACCACCAGATCCAGGAAGCCGTCGGAGTTCATATCCGCCGTGGCGATCGCCTGCGAATTTACGCCCGTGGTGTATTCCTTCTGCGTCTGGAAGGTTCCGTCCCCGTTGCCCAGCAGGACCGAGACGGCTTGACCGGCGGTCGATAGCGCGAGGTCGAGATTACCGTCTCCGTTGAAGTCTGCAGTTACGACTCCGGTGGGAAGCGAAGCCGTCGCCAAGTCGGTATGCGTGGGGAAACCTCCGCTACCGTTATTCAACAGAATGGAAACCGTACTGTTGCTATTATTGGCAACGGCCAAGTCAAGTTTGCCGTCTCCGTTGAAGTCCCCCACCGCCACAGCCTCGGGATTAACTCCCGTGGCGTAGTCCTGGTGGGTCTGAAAGGTTCCGTTCCCATTGCCCAGCAAAACGGAAACACTATTGCCGTCTAAGTTGGCGATCACTAAATCGAGAAAGCCATCTCCATTGACATCGGCAGCGGCGAGTGCCCATGGGCTCTGACCGGTGGCGTATGGCTGAGCGGCTCCGAAAGTGCCGTCCCCATTGCCCAGCAGGATGGAAACCTTTCCGGCGGCCGGCTGCAGGACGGCAATGTCCAATTTGCCGTCGCCGTTGAAGTCGGCGAGCGTGACGGCTCCAGGATGACCGACCGCGTAGGTCACAGGCGTTTGGAACGTGCCATCGCCATTCCCGATGTAAACGGCAACGTCATTGCCAGTGCCGTTGGTCGTAGGGTTATTGGCCACCACCAGATCCAAGATGCCGTTTCCAATCAAGTCCGCTGCGGCCAAGCCATCTGGAGCGCCCGCAGAGATGTCATTGCGCAGCAGCGACACCGCGGTGTAGCTTGCGCTCACGGTGAAGAAGGCGGGGTTGGACTTGCCTCCTCCCGGAGCAGGACTGGTCACCGTAACCGTGGCCGTCTCGCCTTTCGCTATGGCAGTGGCCGGAATTGAAGTGGTCAGCTCTTTGCCGCTCACGTAATTGGTGGTCTGCGGGGTTCCATTCCAATTGATGACCGATCCCGAAACAAATCCTGCTCCCGTGACGGTGAGCGTAAACGTACTTCCGCCGGGCGCTGAAGAAGTCGGCGCCGTCGGTTGATAAACCAGTGGCACAGGATTCTGCGCCATCGCTGCCAGCGGCAGGAGTGCCACCAGAGTAAGCAGAACGACGGTGGCCGGAGCGTTCCGCAAAGCTGCCAGAGTGTCGCGAAGAATTGTGACGAGCTTCTTGGCTCTACTGATGTTCATATAATCCTCTCTGATTCGTGAGCGTAATGCCGGCCTGGCCAGGGCAACGCCGGTTCTTCCATGCTGATGCTGAGGTGATCGTTCCGATTGATGTCTTGGGGGAAGTTCGAGGCAGCGGTGCGTTGTTGTCAGCTGGCGCGCGTCCCCGCGAGGACGTGCGTTGCAGTAGATTTTGAAAGCAAGAAATTTTCCATCACCAGGGCGTCAATGCCTGAGCAAAAATAACTCCGCACCGCATCCTGGGGCCGAGCCACAAGCGGCTCTCCGGACAAATTGAAGGAAGTGTTCAACAGCATGGGAGCCGGCGCATGTTCGCCAAATCGTTTCAACAGATCCCAAAAAAGAGGATTGCTCTTGCGGGCTACGGCATGGAGCCGGATGCGGTTCCCGGGAAGGCAGAAATCCTGCGGCAGCGCATTCGCCGATGCTCGCACCGTAGCCAGGGAATTCATCGAACCGCAGAGCGGGGATGATTCGAAAAAACGCGCGCAATCTTCCTCGGGAACCGAAATCGCAAACGGACGAAACCACTCCCGGTGCTTCACGAAATCGTTGAGGTTTTCTTTGACATAGGGAGCCCACGGAGACGCCACCAGGCTGCGGTTGCCCAGCGCCCGCGGTCCGAATTCCGTGCGCCCTTGAAACCAGCCTACAATTTTTCCGGCTTGCAGAAGTTGGATGGTGGAATCAAGCTTCCGTTCGGATGTGCTTTGGACGACGTACCGGGCTTTGGAATTGTCCAGCACATCCTTAATCTCGTGAGATCGAGAACCCGGTCCCCAGTAATTGTCAGCGTTCGGTTCAAAGCGCACAGCGTTGTTTTGCTGCCAAACCAAGATTGCTGCGCCCAGGGCGCTGCCCGAATTCGCGGGTGCGGGTGGGACAAACACCTGGCCCACCCCGAGTCTCTTTTCCAAATCCGAAACCAGGAGGACATTTTGAAACATGCCTCCCCCCAGACACACCTGTTCGACACCCTCGCGTTTCCGGTAATGCTCGATCAGATCCCCGATGATTTCCGTGCAAGCATGCTGAACGCTGCTGGCCAGTGCGCGCCGTTGATCGTCGCCGAGTGACTTATCGCCGAGTGACGCATCTCCTTCCGGAATGCCAAGATGCCGATAGAACTTGCCGGAAAAGGCCAGATGTCCTGTCACTCCACGATGGACAAAGCTGGAATCCAGACAGGGCAACGGACTGTTCTTGCCGCGGAGCATATCCAGGAACACCTGTTTGAAAACAGGTTCTCCTTCCATGCTCAACCACTGGGTCTTGTGCTCTTCCTTTTGAGGAACGAACCCAAGCAACTCGGTAATCCGGGAGTAGACCCAACCCAGCGAGTGGGGAAACGAAATCGTCTGTAGCGGCCGCAGGCGCGTGCCTTCACCGAGTGCGAGCATGCCCGCTCGTCCGTCGCCCTCTTCATCCAAAGTCAGAATCAACGCGCGGTCGAAGGGTGACAGGTAAAAGCTGCTCGCGGCATGGCACAGGTGATGCTCGAAGTTGAGAAAGCGGCAGGAGGAAGTTCCGTTCTTGTGCCGCAGGATTCTGAGATTGCTAAGATCGCGTGCCAGGCCACCCAGCTCATTGGCCTCATAGTAGGCTCCCGCAACTGGAGAAAAGGGAGATGTGCTGGCCGCTCCCCAGGACCGTCGGGCCCAGCCACGGACGGGCAGCGTGGCCACCGCGACCGCATCCAGATCATGCCAGGTGAGCCCCGCCGAATCCAGGCAGAATTTGATTGCCGCCTCGGGCAGACCACGGGTCGGCGTACGCGCCAGCTTGGCATCTTCAATGGCGGCTACAAACTTGCCGTCAACGAGCAGCGCCGCTGAGGTGTCATGCCGGAACGACGATAGTCCGAGGATTCGCATTGGTTTCAAGAGCCCGGGATCGGACGCTAGCGGATCAGTCTCCATCTCCCGAGAAAGTGGGCCTTGCCTGCAGTTCCACCAACAAGGGGCTGGTGCGGGACAGAAATTCCAAATGCCCGCATTTCGGGCATTCCAACATCACAATCCCGTGTCCCGCGCCCTCCGGGACGAACTTTAGCCCCGTGAACAGATAGTCCTCTAATTTCTGGTGACATCGTATGCAATTGACAGTCATTGCCAACGTACCTGCCTACAGCTCCGCCCTCTGAGTCACATTCGTGACTCGGGAAACGACCGCTGCCAGTGGAATCTGTTGCGCTTCGCAGTGCCCTGCTGCGACATGGGCAAGACTAAGCTCACTACTTCAGATTAGGGAGCATTCGCCCGGTCAAAACAGCTAAACATGTCGCCAGCGTTAAGGGGGAGTATTGCTCACGAACAAGGGGAGTACGGACCACAACAACAAGAGTGAAGTGATGCTACGCGAGCACCGCAAGAGCCTGCAAGTAGCCTAATTTCTTAGAGACGAAAGCCTCTATCGGCCCGCTCCGGGGTGCCAACTCGAGGGATGAATGAGCGATGGGAGGGCTGTTCCAGCGGGTGGCTGGCCGCCTAGACTTTGGTCGCGATCACGATGTCCTGATAACTGAGGTAATTACTTCTTCCACTCCACGCACCGAAATGGATGCCATCGGGCGAGAGAGAGTGTTTTTGATACACGGGCACTACGTTCGCGGGATCGTACCCTACCGCGGTTTCTGGAGTAACCGGGTCGCTAGTCCAGCAACCGTCCAGCTTATGATCAAACGGCACCGCAGCCGTGCCAGCGGCCACTCTGCGACGCGCTTCTTCGTCCACCATAAAATAGGTGATCAGGCATTTTCCACCCGGTCGAAGCACCCGCGATATCTCGGAGAGATAGTGGTCCATGTCAGAAGGCAGCATGTGGGTAAAGACCGATATCAGAATGACCAGATCAAATTCGGCGTCAGCGAACGGAAACTTGTACTCTCCAGGTTGATAGCGGCCGCGGGGATTGTACTGCTTGTTATAAATGTCGGCGATCTGGAATTTGAATCGCGGGAACTTGCGCGTGACGTTGTTCTGGCACCACCGAACCCCGCTGGGAACGATGTCGAAACCTTCGTAAGAGCCGCTCGTAAGATAGCCCGTCAGCGGCACTGCCATGCGCCCTATGCCACACCCCATATCCAACACGCGATGCTGAGGCTGCAGACCACACTTTTCCTTGTAGTAGTCCAGGAACTCCTTGCCGACTTTCGTAAAGCCGCCCGAATCGGCGTAGTTCAAGTAGCGTGGTGGAACCAGCCCGTCGCGTTTTCCGAGCACCAGGTCCATGCCATCGAGCGCGAACAAATAGGGAGCGCGCAACGTGCGCCGCACCCAGAACGGCGTATATCTCCTCATGAGCCGCAAGGCTCCGTGCGAACGCCAGTATTCGCGGGCGAAAAATTCCTTAGAGAGATCTCCTTGATTGTGTGTGAGTTGCTCGTTTGCCATTTGTTATTTTCCCCTTTTCACTGAATCGAAATCGAACTTGCGCTGAGACTTTCCACGCTACAACGAAAGTTACTCAGCCAAAGCGGAATAGCCTCGTTGTCACTTTGGAAGCAGCTTGCGGCCGCGGATGAATTCTGTGTTTATGTCGCCTGGCGGATGTGGTCTGCGATCGGAATCACTAACTCAATCTTGGACCAAAACAGGAGCGCCTCATCGGCTATGTCCTATAGTAAGTGGCCATGCCCTACCGTAACCTGTATCGTGATCTAAGCAATACACCTTAGGCAACAATTCCCAAAGGTTGGGGTTTACTGGAAGTATCGGGGATGTCCTTCTGCGACTGCGGGCCCATCTCTGTTCCATGATGACGGAGGATGCTATGAGATCTTTGATCGTAATTCTGGCTCTCGGTTCCTGTTTGGGCCT
>Ga0302320_10001930_pt1 | contig 49437 bp, 42 predicted proteins | sample Bog_T0_3_FD_202130 | JGI IMG/M metagenome (GOLD analysis project Ga0302320, IMG submission 202130) | Peat permafrost microbial communities from Stordalen Mire near Abisko, Sweden - Bog_T0_3 | ecosystem: Environmental > Terrestrial > Soil > Wetlands > Peat | place: Sweden: Abisko, Stordalen Mire... | reverse complement strand
GCCGGGGCTCCCGTGTGGCGGTTCCCCGCGGGGTGCGCCCTTTGGGGTGTTCCACCCCCCCGCTACAGCACCGCCGCCCTCGCGGGCGGCACGCTCCGGGCTCAAGCCCGGCCCTAGGCCGGCGGGCCGCAGAGCGTGATAGAATAGCCTTGAGGGAAACCGATGGCGACAAAAACCGGGATTACTTGGGAAGAGTTTCTCGCCGCTGGCAAACCAGGGCAGCGGTGGGAATACGCTAATGGGGAGGTCGTGCTCATGACTCCGGTTTTTCGACCGCACGGCAGGACCAACATAAAACTGGACTATGAGCTGGTGGCCTTCACTCGCCGGAACCCCGAGTGGATTGCTTACGGAACCGATACGGCGTTTACCATGGCGAGCGGCAACTGGCGCTGCCCCGACGCTGCCCTGGTGCGAAAGGAACGTGACGACGCTGCTGACCCCACCGGACCAACGCCCTTCGCTCCCGATATTGCCTTTGAGATTTTGTCGCCCAGTGACACGGGAAGCGAAATGCAAAGCAAGCGCCAGGACTACGACGAGAGCAAAGTCATTCAGGTGTGGCTTGACCCGCAGCGCAAGACCGCCGAGGTCATCTCGCCCGCCCGACCCACCCAGCATTTTCGCGCCACTCAAACCTTGACTCTTCCAGAGCTTCCGGATTTCCGCCTGGATCTTAACGCCTTGTTTGCCTAAACCCCGCCCGCAAATCCAGCGGATAGCGCCCAAAGGCCCAGGGCTGGGCTCACCCTGCGTCGCATCTTGGCCGGGCTGTCTCATAAGGCTAGGGTTTGAACAAAGCGCTTATGTGTTGACAAATGTCAATTGACGTTTTACAGTCGGACGATGATCGAGTCCTTTAAACATAAGGGCCTGCGGAGCTTGTTCGAACTGGACGATGCCCGCAAGCTTAAAGCCGATCAAGTTGACCGTTTGCGGTTAATCCTCTCGGCGCTGGACCAGGCCGGCGACATGCAGGATATGAACCAGCCCACGTTTCGGTTGCATCCGCTCAAGGGCGGCCGCAAAGGCGCCTGGGCCGTAACGGTAAGGGCCAATTGGCGCGTGACCTTCCGTTTTGAGGGAGGCGACGCTTACGATTTGGATTTGGAAGATTACCATTAGAAGGGACAATGCTATGCCGATGAAAAATCCCGTTCACCCCGGCGCACTCGCAAAGGCGAATCTGGAAGAACTTAACTTAAGTGTGGCCGTGGCCGCGAAAACGATGAAGATCACGCGCCAGCAGCTTCACAACGTGATGCAAGGCAGAAGCGCCGTTACGCCTCAGATGGCCCTGCGCTTTGAAAAGGCTTTCGGCGGCAGCGCTGACATGTGGTTGCGCATGCAGGCCGCGTATGATCTCGCCCAGGCACGAAAGAACCAACGCAATTTGAATATCCCACGCCTTGTCGAGCATCCCTCGCTCTAAGCACTGCAACGTTTCACAAAGCGTGGACTGGCGCAGTAGGGGCGCTTCGCGAAGCGCCCTCGTTCTTCTCACCCCTGATTGCGCAAGGGCGCCTCGCGCGGCGCATTTTATCCTCACCGTGATAGGAGAGCGGAACCTTAGAACCTGCCTTTAGGCCGGCATTCTATAGGGCCGAGCTGCGCTCGGCCGTTTGTAGCGGCGACGGAATATATCCTGATCTGATCGGGACGCCGCCATGGTCGCATTTCGAGGATAGAAGTCATGGCGAGGTAAACTCGCCTCTACGGCGGCACGCTGTAGCGGCGGTGTCCCCACCGCCGTCATTGTAGCGTCGATCTCCGATCGACGGCGGCGGTCGGAGACCGCGGCTCCCGTTCGGCGGTCGGAGACCGCGGCAGCCGTTCGGCGGTCGGAGACCGCCGCTACAGCACCGCCGCCCTCGCGGGCGGCAAGTTCCGGGCTCAAGCCCGGCCCTACACCGGCAGGCGCTGGGCGACGTTCACCCTGCGCCTGCCCGCCGACAATCGTCGCGAATGCGGGTGACCGGGGTTGCATTAGGTGTAGGGGGACGGCTTGCCGCCCCCCGGTTCCGCATTCACATTGCGGAACAACGGGTAGGGCAGCAAGCCCTACCCCTACTCCAAACCATCGGTACGCCTGGTTCATCTCCCAGCAGGAGAGAAGTACTGAGATATGTCTCACGCATTTATACCCCCCTGAGTTACGGAGTTCTGCGAATTTTCCCCCAATTTGTTGCAGAAAGTGCAGCCTGATTGACGTTTTCGCGGCAAATTGTAGCGACTCGCAGGCTCGGCGAGGCAGGTAGCCCGCGGTGGCGGGTGTAAAGGCGGCCCGCGGCGGAGGCGAAATTCCGACCGGTCGGAAAATCAGGGACCGATGCGCAATTATTTACACCGTCAACAGACAAAACGTCTGCGCGCTCCCCGCCAGGGCCATACACGTTCTAGCCTACTACGCGGCAGGGCGGGCCACGTAATTTCGCGCAGCCCCGCCGGCTGCGGGCTTTGGGTGGGCGAAAAAAATTGCTGAAATGCATGCAAATCTAGTGTCCTGAGTGAGAAGTTCGCAATGAATGTAATTGTCCAAGACGACCCCCTCACCCCCACGACCGGCAGAACGTGGGGCCCCCTGCCCGCCCCGGCTGATGAAAGCGCCGGATGCGGTCCACCCTCTCCCCCCACGGGGGCGAGGGGTCGGGGGTGAGGGGGTTCTGGAACAAGCAACGAACTTCCAACTCAGAACACTAGCCTCTAATGACCAAACCCCGCCAATAATCGCCAATGATGAATTTTTCGCAGGCTGCCGGCGACTAGCCACCAGCCACTAACCACTGTCTTAAGGAGGCTTATATGAATGAAGTCACACAAATGGAAACTGTAAAATCGAACGCCAACGCGCCGGTTTCAGCCACCAAATACGTGCCGCAGTCCCCGGGGGAGGCCGCCGTCATGTCTGCGGTGGAGAGTTTGCGCAGCGGACTCTTTACCGAGGGGCAAATGGACCTGATGATGACCCTGGGGGAGGCGCCCCGGGATTTTCAGGAGTTGATGGAGTCCCTTCTGAAGGATCTTGAGCCCCGCCCCGGGATTGAGCGCCACCTGGTCGACCAGATTGGCCAGAGCTTCTGGCGGTTGCGGCGGGCCCAGCGTATGCAGGACGGCATGGCTGCGAGGCAACTTAGCTTCCGCCTGGACCTGGAACGAGCGCGGGCTGTGCAGAAGGCCAGCGCGACATTTGAACGGGTTGCACCCTTTCAGCAGCTTGAGAAAGCGCTGGGACGCCGGGTTGTGGGCCCAACGGCCGAGGAAATCGATTCTTTTATTAAGAGCCGGATCGACAAATCCTCCGATGCGATGGTGGAATTCATCCATCTTCTCAAGTCGCTGCGCAAACCGATGGAGGAGAAGGAGCGGAAGGCGGCGCTGCGCAAAGCCCGCGTCCGCCTTCGTGGGCTGATGGAAAGCTATGAGAACGCAGCCTGGCGCGTTGGGCGGCAGATGGAAAAGGTCGATTCCCCTGAAAATCTGGCAGCGCTCATGGCTCCAAACGATCCGAGTGCCCTGCTGGCGCAGAAGTTGGAGGATTCCAGCCTGCGGCGCATCTGGCGGCTCACCAACGCCTTCCAAAAAGTCCGAACTGGGGCGCTTCACAAAAAAAGAAATGTAGAAAATGACGACCAAAGCCGGAATGTGTATGAAAACAAACAAAACGAGGACAAAATGCCACCCGAATCGACGGACATTTAATACCAAACGACACGAATCGAGCGACATTTTGTACGCAATTGACATGAATCGAGTGACATTTTGTAACCAATCGGCATGAATCGTCGGACAAATTAGGCGCAATTGAGCGCAAATGACGGTCGATTCACCCGCCTTGTCCGGGAAGACAGCCGCCCCTCTTCGCGGTACAATGCAGCCATGAAGATCAACTTTGCTTTTGGCAAAACCGGCCTGACCCTCGACCTGCCTGAGGGGTTTGATTACCGCGTGCTGGAAGCGCGCTCTGCCGTGCCGCTGGGAGACGCCGCGGCCGCCATCGCCCGGGCGCTTGACGCCCCCATCGGCTGCGCGCCGCTCATCGAAGTGGCCCGGGGCAAGCGCACCGCGGCCATTTCCGTTTGCGACATCACCCGGCCGGCCCCCAATCGGGAAGTGCTTCCGCCCGTGCTGGCGCGCCTGGAGGCGGCGGGCATTCCGCGCGAGGGCATCACCATCCTGATCGCCACCGGGCTGCACCGCCCGGCCACCGATGCCGAAATTCGCGAGATCTGCGGGGAGGAGACCGCGGCGCGATATCGCGTGGTCAACCACCATGCACGCGAACTCTCAGAGCATCGCAGCCTGGGGAAGACCGCGGGGGGAACGCCCGTCTACATTGACGACCGCTTCATCTCCGCCGACCTGCACATTACCCTGGGATTTATTGAGCCCCACCTGATGCTGGGCTATTCCGGTGGCCGCAAGCTCGTGGCGCCCGGCCTGGCCGCGCAGGAGACCATCAAGGTGCTGCACGGTTCGCGGTTCATGCGCGATGCGCGCGCGGCGGAAGGCTCGATTGAGGACAATCCCCTGCACCGCGAGCTGCTGGAAATCGCCCGCCTGGCGCGCCATGATTTTCTGGTGGATGTGGCGCTGGGAAAAGGAACTCCGCGCCGTCCAATTGCCGCGGTCTTTGCCGGCCACCCCGAAGCCGCCCACCGCAAGGGAGTGGAGTTTGTCTCGCGCGTCATGCTGGAGACGCTTGACCAGCCGGTCGACGCCGTCATCACCACCGCCGCCGGCTACCCACTTGACCTCACCTTCTACCAGACGCTGAAGGGCGTCACCGCGGCGTCACACATCATCAAGCCGGGCGGGAAAATCCTGATTCTCTCCGAATGCCATGAGGGCGTGGGCGGGCCGGAATTCGCCCGCATGGTGGCCGAGGGCCTGACCGATCACGAATTCATGAAGAAGATTGAGGGCGCGCCCGTCACCGTGGATCAATGGCAGCTGGAAAAACTCGCGCTGGTGACCGCGCGCAACGAGGTTCTCTATTACGTGCCGGGCCTGCCCGCGGAATTCCACTCCAAGGTCTGGGGAAGGACGTGCGCCAGCGCGGAGGAAGGCGTTTGCGAACTCACCAAGGCGTTGGAACCCGGGGCGCGCATCGCGGTGATTCCGGAGGGCCCCTACGTGCTGGCGCGGGCGGAGCCACCGGAGTCCATAATAAGCTAGTTACATAGCCTATATTCCGATTTGCCGGCACGCCACGGACCACTCGCGCAAATTCCGGGCCGTGTACTGCAGGAAGCTCACAATTTCCGCCGGGCACCATGCGGGCAGGCGCTTGAGGGCCTCCGCCTCCATGAAATCCGCCAGTTCCAGCACTCTCTCCGGCATTGTGGAACCCGTGGGCTTGAACGAGCTGCGCAGGACCTCCAGCAGCCAGTCCGTTAGGATCATCCCCCAGAACTCGTAGCGCAGGTCGTCAACGTAGTTGTGCGGGTTGCGGCGATGCTCCACCAGCGGGCGTCCGAACGCCACGTGATGCCGCGTGCCCCGCATCAAGGCCAGCAGGAAGTAGCCGCCCCAGATGTCGCCATAACGGTCAAGCTTGCCGCCGGGAACCGGCCACGCCATGGTGACGAACACGAAGGCCGGAATCAGCTCCCGCACCACGCTGGTGTTCTGCGTGTTGACGGGCGACCAGGTTGACGCGTCAAAGACCACCGCGTCCGGCCCCTTGTAATCCACACCCTTGATCTTGCCGTTGAGCCACGTGGTGGCGTCAACGTCAGGCTCATCGAACCACAGGCCTTCCGTGACCCCAATGACAGCGCCCTGGGGACTGGGAACGAGCTGCGGCTGGTTCATCTGACCGCGAAGCTGAAAGGGGAATCCACGCGGGAAGACCAGGCGCGAAGGCTCAAACACCAGGTATTCGCAGACGTTGTGAAAGCGGCTCGGCTCCTTCAGCATGGGCTGCCGCCACGCCTGGCCCGTGCGGCGGTGAAAGCCCACAAAGTCATCGCTGGTGGGGAAGTTGTCGTCGTCAATGGAGATCATCAGCTCGCAACCGTCTTCCAGCGCGCGCAGATATCCAAAAACCCTTCGGCCGTCCGTGTTGTAGGGAATCAAGGGATAGAGAGCGAATTGCCTGCCCCACTTGTCCTGAGCTTCGATGTCAAAGTAGACGGTCTCAAGCCCGAGGGCGGAGACTTCCGCCGCCAGCGTGGCCGCGCTCGATGGCGTTTTGCGATCGCCCACCACCCACACCTTCACTTTATCAAGGTGGCCGTGGCGCTGGATGTTCTCGTAAAGGTCACGCAGGATCGCCGGATGGTTGATCGTGGTGAATACGATATGGCAAGGTTTGGACATGGGTTTCAATCCTTCGTTATGGGTTATCCATCAGCACTTCGCGGCACCAATGAAGACCCTCAATCCGAGCTTCACGTAGCGGAAGTTCTTGAAGAACGTATTGACGCTGGTGCCTTCTCTTCGGCCCACCCAGACGGTGGGAACCTGCTCCAGATGGAAGCCCATTTTGAGGGGCTTTACCGTGGTCTCAATGCAGATTTCGTGCGTGGTGCCTTCCCAATGGATGGCTTCCACAACCTTCCTGCTGAGCAGCTTCAAGCCGAAGGTGAAGTCACCAATGCGGGTCCAGAACAGGACGCGGAAGCCCTTTTGAAAAACCCAGTTGAGCACGAGCTTCAGCGGATCGTAGTTGGTGAAGCCGCCTCCCGGCAGCCAGCGATTGGCAATGACCTCATCGCAGCCGGTCTCCTCAACCTTCTTCACCATCCGGTCAATGGCGGCGGGCTCGGTTTCCAGATCGGCAGCCATCAGCGCCACGTAGTTTCCCTTTGCCGCCTCCATGCCTTCGCGATAGGCCCAGCCAATTCCGGGGTTATTCTTCTGCACCACCAGTTTCACGCGGGGTTCGCAAGCTTCCCATTGTCGGCAGATGGAGAAGGTCTCTGCGGAAGCCCGGGGGGACGTCAGCAGGATGATCTCCTGAATGTAGCCGCGGTCATTGGCCAACAGGATCTTCACGGTTTCGTCAATCGAGAAGGTCTCGGAAAAGACCGTGACCACGACGGAGAGCTTGATGGTGCTGAGAGGCACAATTTTCTGCATGTTGAGACGTCCAAGTTTGCTCAAATTCCAGGCTCAGGATCAAGACTGGTTCCAACGGGTCACGTCAGGCGAGTGGCTTGCCCAGGTCCTCCAGATGGCGGGAATATTCAGGAGCAGGTTGATCGCTCCGCCGGCCACCACTCCCACCGCCGCCGCAGTCAGCATGCCACCGCCGCGCCAGATCCACGCCAGCGTGACCAGAAAATTGAGAAGAGCGCCGGTCACACAGATGCGTTCGTACCGGGCCAATCTGCCCAATACGCCTGGGTGAAACGCGGGCACAGCAGCAGACCGAAACGTGATTACTTCGCTGCATACAAAGTTGCTCAGCAGCGCGGCCTCAATGGCCAAGGGAAGTGCAGCCGCGGGTGGCCAGGCACACTCCTTCACCAGCGTCGCAAAGAGTGCGACATCAATGAAGGCGCCGGCCAGCGCCACGATTCCGTAGCGAATCCAGCCCAGGAATTGGCCCGTCCCCACGGCCAGCCGCACGAGGTGCTGGAGATACTCCAGGTATTGCCGCGCCCCCAGCTTGGAAGCGCCGCGTTCGCGCTCCTGAAAAACGTAGGGGACCTCAACCAGTTTCTTATAGTGCGCCTTGGCAATAACTTCCAGAAGAATCTTGTAACCCAGCGGATTCAATTGCGCGTCGCGCAGGGCGGAAGTTCGCACCATGAAGATGCCCGACATGGGATCGCCCACGGCCGCGAGCTTGAGCGGAAGCACGGTAGCCGCCATGTGCGTCGCGGTTCGGGAAATGAATCGGCGCACCCACGTCCAATCCGAAGTACCGCCGCCGGGCACGTAGCGGCTGCCGATGGCGAGATCCGCTCCCTGATGAATGGCATCCACAAGCCCCGTGAGCGTTTCGGGCGGGTGCTGAAGGTCCGCATCCAGCACTCCCAACACGTCACCGTTGGCCGTGCCCCATCCGTCCAGAACAGCAGTGGCCAATCCCAGCCGACCGGGGCGCCTCAGCACGCGTACGGGAATTTCACCGGCAAGTGCTTCCACTCGCTCCGCCGTTCCATCTGCGCTGGCGTCATCAACTACGATGAGTTCGAAGTCGTCACCCGTGGCCCTCAGCGCCGCCGCCGAACGCCGAAGAGTCTCCTCGATAACCGGTGCTTCGTTATACGTCGGGATGATGACCGAGATCATAAGAAGGTGCCACGTACCGGGTGCCAAGTCTTGTAAACCGTGATTTGGAAATTGTAAGCGTAAAGGATAAAGGATAAAGGGCAAAGGATAAAGGCTGAAGTATGGAGACACCCATCACTTGCACTTCACCAGTAGGCTTAACCCATTTCCAGCACCCAGCCACCACCCGGCACACGCCGGACGGCCATAGTTCCCGGCGCCTCACACCCGAAATCCTGCTCCTACTTGAGAGGCGTGATTCGATAGAGCCCCGCGCCGTGCGGCTCTATTGTGGGGGCGAAGGAAGTGCCAACAACTCCCAGGTCATGCTTCTCCCAGAGGTCGCGCACCTGGCATTTCTCACCCAAACCCAAATCACTCCAACGCACGGTAACGTCCGCGGGCGCATGATCATCCAGATTGAAAACCGCAAGGTATTTATCGGGCGAGGCGAGAACAGCCGCAACCCACGCCACCTGCGTGCCATGCGTGAACAATTCGCGATTGTGGGCGCTGTGTTGATCGACGGCAATCACCTCCGGGTTGGTCAGCAGATTCAGCGTCGCCGCATCAAGGGTCGGCAGGTCGCCACCCATCATCAACGGCGAGCGGAAAATTGCCCAAAGCGTAAGGTGCGTTCGCTCTTCGGCCGGGGTGAAGTGCGTCTGGCGCATCGGGTCCTCGTAGCCGCGAATGCGCAACCTTCCGAGCGGCAGCATATCCGCGTCCGGCCAATGATTGGCGGCGATGTAAGGGGCCCAGGCGCGGCAGAGGGCGAACTGCCTTTTCAGCGAATTCCAGTCGTCCCAGAAATCACCGGAAATCCGCCACAAATTCGCGTTTTCCGACAGGTGCGCGGCCTGTTCCACCGGAGCGGGGCCGGGCGAGAGGCTCAGCACAATGGGGCGGCCCGACTTCACAATGGCGCGGTGCAGCGCGGCGATTTCCGCGGCATGATAATTATCCCGCGCCGGCTTCCCCGCCCAACTCATGTCATCCGCCTTGATGTAATCCACACCCCATTGGGCGTAGAGCGCCACAAGGGAATCGTAATACGCCTGGCCCGCGGGCTTGCTGACGTCGACGCCGTGCATCGCGGTGGACCAACTGCACTCGTTGGCGCTGTCCACCACATCGCGAGCGTGGGCGGAGGTGCCCAGGATCGGCAGGTTCTTCTCCACCGCCGCGCGGGGAATTCCGCGCATGATGTGGATTCCGAATTTCAGTCCCTTGCTGTGCACATAGTCGGCCAGAGGCTTGAATCCCTGCCCTTGAGCGGAGGACGGGAACCGATTGGGAGCAGGAACGAGGCGCCCGTATTCATCCATGTTGAATTCCCACTTCTCCTGCTCCGTGCCCGGCTGCGTATGGGAAAAGTACCAGTAGTAATCCACCACAACGTATTTCCAACCGAAGGCGGCCATGTGCTGAGCCAGATAATCCGTGTTCGCCTTGAACTCCTGCTCCGTCACATCGCCGCAGTAGGCGTCATAGCTGTTCCATCCCATGGGAGGCGTCGGGGCAAGGCCCGCCGTTACACCGGAAGCCGAATTCCCGCCCACCCAGAATCCCGCAAATAAGATGACAAAGATGGCGGCAAACAATACAAAGATTTTTCGAACCGGTTGCATGATGAAAACCCTTTCCGGCATTGCGCGGTTTAGACGCTGTGCAGCGCAATCCATGCGCAACTGCCTGCTGAAATCGCTGTGCGGATTACTCCCGTATCCTGAAACGAAGGACAGTGCAAGCAGTGGCGGGCAACATCATACTTCATTGGCCGGTGGGAGCGTAATAGCCCTGCCGGGCAAAGATATTGTATTTGTGCAGGTGGGATCCGCCGTGGCTGTTCAGGCGCACTTCGATTGTGCGGTAGGTTCCATCCTTGCTCTTGTTCGTGGGGGAATAACCAATGGTATAGCCCTGCTTGAGCCAGGTGAAAATGGTCTCCATCGCCGAACTCACCGAGGTGCCGTTGCGGGTGTCGATCATCTCCCCGCCGGACTCGCGGCAGATCTTCTCCACATCGTGCTGGCGGGCCTCCGGGTGCGTCAGAAAGAAGCCCCTGGAGTGCTGAAGAAATCCCACTTTGACGCTATAGATGGGAGTTCCTGCTTGCTGTGCCGCATGCACCACCTGGGCCACGTCGCGGGTTTGTTCATCGGAAGGCTCATTGTCCGAAATCAGAATCACGGCTCGGCGGCGGTAGGGCGCGGTATTCCCCAGGTAAAGTGCCGCGTCGTAGAGCGCATCATTGATGGCGGTGCCGCCGTAGGGACTGAGCGCCCACAGGTCCACGGAGAGAGCCTGGTGGTCGGAGGTCAGGCCTTCCACCATCTCCGGCTTCTCACCAAAACTGAAGATGGCCACCTGGTCATCCGGCTTCAACAACCCAAGTGTATCCAGGGCCCCTGCGCGCAATTCTTCCAGCGCGGCGACAATGCTGGAGCTGTTGTCAACAACCAGCGCCACGGCAAGCGGCAACTCCTCGTGAGAGAAGGCGGTGATCTCCTGTTCCTTGCCGTCTTCGAAGATATGAAAATCCGGTTGCTTCAGAATGCCAACGGCCCGTCCATGCTCATCGTGTACGCCCACCTCCACCAGCACAAGGTTGACATCCACTTTGAATGTCGCGGGCGGCGCGTTCGGTAACGCTTTGCCCGGCAGGGTGGACGGAGGGGCTTGCGCGCCCAAGCCCAGGCATGCATTCAGGAACAGAATCGCGAGACTTGGAATGCATGCCGGATGCTTCATTGCCATAACCAAACCACCCTTTGTCGTGATGCTGCCGGAGGGTGAGGTGTTGTCTGCCCAGCAGATTGGCCCCAAGCTTGGTATAGTGTCGGGGGGCGCTTGCTTGCCTCACTTGGCGGGCGTACCATGGGGCTAAATTCTCTAAAGGGGGCCAGGGTTGAGTACACAATTCTCCAACCGGACAGGATTGAATCGCCGGCGCTTCCTCAAGGCCGGAATGCTCAGTGGAGCCGCCGCCGCTGCCGCCCCGCTGGTGGGCCAAGCGCAGGAAGCAACCACCGCCGCCATCGATATACCGCAATTCGAATTTGATGAGATCACTCTGGCCGCGCTCCAAGACGGCATGAAGTCCGGTAAATTTACGGCGCGTGGCATTGCGGAAAAGTACCTCGCACGCATCGACTCCATTGACAAGCATGGACCGGGGCTGAATGCCGTCATTGAACTCAATCCCGACGCCCTGACTCTTGCCGACGCGCTTGATCGTGAGAGGAAAGCGAAGGGCCCGCGCGGTCCGCTGCATGGCATCCCGGTTCTGATCAAAGACAATATCGCGACCCGCGACCGGATGCAAACCACCGCGGGCTCAATGGCGCTGGTGGGAACGACGCCGCCCAAAGACGCCATGGCGGCCAAAAAGCTACGCGACGCGGGCGCGGTGATTCTGGGCAAGACCAACCTGAGCGAGTGGGCCAACATCCGCTCATCTCACGCCACCAGTGGTTGGAGCGGGCGCGGCGGCCAGACCCATTGCCCCTACGCGCTCGATCGCAATCCCAGTGGCTCCAGTTCCGGGTCCGGGGCGGCGGTGGCGGCAAATCTCTGTCCCGTGGCCGTCGGCACGGAGACCGATGGTTCCATCGTCTCCCCCGCGAACAACAACGGCATCGTGGGCATCAAGCCGACGCTGGGACTTGTGAGCCGCGCCGGAATTATTCCCATTGCCCACAGCCAGGATACGGCCGGTCCCATGGCTCGCACCGTCACCGACGCCGCGATTCTGCTGGGCACGCTGACTGGCGTTGATGGTGACGATGCCGCAACATTGACTCTGCACGGCCAGGGTGGGTTGGACTACACCGCTTTTCTTGACCCTAAAGGTCTGACCGGGGCGCGCATCGGCGTGGTGCGCAAACTCTTCGGCTTCCACGACGGGGTTGATCTGTTGATGAACGATGCCATTGAAGAGATCAAGCGCCAGGGTGCGACCGTGGTTGACCCCGCGGATATCTCCACGTTGGATCAAATGGGTGACGCGGAAGAGGAAGTGCTTCTCTCCGAATTCAAAGCTGACCTGAACGCTTACCTTGCGAAACTGGGCGAGGCCGCCCCCGTGCATACGCTTGAGGACATCATTGAATTCAACCAGCAGCATCACGAACTGGAGATGCCTTTTTTCGGACAGGATCTTTTTGTGAAGGCGCAGGCGAAAGGGTCGCTCTATCGCAAAGAGTACCTGGACGCGCTGGCGAAGTGCCGGACGCTGACGCGCGCCAAGGGAATCGATGCAGTGATGGACCAGTATAAACTCGATGCGCTGCTGGCCCCGACGGGCGCCCCCGCATGGTTGACTGACTACATCGATGGAGACCATGACCTTGGGGGCAGTTCCACGCCCCCGGCTGTTGCAGGCTATCCGCACATCACCGTTCCCATGGGTTTCATTTCGGGCTTGCCGGTGGGGATCTCATTCTTCGGCCGCGCCTGGAGCGAACCCACGCTCATTAAGCTTGCCTTCGCCTACGAGCAAGCCACGCTTCACCGCCGCCCGCCGCGGTTTCTGCCCACCATCGAGGCGGGTAAATAACGGAAGGGTCCTTAAAGAAACCCCGACCCGACAGAGGGCAGCCCGGCCTGCGCTGGCACCAGATTCCGCCTCGCTATGAAACGCGAAGATGGTATGATAATCACCAATCCACCGTACTAAACAAAAGGCAAATCAGTCTGATCAGGAAGAACTGGAGGGGTCAATGCTAACCGGACGAGCAGCAGTCAGGGGGGTCATCTTTTCAGCGATCGCCATGTTGGCGGTGGCAGGGTATGCGATGGCCGTGCCTGTCATCAATCTCATCTCGAATGCGGCAGCCGATTCGGTGGCGACGGGCAACGTGGCGCGCGGCGAGATGATCAGCATCTATGGCACAGGTCTCGCGACCGGTTTGGGTGCGAATTTCACTCCCACCAGCCCCATCCTGAGCCTAGGTGGCGCTTCGGTGACCGTTGGCGGCCTCGCGGCGCCCATCACTTACGCCAGCCCCACCCTACTCGACGTGCAAGTGCCCTTTGAGATTGCGGCGGGCGTGCCGTCGGTTAATATCGTCGTTACGGTGGGCGGCTCAGCGAGCGCCCCGTATATACTGAATGTGGTGCCAGCGGATTTGGGCTTGGCTTACGCCCAGGTGGGATCGCAAATCTTCAATGTATCGTCGGCCAACACGGCCATCGTAACCGCGGCCTCAGGGTCCCAGCTGGCCCTCGTGGCGTTTGGGTTGGGGTCCGTTACGCCAGCCGTGCCCAGCGGAATCGTCACGCCTTCGGGCACCTTTACCGCGCTGGTCGCTCCCACCGTCACGATCAATGGCTCGCGGGTGGCCCCCGCGTCGGCTGTCCTGGCGAATGGGACCGTGGGCGTTTACATCATTACCGTTGTGGTGCCGAGCGGTATAAGCGGGCCGATCACCGTGGTGCTGGGGGGGCAGGAGGCGTCGGCGACGGAGGAGAACATCGCCATCGACCCCACCACGGGCGACGTCTATGTGTCCAACAACAACGCCAACAAGGTCTCGGTGTATGACAGTGGCGGCGTCTTCAAATTCCAGTTCGGCTCGCCAGGGGCGGGTCGGGGACAATTCAATCATCCCACGGGAATTGCGATTAACCCGAACGGCGACGTCTATGTGTGCGACACCGGCAATGACCGCATTGAGGTCTTTGACCGGGATGGCCACTTCCGGTTTGAGTTCCACCACTAAGTTGTGGGCCAATTAGGCGAGCGGCGACGGGCGCCTTTCGAGGTGCGGGAGTTTGCTGCCGCTTTTTCTAGCGGTGACTCGTAAGCGATGCAGCATTTGGCGCGGGTGGGGACGCCTGCGCTACAACTAGCGCCTTGAAGGGGAATGCTCGCGCCGTGATTATTCCGGCCACACTTGATTCAGGATCATCGCCAGCCGGACGCCCGCTTTGGCGATCTGCACATCGATGGTTGGAGCCACGGCGTCAACGTATTGTTGTGAAACCTTCTCGTGCAGGTCCAGCATTCGCGTCGAGACGTGATTGTCATCCGCGCAGGACTTCACCACTTCCGGCTTCTCCACGGGGATCGCCACCGGCAGCTTGGCGTAAACTACGTTGTCGGCCAACTCGTGGCTTTCCCAAGCCCAGTCATCCAGGTTTACGCCCGCCTTCTCCCAACCAGCCTCTTGGGCGCTGAACTGATGGTCCACCGAATCCGCCCATTGCGCCACCGTCTCCGTTCCTTTCATTCGCTGGATGATGCCGGAGTCCCAAATACCGTGCAGGTTGGGCGAGTAGGATTCAAATTGCGGATTCTTCTCCACCGAGGGGTTGCCAAAGAAATCGACCGGCACGCAATTGCCTCCCTCGTCATTGTTGGAAACGCAGTGCAATGGCTGATGGAGATCGCCCACAAAGTGGATGACAAAGCGCAGGGCCGCAGCGCGCGCCTGGGGGTCGTTCGAGTCATTGCGGAGCACTTCAATTTGGTGCGCGAGGGCGCTGGTGACGCAACCCGTGGCTGCGGGGCAGGATTCCGCCAGGGCGCTGCGAGGCGCGTCGCGAGGGATGTCAATGTAATGCCACGCGCTTGCTTCCGGCTGCACTTTGCGGAGGTCGTCCGCCCAGGTGGCGGAATCTTCCATCAAATCGAGTCCCTGGCTTGGGCACCAACGCGCGAGCGCCGGGTCAATCGGCACGCCCAGCAGGAGCTTGTTCGCCCGCTCCTGGGCATGGCCGTTCAGGTGCTTTTCCGCAATCACGGCCACGGCCTGGTGACCTTCACAACCCCACGACCATGCCCGAGCGGGGATTAGCAGCATGATGAACGCCGCTCCCAATGCCCACAGGCAAACACCTTCGCGCATTCTTCGACGTGAACAGGCAAAGTGCATCGCCCCTCCATTGACTTGAGAATTGTCACCTAAAATTCTAGGCTTTTTTTGTGGTGGGTGCATGGGAAAAGTTGATGATGTGCAAATCTTAACATTGGTGGGAATGGGCGCGGCGTAGCGCAATCCAAAGTCGTGGCATGGCCATCCTCGCCACGCATCTTCTCATGCGCAGGATGCTCATGCCACGACGCCTGGTTATTCCGTTAATTTCTTTGCCTTTATCACGCCGCAAGGTTCTGTGCCAGGTAGTTCGCCAAGCCCAGCTGTTTGATGAGGCTCAGTTGTGTCTCCAGGTAATCAGCGTGCCGCTCCTCGTCATGCAGATTGCCTTTCAGCAAGTCCGCGGAGGCGTTGTCACCGGCTTTGGTGCAGATCGCGGCGGCCTGGTTATAGCTGAAGATGGCGCCCGTTTCATCCTTGAGGCCGATGGTGAACTGTTCCTCCACGCTTTTGCCGATGTGGATCTTCGGCAGGGTCTGGACGTCGGGTTCACCTTCGAGATAAAGAATGCGGCTGATCAGTTTCTCCGCGTGTTTCATCTCTTCAATGGCCCGCCTGGTGGTGGCGCCGGCCAGCGTCTTATAACCCCAGCTTTCGCACATTTCGGCATGCAGAATGTATCCATGCACTGCACCCAACTCATCGGTCAGCGCTTCCTGCAAGACTTTCAATACCTCTGGTTTTCCTGTCATGGCAGACTCCTTGGAATTCGACGGGCACTGCTATCCAATCAATGCGCAGCGCCGTCATCGCGCGGACGAGGGGCGAGGACGAACTTCGGGTGCACCCATTATACGCTTCCTTGGGGGCTAACGGAATGTCGAGTCCGCAGGGGGGGAATGGAAAAGCAAATCAAAGGGCAAAGGTCAAATGTCAAAGGGCAAAAGGGGCATGTGGGGGAGATTCCTCCCTGCTAGCTGACACCAGATACCTGGCACCTTCCTCTTGCTTTTGGGCTTGGATTTGCTTGTGTTATTGAGTAAGTGGAAGGAGGCGCACATGGGCACCGTAATGAATACGTTCATTTTGTCACTTGTTATTACCGCTGCAGGTTTGGTGATCTACATGGCAGTTCGGGGTGCGCGTGCCTTTCTGCGCGCGAGGGGCAAGCGCTTGGTGACATGCCCTGAAAACCATTGTGCCGCGGCAGTGGAATTGGACGCCAAAGGCGCGGGATTACAGTCTTTTCGCGGAGGAGACTATCTCTGCCTTCAGGATTGTTCTCGCTGGCCGCAAAAGCAGGATTGCGCGCAGGAGTGCCTCTCACAGGTGGAAACGCTGGGCAAGGGATGCCTGGTTCGCAATGTGGTGGCGGGATGGTACAAGGGGAAGACCTGCGTCTATTGCCACAAACCGGTGGATGACGTCGCAGAATGGACCGGTCACATGCCTGCCCTACTTACTCCGGATGCCAAAACCGTGAGTTGGGACGACGTACCGGCAGAAAAACTGCCGGAGATCTTCGCCACTCACCAGCCCGTTTGCTGGTCGTGCCACATCGCGGAGAGCTTCCGGCGTCAACACCCAGAACTGGTCACAGACCGCCCGGCCCGATGGTGACTTTTCGTCATCTGATCTCCGCCCAGCCGAATTCGGTTGATCCTGCGGTCCAACGATGATGTTCTCATTCAATTTGATAGGTTAAGTTAGTTGCTTAATATATGCTTTCACCTGCTTTCAGGAATCTGGTTGAACCATTGAAATTGGAGACCTTTGATTAGTGACATTTTGCCGGAACCAAACGCCGATCTCCAGCACCAAGGCTGGGTTCTATGATACTGATTTCCGACCTCTTCAGGACATTTGCAGGGATATTGCAAACGCACGTTCCCGCCATGGTATACTCCTAGAAAGATTGGGCTTTGGGCCCGTCGACCTCAATGAAAAGCTGCCCTGAGTGTACGGCCACATACCCGGATGATTACGCCATTTGCCCCAAGGATGGTGCGCCTTTACACGAAACCGCCCTGTGGCAGATTGGAACGGTGGTCAAGGGAAAATACCGAATTCTGGCACGATTGGGCGAAGGCGGGATGGCCTATGTTTACAAAGCCCACCATGAACTCCTCGACGAGCTACGCGCACTTAAGGTCATAAAGCCCGAACTTGCACGCGATGCCGAGTTCATGAGCCGCTTCAAGAACGAAGCCATCATGGCGCGCAAGCTGAACCATCCCAATGCCGTGCGCGTGGATGACCTGGACATCGCCGAAGACGGCCTTCCCTTTATCGCCATGGAATTGGTTGTTGGCGACACGCTGAAGACCCTGGTGCAACGGGCCGGACCACTGCCAGTTTCCCTTGTGGTGGATGTTGCCTCACACGTTTGCGATGCGCTTGACTCCGCCCACAAGCTGGGCCTCATCCATCGTGACATTAAGCCTGAAAATATTGTCCTGATCGGGCAGCGCGAAGGTCCCCCCATCGCCAAGATTCTGGACTTCGGGATTTCCCGCTTGCGCGAGGAGACCTCAGGCATGAAGGGTTTGACGCAGACCGGCATGGTGATTGGAACGCCCGAGTACATGTCTCCCGAGCAGGCCCTGGGAAAGCGCGGGGATGACATCGACGGCAGATCCGATCTCTATTCGCTCGGCATCGTCATGTATCGCATGCTGACGGGTGAATTGCCATTCAAGGCAGAAACTACAGTGGAGATGATTCTTCAGCATCTCAGAACTCCGCCCATCGCGCCCCACCTTTCGAAGCCTGAACTGGCCATTCCCGTTGCGGTTTCTGCCATTGTCATGAAAGCACTGGAGAAGGACCGCGAAAAGCGCTTTGCCAACGGGGCGGAGATGGCCGCCGCACTCAAGAAGGCACGGGGCAGCATCACGCTCCATTCACGCAAAATCGATTGGGAGGCATTGAGCAGCGCATCAGCCTCATTTGGAACCGAGGTTCCCCTCTTAGGCACTTCAGCCAGCTCCAGCGCGGTGGCCGGCCAGCCCACGCCAATTCCCGCTCCGCCGCCCGCTCCTTTAATCGAAAAGACGATTTACCGAAGTTCAGCACGGATTGGACCTCCCCCCCGCGAGTTCCCCACGCGCCTGGTTTGGGGCCTAGTGTTATTGGTTGTGTTGTTGGGCGGGGCTTTTGCCGGTTGGAAGTACTATCAGTCGTGGTCCGTGGCCACGCAATCCGCGGGCACACCTCCCCCACAGCCCGTCACTTCCACACAATCCTCCACGCCGGGGGGAGAAAAGAAACCTGAGCCTTCCAAGGTGACGCCGACGTCGACTGCCGTGGGCGTAAATCACCAGACGGGACACAAGAGCTTGAACTACGATGAGCAAGCAAAGGTCATTGAATTGGACTCACTGGCCTCCATTGCCTATAAGCAGGGCGGATGCGAAAAGGCGCTGCCCATGTTCCAACAAGTCCTGGAAATTGACCCCGGCGACCCGCGCGCCTATGCTGCTGTGCAAAAGTGCTATGCCAAGGCGAGGAACGGCATTTCAATCGTTCCGGCAACGCCACAGGATAATTCCACCCACCCATAGCATTGTCCAACAGGCCTTCGACCGCCGCGCCAGGGACTGCTCCACATCAAGGCGCGCTACCCATCCGCAGCGGTGGGCGCACAGGCTTTTGCTTCCTTTTCAGCCTCCATCCCGCAATGTATAATATATGTTCGCTCCTAATCCTGCGGAGAGCCCTAAATTCAGCCAACCTGAGAGACCGAATGCACCGATCGAAACATGTTTTTGCTTTTCGCCTGGCACTGAGCTTGGCACTGACTCTTGCCACCTTGCTGGTTTTTGCCCAAACCCAACCGGGCAGCTTAAAGCCCGCTCCACATCCGGCAAAGCCGACAGCGAACGCGTCAACAACGCTGGTGCAGACTTCCCGCAACGTTGGTAAAGCCTACTTTGAGCAGGGCAAGTATGTTGAAGCCATTGAGCAATTCCAGAAGGTGGTGGCTTCGGGAAAAGCTTCGGCCACGGATCACCTGAGCCTGGGAATGGCGCTGATGCAGGCGAACAAACTGGATGCTGCACTCGGCGAGATGACTACGGCGAGGCAGATGGATCCGCACCTGGTGGCGGCCAACTTCAACCTCGGCATTCTCTATAAGCGCGAGCTCCGCAATCCTGACGCTGAGGCAGCACTGAAGCAGGTTATCGCCCTTGACTCCCAGGACCCCTCCACATGGTTCAATCTGGGAACGGTCTATTTTGCCGAAAAGAAGCTTGACGAGTCGCTTGACGCCTACCACCACATCATCGAAATGGGCTTCGGCCGCGGCCAGAATTTTTACGTCGCCGCCCTCTTTCGCACCTTTACGGCACTGGTGCGCATGAAGCGCCAAGATGAAGCGCAGAAGGCGTTGAAACTGTGGGAGGGAATGCACGAGAAGGTTCCCAATATTTCCCTGCAGGATCCCGCGCTGGAAGGTGGAAAATATGGCACCATCCTGGCGCCCTCAATTCCGCCCATCGACGTCGCCCACCATCTGGATTTGGAACGGGTGACTTTCGCCGAAATCAGCCAGAAGCTGGGAATCAATCTGCCGGGTAATAGCCCGATCCGTGATGCAAGCCAGCCCATCAAGGCGGCGGATTATTCACTGGGTTTCGCCAGGCAGAATCTTGTCCCACTTTTCGGACCCTCAATCGCTGTCGGAGATTACGACCACGATGGCCATCCCGACCTTTATGTGGTGATTCCTTCCGCGCGAAATTATCTATTCCACAACAATGGTGATGGAACTTTCAGCGACGTCACGGAAAAAGCTGGAGTTGCAGGTCCGGGCGGAAGCCTTTCCGCAACGTTCGCCGATTTTGATAACAGTGGCAAGACAAGTCTTTTTGTGGCAGGCCTCGATGGCGTGAAGGTCTACCATTACAACGATGATGGCACTTTTCAAGATGTTACCGAGAAGGCGGGCTTGAAGCCCGTACCCGGCGAAATTGACACGAGCGCGGTGTTGTTTGATGCCGATAATGACGGCTTCCTGGATATCGTGATCACTGCCTACACGGACCTGAATCAGGCACCCAGGAAGGACTCCTTCACTTTCCCCAACGATTTCGCCGGCGCCACCGTGCACTTTTACCGCAATAACGGCGATGGATCTTTTACCGACAAGACTTCCAGTTCCGGGCTCACCTCCGCCAAGGGAAGATTGCGCGGCGCGGTGTTTGCCGATTTCAACAGCCGCGGCTATTCCGATCTTCTCCTATATCGCGATGATGGTCCCGCGCAGTTCTATGAGAATCAGGGCGAAGACAAGTTTGTCTTACGCCCGGCGGGCGCGGCACTGGCGAAAACGGTGGTGCTTGACGCATACGTGGCCGACTTTAATCATGATGGCTACTTCGACCTCGCCGTCTGGTCTCCCGACGGTTATCAAGTGCTGATCAACCAGCGCGATGGGAAGTTTGCTCCCGCATCTGTTCCGGCCATCCCCGCCCCATCTGGCATCTTTGCTTTCCGCGGGGTCGTTGCTGACCTCAACGGTGACAGCTTTGCCGATCTTCTGGTGGCTGACGCCCACGGCAAGATCCATTTTGTGGTCAATCAGGAAGGTCGTTTCCGTGAAGGCTCAATTTCTCTTCCTTTGGGCGATGCCACCGTCGGGTCGCTTGTTTCCACGGGCGTGGAAAATCCCGGCCAATTCGAGCTGCTGGCCCTGACACCGGGCGGCCAGTTGCGTTCATTCGCTAAAGACGGCACACCTGCCCACTGGGTGGAAGTAAAGATGAACGGCTACAAGAGCAACAGTGGCGGCATCGGCAGCGTTGTGGAATTCAAGGCCGGCAACTACTACAACAAAGTGCTGGTCACCAGCAGCCCGGTGCGAATTTTTACCGGTGATCTGCAAAAGCTGGATGTCATTCGCGTTACATGGCCGAATGCGGTCGTGCAGAACTGGATCGACAAAGCCACCGACGAACAGATTGAGGTTCGCGAGTCTGAACGCCTGGCGAGTTCGTGCCCCTTCCTTTATGTGTGGAATGGCCACCGGTTCGTCTACGTGACTGACGTCCTGGGTGTCGGCCCGCTCGGGGAACTGGCGCCTGATGGGACGCGGGTCAAACCTTTTCCCGAAGAGTTTGTGCGACTGCCGAATTTCGTTCCTAATGCCAAGGGCAATTATGTTTTCCAATTGACCGATGAGATGCGCGAAGCCGATTTCTTTGACCAGGTGAAACTGGTGGCGGTTGACCATCCAGCCACAGATGAAATCCTGGCAAATGAAATCTACGCTACCAATCCCGGCCCGCCGTCGCTCTACTCGGTTGGTGACCGGCAGTCCCCGGTTTCGGCCGTGGATGATCAAGGCCACGACGTGCTGCCCCTGCTGCTGAAACAGGATGGCCGCTACCCCTCTGACTTCGCACGCAACCGCATCCTTGGCATGGCGGATTTGCATTCACTCACGCTTGACCTTGGAGACTTGCCCGCCGCTGCGCCGGTAAGCTTGTGGCTGAACGGCTGGGTTTTCTGGACGGACTCCAACGGCGCTCGCGCTCTCGAATCCAACCGGCACCTGCAAATGGTCTCACCGTATTTGCAGGTTCGCGATGCAAGCGGAAAGTGGGTTACGGTTGTCGCAGACATGGGTTTGCCCAGCGGCACGAGCCGCACCATGCGCGTTGATCTTACCGGCAAATTCCTTTCCGCTGACCACCATGTGCGCATCGTTACCAATCTATGCGTCTACTGGGACCAGATTTTCTTTACCACGCACGAAACCCCGGCCCCCGCACCGATGGCATTGTCCCTGATCGATGCGGATCTGCACTATCGCGGATTCTCCGCACTCTCGAGCGACCCTGACCATGTGAAGCCGGACTCTTTTGATTATGAGCAGGTCATGACCACGGCGCCCTGGAACCCGTTGCGCGGCCACTACACGCGCTATGGCTCCGTGGAAACGCTGCTGGCACGGCCTGATGACAAGCTGGTGGTGATGGCCACAGGCGATGAAATGACCGTGGAGTTCAGCCCCAACGCCCTGCCTACCGTCAAGCCTGGATGGAAGCGCGATTTCTTCTTCGACCTGCGCGGCTACGCCAAGGATGGTGAGCCCAACACCGCGTTCGCATGGACGGTTGAGCCTCTGCCGTACGGCGGAATGTCCAATTATCCGCCGGGCGCTGACGATCACGTGCCGAACTCTGCGGATTATCGGCAATACCTGCGGCAATATCAGACACGGCAGGGTTACGCGCTGATTCCGCCTCTTGCTCCGGCGATTCATTAAGAGCGAGTCTTCAGTCATCAGTCGTCAGTTTTCAGTCGTAAGCCTTCAGAAGATTCTCCTCCCCGCGAATTTTCTCGCGGGGAGTATGTACGGGGTTGCATTCCGCAGGCCACATGCAGAACACAACTCATGCGCTAGCCGCAGGTACCCCAAATTGACTTCTCCCCATTGGTCAGTTACGCTGGATTTTCCGGCAAACCTCGATGAATCGCCGCGGCACCTCACCCGGGCTGTTTGAATTTTGAAGGGCACATGAAGCGAGTCTATTTCGACAATAACGCCACCACCCCGCTTGCGCCGGAAGTGTTTGAGCTGATGCGTCCGTACATGCTGGAAGATTACGGCAACGCCTCATCGATTCATTGGTATGGGCAGCGCGCCAAGGCAGGCGTTGAAAGAGCACGCGAGCAGGTGGCACGACTGTTGAATGCCCGCACCAGTGAGATCGTTTTCACCAGCGGCGGCACCGAGTCTGACAACACTGCAATTCTGGGGATTGTTGAGGCCTCCCGCGCCGAACGGAAGCACGTGGTGACCACGGCCATTGAGCATCCCGCAGTTCTTTCCACAGCAAAGTTGTTAGAGAGGCGGGGCGTGAGTGTGACCTGCGTTCGTGTGGGCTCAACTGGCGTCATTGACCCCGCCGACGTGGCAAACGCGCTGCGGCCCGAAACCATTTTGATCAGCGTGATGCACGCCAACAACGAACTCGGAACCATTCAGCCACTGGAGGAGCTCGGCCGGTTGGCACGCGAGCGTGATATCTACTTTCACACCGACGCAGTGCAATCCGCCGGAAAGATTCCCGTTGATGTGGAAAAACTGGGAGTGGACCTGTTGGCACTTTCCGCCCACAAATTGAATGGCCCGAAAGGTGTGGGCGCACTGTACGTCCGCAAGGGCACGACTCTGCGGCCATTGCTGCATGGGGGGCACCACGAACGCGATCGCCGTCCAGGCACGGAAAATGTGGCTGGAATCGTGGGCCTGGGCGCGGCAGCGGAAATCGCCGGCAGTCATCTCAGCGAAGAACACGCTCGTCTTGCCGCCTTGCGCGACCGCCTTGAGGCTGGAATTTTGGCTCAGGTTCCGTTCGTTTCGAGCAATGGCGACCCCGCGCATCGTGTGCCGGGCACGGCAAATCTGACTTTCGATTATATTGAGGGCGAGGGGTTTGTGATTGCCATGGACCTGCGCGGCATCGCCTGCTCCACCGGTTCGGCCTGTTCATCGGGATCGCTCGAACCCTCGCACGTGCTCTCTGCCATTGGACTCAAACCGGAACAAGCGCGCGCCAGCATCCGCTTTAGCCTGGGGCGCTTCAATACGGATGAGGATGTGGATGCGGCGCTCAAAATCATGCCCGCTGTCGTGGAACAACTGCGAGCGGTGTCACCGCATTACAGAAAGACTGTGACAAGTGGCGTGTGACGAGTGACAAGCAGGCGATAATCGAAACTGGGAAAACGAAAATCAGAACGAGCGGCGGCTCTTGCTTGCTCGTCACTTGTCACTCGTCATTTTTTCCCTTGGAGTTTCAAAAACAATGAGCATCGCTATTGCCATGAGCGGCGGGGTGGACAGTTCGGTCGCTGCCGCTCTTCTGGCGAAAGACAATTCGGTGGCTCCGTCCGGTAGTTCGCCGGAGGTGGTGGGCCTGACGATGCAGCTTTGGAACCAGCGTCGGTTGCCGCAATTGCTGGGAGAAGAGGCCGGCGGAGATGGACGTGCCAGCGGACGCTGCTGTTCGCTTGACGACGTCTACGATGCCCGCGCGGTGGCGAGTTTCCTGAACATCCCCTATTACGTCATCAATCTGGAAAAACAGTTCGAAGCTTCTGTGGTGCGCCCGTTTGTGGAAGGCTACCTGGCGGGCGAGACGCCAATCCCATGCAGTCTTTGCAATACTGAAATCAAGTTTGCCCAGTTCCTTACCACGGCGCGGCAGATCGGGGCGGAGCGCATTGCCACGGGCCACTATGCGCGCATCCGTCGCGATGACAAAACCGGCCGGTTCCAACTTCTTCGCGGAGTTGATCGCACCAAAGACCAGGCGTACTTCCTCTTTGGACTTACCCAGGAACAGTTGGCGTTCACGGATTTTCCACTTGGTGAGATGACCAAGCAGGAAGTGCGCGCCATCGCCCGCAGCAGGAAATTGCCTGTGGCGGAGAAGCCGGATAGTCAGGAAATTTGCTTCGTGCCCACGGGTAGCTATCGCCAGTTCATTGATGCCTACCTGGCCGAGCAGCAGCGCCCATCGCAAGTCTCCACGGGCGAAGTGGTCTCCACCGATGGAAACGTTCTGGGCGAGCACCAGGGAATTCAAAATTTTACGGTGGGTCAGCGCAAGGGATTGGGCATGGCAGTGGGTGAACCGCTTTATGTTATCTCGCTTGACCCGGCAAAGAATCGAGTGGTGGTGGGTGAGGATCGCGACCTCTTCCGTAGCCGCTTCCACGTGCGCGATGTGAATTGGATTCGCCCCGTGGCGGAGGGCGACGCTCTGGACGCGCTGGTGAAGATTCGCCATAACCACTCCGGCTCAACCGCCCGAGTGGAAGCCCGCGCAGGCTCCGAAGCCTTTGTGGAGTTCACCGAACCGCAGCGCGCCATTACTCCCGGCCAGGCCGCCGTGTTCTACGATGGTGACGAGGTGGTGGGCGGCGGTTGGATTTCGCAGATTCTTTGAGTACGGACGTTGAATATAAGCGCAGTCCAGCAGTTTATTGGGGGGCGAAACCCGGACGAAGCACCGGCCACTACCCAACAGCCAGTGCTCTTACTGATGATGCAAGCTGCCGAGAAGAGCGTTAAAGTCATTCTCTGACGCCGCCACAGTATTCAGAGGTCCGGTAAGCTTGAAGAAGACCAGGCCTTGGGGCGCTTCGATAATGGCAGCCCTCATCCGGAAATTGGACTTGATTGAGGGCGCCTGACCCATCATTCCGCCCGCTCCGCCATAAGTTCCCGATACCGCCAGAGTTGAAACCGTGAGCCCGCCGATGACTTTCTTTTCAATTTGGGCGGGGGCGGGGGATTGCCCATCGGGCGCGGTAAACTGGCCCTTCCAACGGTCAAGGTTGGCTTCCACAGTGCCGCCCTGCCCGGTTCCAAAAAAGTAGACCGCGCATTCAGCGTCTTCCGGATCGCCGGCGATGGCGTGGATGCGATAGGTGGCAATGCGCATCTGATGCTCAGGCCCGGGCTCCCAGCCGGTGGGTACGGTCCAGGCAATGCCGCCGGCTTCGGTGGCCGAGCTGGAAGGAGCGGCAGGCCCCGTGGGGAGGACCGGCGTTTGCTGCGGCGCAGGCTGGCTTGCCTCTGGCGTGCCGACATTTTGCTTGCACCCTATCTGGCCGGCAATCAATGCCGCCAGTGCCAGGCAACTCATCAATGTGGTAGACCTGAATTTTGTGTGCATGTTTTTGTATCCACCGCCGGGAAGAACTCTTGTGTGAATTGCGGGATGAAACTCCTCTCCCGTGCCTGAAGGCACAGGTGAGCGCGCCAGAAAACGGAAGAGCGCCCATGACCGTCGCCGTTTGGTGACCGCGGGCACTTAGATAAAGAGTTGCTCGTCCTGCGTCGCTTCGCTCACGTTGGTCACGCGGCGGCGCGAGAACAAGAACTCCAGACCGGAACGAACGCCCTTGACAACGGCCGAAACTTCGGAGATCGGTCCCAGCACGCCTTTTTGAACAGCGTCTGCGGTGGTCTCAACTCTTTCCACCAAGTCAGTTACCATTCGATCCACGCGGACGATCTGGGTTTGGCTCCTATCGAGCAAGTCTGCGGCCACTCGATCAGCGCTGGCAGTCCGCTCTCGGAGGATCGTGCTGATCTCCGCCAAGTTGGCGGAGATAGTTTGCAGGGGTTCGCGCGAATTATTGACAATTTCCAGAACGGATTGCGCCAGCGGATCGATCCGATTCTTCACATCGGACCGCACGCTCTCAATCTGTTCAGGAACTTTGCGGATGGCCAACCAGATCCCCAGCATGGCCCCCGCCTGCATCAGTACGGCGATCGCGACAAGGATTAATGCCACGGTCAGCCCAGTGTTTTGCTCCATGGTTGGCTCACATGAGGCTCAGCCGCCTCAGGCGTCTTATTTCGTCTTCACTCTTTCGTCCTGGTACGCCTGCTTGCCTGCTTCCAGCGCGGCAGAAAGCAGGTCTTTCTGCTTGGTCACCAAGTCCTTGCCTTTTTCCACGGCGTCTTCCGCCTGTTTGCGAATTTCTTCAGACTTCGTGACCACAAAGTCTCTGCCCTCTTCGGCCTTGTTCGCAATGAATTCCCGGGTCTCTCTTCCTGAGCGCGGGGCTAGCAGCAAAGCGACCACTGCACCGATCCCCAAGCCAGCCAGAAAAAATCCCACCTGCGATCCACCATTATCTTCGCTCATCGGTATCCCTCCCAGCATTAACGCGAAAAGGTTTCGCGCACGGTCTGCTTGCCAGACTCCAACGCATCGGCCAGGCGCGCTTTTTGTTTGCTCACCAGGTCTTTGCCCTGGTCAACAATATCTTCTGCCTGTTTGCGGATCTCGCGGCTCTTGGAGGCAACAAAGTCGGTGCCTTCCTGGGCCTTCTCCGCAATCTGTTTCCTTGTGTCTTCACCGGACTGGGGCGCGAAGAGCAGGGCAACCGCAGCCCCGATTCCTAACCCTGCCACGAAGTACGATACCTTGGTTGCAACATTGCAATTTGCCATCATGCACCTCCGTTTCGAGTCTCTAATCTAGCACCAGTAAAAGGCTAGCACAAGTCAAAAATGCTATTTTTTCTTATAATTATAACTTAGACCGTCTGGACTGACTACGAAAGACTCTCCATATTTGCCGCAAGATAGTCGAACACTCGCTTGGCTTGTGCCTGCTTGATCATCTGGGCCATCTCCTCCAAGGAGACTTTCCGCAGCTTGCTGATGCTGCCAAATTGACTGAGGAGCTTGTTGGTGGTTCGCTTCCCTACCCCGGGGATTTCCAGGAGCTCACTGGTAATCTCTCGCTTCGTTCGCCGCGCCCGGTGGAAGGTGACGGCAAAGCGGTGGGCTTCATCCCGAATCTGCTGAATGAGGTGTAGCGCCGGGGAATGGTGGTCAAGAACGACGGGTTCGTTTTCGCGCCCCAGCACATAGAGTATCTCCTCCCGCTTGGCGATGCTGGCCACAGGCTGGTTGATCACCCCCAACTCTTCCAGCGCTGCGGCGGCAGCGTGGAGCTGTCCTAATCCGCCATCAATCAGCACGAGGTCGGGGAAAGGTGTCTTTTCCTCCTGCAATCTGCGGTAGCGGCGGCCCACCACCTCAGCCATGCTGGCGAAGTCGTTGTTCTGGGGCACGGTCTTGATGATGAATTTCCGGTAGTCGGACTTTTTCATCCTTCCGGCCTCCCAGACCACCATGGAAGCCACAATGTCCGTTCCCTGGATGTGGGAAATATCAAAGGCCTCGATGCGGTTCGGCGGCTTGGGCAGATCGAGCGCATCGCTCAAGCTCTCCAATACTTCGCGTGCCAGGGGCTTCAAGATGCGGAAACGGCGTTCAAACGAGTGGCGGGCATTGCGTGCCACCAGCTCTGCCAGCGCCCGCTTGGGTCCGGCCTGCGGAGTAAGAATGTGCACGGCCCGCCCACGCTTTTGGGAGAGCACCTCTTCCAGCGCCTCGCGATCATCAAAATCCGCAGGCGCGTGAATTTCACCCGGCAGGTACTGCTGGTCCAGATAGATCTGCTTCAGCAGGGAGGAAAAGAATTCTGGCGGGTTGAACTCCTCCACGTCCTCCCAAAAGAACTCGCGACGGTCGAGAACACGCCCGCCCCGCAAATGGAAGAGATTGACCGCCACCAGCGGGCCTTCCTGGTGAAAAGCCAAAATGTCCGCCTCTTCACCGGAGTTCGCCGCCATTTTCTGGCGCTCTCGCAGTTCCTCCACGGTGCGGATCTGATCGCGGTAGCGGGCCGCGTCTTCAAACTCCAGCAGGTTTGATGATTCCGCCATGCGGCTGTGCAGGCTGCGTACCAGATCGCTTTCGCGGCCTTCCAACAGCAGACGTGCGTCGCGTGCGGCCTCCGCATAACGCTCCTGGGTGGTCAGGTTTTTCGCGCACGGGCCCAGGCAGCGCTTGATGTAGAACTGAAGGCACGGCCGCGCATGGTCGCGCGTCAGATCCACGTAGCATGACGGAACGCGAAAGTGGCGGTGGATGAAGTCCACAATTCGGTAGGCAAGATTGGCGGGAAAGTAGGGGCCAAAGTAGAGCGAGCCATCTTTCTTTACACGGCGCGTCACGTAGACACGCGGGAAGCGCTCGTAGGCGGTGAACTTGATGTACGGGTATGACTTGTCATCACGCAGCAGGATGTTGTAACGAGGCTTGTACTGCTTGATCAGGTTGTTCTCAAGCGCCATGGCCTCGTGTTCATTGTCCACAAGGATGGTCTCAAGATCCTGCGCAGCCTCCAACATCAGGTCGCGCTTCTCGTTCGCGGCGCGCGATTCCTGGAAATAGGAGCGCACGCGCGAACGCAGCGACTTCGCCTTCCCCACGTAGATGGGTTTGCCGTTCTCGTCCTTGAAAACGTAGACGCCCGGCTGGGCAGGCAGCGCTTCGGCTTTTTCGTGCAAGTTAGGGTTCACAGGTTCCTCAGTCCTTCATTATCACGCCGGAAGCCGGGCAGCGAAAGGGGGCGGGGAAAACCAAGTCATTATCTGGAGATCGGTTGACCCGGGAAGTCACTCGCTTGCGCAGGGGCGGGCTATCCGTGCCGCCTTTTACGCGCATCAAAGATACGAATGGCATGCTGGTTGACAGCCGCTGCGAGCTCAGGGAGAATCGCAACTATGCATCGCGCCCTGAAGGCACTCGGGATTGCTGCTCTTGTGATTCTTTGGATTGCGCCCCTGACGCGCGCACAGGTTCCTGAAAAGCCCCCCAAGCCCTCAAACGATGACGATTGGAACTACGTCAGTCCCGGCCCGGAGAAATGCGTCGAGGCTGGCAATGTGTATCTTCACAAGGGAGCACTGGAGGGCGCGCTCAGCCGGTTTCAGGAAGCCTTGAAAGATAACACCCACTATGCGCCGGCCTACCTGGGACTGGGCAGGGTGTATGAACGAATGAAGCAGAAGCAGAAAGCGGTGGACGCCTACCAACGTTACCTGGACGAACTGCCCTCCGCCAAAGACGCCGCCGAAGCGCGGGAAGCCCAAAGGGCCATTGTGCGACTGAAGAAACAATGAGGAATTGTCGATGCTCGATTGGCAGCGTATGAATATTAAACTGTTGAGCAAACCGATTCTCGTTCTGGCGCTGGCTGCCTGTACTCTAGGGGCGCAAGCTCAATTTCCGGACGCGCCCTCCGCCAAAATTTCCCCAACCAAAGGTGTGATTCTAAATATCACGGCGCTGGATGGCCACGGGGATCCGGTGACGGACCTTGCCCGCGACGACTTTCAAATCTTCGACGACGGAAAGCGGCAAACCATCGCTTCATTCCAGGCTGGCGCCGCCAAACCCGTGGCGGAAACCCCGCCGCCCTCGACTCTGATTTTATTCGACCTGCTGAACTCGAACGCTATAAATCGCGATTACACTTCCACCTTCATCGTGCACGCCCTGGAACCGCTCGAAACTGCCGACAACGTTTATCTGTATCTTCTCACCAACCGTGGCGAAGTTTTTCCCGTTCATCCCTTTCCCCTTACGGGAACAACAGTGGGAGGCGGCACCAGAGCCACGACTCCCTGGACCCGGCAGGTTCACCCTCTGCTGGACCAAGCAATCCAAAAGGTTTACGGATTCAGGCCCGCGGACGACCGGGATCCAGGGTATCGCTCCGCCACCACGTTTCAGGCCCTTAGCATGGTACAGGATGCCTTCGCAGCTATTCCTGGATCGAAAACCATCGTCTGGATAACTTCAGGGGTGTCAAATTGGCCCGACTACCCGCACGGCTGCAAGGACACGATGATCACCGAGGGGTCAGGAAGTTACGTGGGGGGAAAATGCACCAGCAATTGTCGCAGGCTGATGAAGTGCATCGATTACGAGCCATTCCTGCAGCACTTCACGGGAGAACTCAACCAATCCAACACGCTCCTTTACGCCGCGGAGGATCTTCCCGTTGGTGCGATGCCACCAACCGATCACGGGACTGCTGCAGACACGCTGCGGCAGTTGGCTGATCTTACCGGTGGCCGCGTATTCCTGGGGACAAACATGGATAAGGCCATCACGGAGGCGATAAAGAATGCGCGCGGGCGCTATCAAGTTACCATTGCTGCGCCGGCCCTCGACAGCAAGCACCACAAGCTCCGCGTGGCATGCGCCCGCAAGGGCGTCAAAGTGGATGGTCCGAGGGGTTATTGGGCTACTCAGCCGTAATGTCACGATGGCGTCCCGCGCGATTAGCGGCTTGCGGGCAGCATGAGGCGATCGCAATTCTGTTTGTAGTTGGTATTCTTGGGGTCGAGTTGGGCCGCGGCCTGGTATTCCTGCAAGGCACCGCCACGATCACCCTTCTGCTCCAGGGCGTCGCCAAGGCTGGCGTGTACGGCGGGATTATTGGGGTTCAAGCGCAGGGCCTCCCGCTCTTCCGTAATGGCCCCGTCAAAATCACTGCGGGCTGAAAGGATCAGACCCAGCCCGGCGTGGGCCATGTCGTCATTGGGGTTCAGCTGCAAGGCCGTGTGATACTCCGCCGTGGCGCCATCCCAATCGCCATTGTTCCTCAGGGCATCGCCAAGGTTCACATGCCCGCGATCGTCATTGGGATTCAGCCGCAAAGCTTCGCGATACTCCACGATGGCGCCGTTGATGTCCCCCTTTTTCGCCAGTGCCCCGGCCAAGTTGGCGTGGGCCTGATCGCTTTTGGGATTCAAGCTTAGAGCCTTGCGGTATTCGGCAATGGCGCCATCCCAATCACCTTTGCCACCCAGTGCGGCGGCCAGGTTGGCATGCGCGGCGTCATTATTGGAATTCAGGTCGAGCGCCTTTTGATATTCAGCAATGGCGCCGTCCCAATCACCTTTGCTTCCCAGGGCAACGCCCAGATTGGCCTGGGCAAAATCGTTGCTGGGGTTCAGGCGCAGAGCTTCGCGCTGCTCTTTAATATCGCCATCCCAGTCATGCTTGCCGCCCAAGGCAAGTCCCAGGTAGGCGTGCGCAAGGTCGTCATTCGAATTCAAGCGCAGGGCCTCACGATATTCCGCCGCGGCACTATCCCAATCACTCTTGCCCGCCAGCGCCACGCCCAGAACGATGTGCGCCATTCCATTGTTGGGATTCAGGCTCACCGCCTCGCGCGCGGCCGTCACATCATCATCCCATTTCCGCTGCCTGCCAAGAACCATGGCCAGGCTCAAGTCAATGTCGGCATCGGGCGCGCCCGGAGAAATCGCGGATCGGAATTCCTGCTCCGCCTGCGCGTATTGCCCTTTGCGTTTCAGGTCAGCTCCGGTGGCCACGTGTTGCAAAACAGCGGCCTGCCGCGCCTGGGTGGCGGGGTCCGTCGCGGATGTCATTACCTTGGCGCCATTCAAGGCGGCAATGAGATCATTGTCACCGCCGGCGAGCCGGACTCGCTGAAGATAGTCATCCGTCACCGCGAAGTCGATACCTCGGTCTTTTACCAGAAGAGTCACTCGCTGGCAGGGGGCTTCCGCCGCTAGTTGAGAGATGATCTGCACGGGATTGATGGGCATTCTATCGCGCAGCGCTTTCAGAAAAACATCTTTGGCCCCCGCAGACTTGAGGGTTTGCATGTAGGCCTCAGTCGGGGCGAAATCAACGCCGCGCTGAGTGATCATTTGCGCGCCGGAATCCTCTCCCACTCCGGCACGAACCATGTCGCTGACCTGCTCCTGGCTGAGGGGCTTGTTGGCACGAAGCGCTTTAAGGAATGCGTCCTTGGCCCCGGCGGACTTCAGCCTTTTCAGAAAGTCCTGCGTGGGCGTGAAATCAATGCCACGCTGCACAATGAGCTTCGTCCCCGAATCGTTGCCAGTCCGGCGCGGACCATGTCAAGCACCTGCTGCTCAGTGAAGGGCTTCTCCTGCGCCCATGCCGACAGGACAAAGGCCAATCCCATGACCAGCAGGATAACCGTCAGCACGTTCCGCAATTTCATGACTACCTCGCAAGATTTTCGGGGATACAGAAGAACCCATATTCTACCGCAAATGGCAGAAACTGAAAGAGCGCCAATTTGAAGGTTTGGGGCCTGACCCATAAGCAAGGGTGGGAGTGAGTTGGATCGATCGGTGGGTGGAATGGCACTTGCAACGCGCGGTGCTTTCAACCCAGGGCGGCGCTAAACGTCCTCAGCGGAATCGGGTTCCTCTGGAAGCTGCGGGGCTTCAGTGTCAAGGTACTCCTTCAGGATGCGTTCGGCGTGGCCAACGTCCTCTTCGCGAACAAAAAGAGGAATATCCAGCACGGGCAGTATTTCCGCGGAGCCTTCACCTTGCAGAAGCGATGGGATGCCCTGGGTTTGAAGAATATTGCGTGCCAGGTCAGCATCCATCTGCGCGGTTCCGCCGGTGAAGGTGCGGACGGAAACCAGCTTCACGTCCTTCTGCCCGCCGAGATCGACAACGGGTGGGGGCTCCGGCGGCGAACCCGGCAGCAGAGCAGCGCCGCAATCCTCACATTGAACTGTGCCGTCCACGTATTCAATCAAACATTGGGGGCAATAGGGCATGGCAACACCTCAGTCTTCTAGTATAGACCTCCGGCAATCCTGTAGCTCAGGATTTGTGAGTGGGGTGCGGCTAGCCCGTACTTCTCACCAGCCCCGGCGGTGCTGGTTTGGATCTCCCATCGCCGGCCTTCGGAGCGAAGCTTTGGAGTGCGTGCAGCTTGCTGCCGCTTTTGCTTCCAGCCAGCTTGCTGGCTGGAGTCTGCCCAAGTGCGATGCGTGAAAGATTGAGGCGATAATTCCGACTTTCGCAAGCAAGCTTGCGAACCGGACCTTCGCAAGCAAGCTTGCGAAAAGGAAAGCGGCAGCAAGCTGCCCGCACTCCAGCTTCGCTCCGTAACCGCCGGACAGGCTGCCCTCAACGGGATACATTGAGATTGAACGGCACGCCCCCGTTAAGACTGTGCTCAGGTTCCGCTTTTCCAAAGCGCAGTGAGAAATCCGGGCTAGCCCGGGCGCACACTATCACCTCCGCAATTGAACGCACCTGAGATGGCATGCCATCGTTCGAATTTTGTGGCAATCGGGTTAAAACAGGCGTTAAATGGCGGCGCGATATAACTCGACTGCCCTGGAGGGGCGTATGCGGTGGGTTCCCAATTTTCTTGTCATCGTAGCCACTATCGGAATTCTGCTGGGACTGGCGGTGCGAATCATCAAAGGAGGATTCCTCGCCGATCCGGTTTTCTTTTGGCGAGGCGCACTGGCTCTGCTGGCCATTGCCATGGCTGTCACCTTGATTCAGATTCGAAACAAGTAGGGCGCGGGAATCCGCCCGCGCGCACACTTGGCCGGGCAACCTACAGCCGCTTGAAGATCACCGCGGCCCCACCACCGGGTGCGAGGTGAATGGTGATTTTGTCTCCCGCCTTCACCTGTTGCTTGGTGATGGTAACGTGGGTGGGAACCGTAGCCGCGTCCGCACCGTCGCCGAAGATCTCGGCCTCAAACACACCTTGACCCAGAAAGCTGAGGGGGATCTCAAGGTCGCGAGCATCCCAATTGGTCATTGCCCCCAGGAACCAATCGGCTGCCTGCCGGCGCGCAATGGTGACGTACTTGGAAGGATCACCGTTCACCACCTTGGTTTCATCCCAAACCGTGGGGACTTTCTCCAAAAACTCCATCTCCGGCAAATGGTCGTAGATTTCGGGATAATCCGAAACCATCGATAGAGGGCCTTCAAAAACCACGTACATGGCCAACTGATGCGCCCTTGTTCCCTGGCACATGGGATTAATTTCCCGGGCCTTGAATTGTTCGCGAGTGGCATTGTTGAAGCAGCCCGGAGTGTAATCCATGGGGCCGGCAAGCATGCGGGTGAACGGGATGGTGACGTCGTGCTCCGGTGTTGTGCGCGCGGTTGACTTGCTGTATTCCATGCCCATCACGCCTTCCCGGTTGAGAAGATTGGGATAGGTGCGGCGCAGGCCGGTGGGCTTGTAGGCGCCGTGGAAATCAATCACCAGGTGGCGTTCGGCAGCCTTCTGAACCAGGCGCTGGTAGAAGTTCACAATCTCCTGGTCGTCGCGGTCCATGAAATCCACCTTCACTCCCGCCGCGCCCCACTTCGCGTACTGGTCCAGAACCTCATCCATCTGCTTATCCAATGCTCCCCAGAACATCCACAACAGCACCTTGACGCCCTTCAGTTTTCCGTAAGCGATGATGTCAGGAATATTCACCTCAGGAACATAGGTCAGGATGCTGATCGCGTGCTTGTAGCCATTCGAGGGGTACCAGCCGGCGTCCACCAGCATGTATTCAAAATGATGCTCAGCGGCGAAATCGATATAGTGCTTCATCGTCGCCGTGTTCATGCCCGGCTTGAAGTCGACGTTCTCATCATAATCACCGGACCACCAATCCCATGCCGCTTTGCCGGGGGTGATCCAGGATGTGTCGGCAATTGCCGAGGGCGCACTGAGGTCCAGGATGAGGTAGTTGGATTCAATCAGGCCGCCGGGACGGTCATTCAGCATGAGCACGCGCCAGGGCAGAGCCTTTGGCGTGGAACCAACGACCACGCGATCCATGCGGTCGGGAGGGGTTGAGAGCTTGCTCACCAGCGCGTGATCAAACCCCGGCACTCCGCCCACATACATCCCGGCATAATCCGTAAGGTCAGCTTCCAGCAATCCCACCCACGGACCGCCGGGAATGTTCACCAGCAGCGGCAGGTTGATAACGGAGGCGGGCTTGATCTGCGCCAGCGGTGTGGGCAGGAACTCACCCTCATAAGGGCTGTTGAAATGATGCATGTTCAGAGCGAAGGTGGAGGCATCCTGGGCAAAGTAAAAACCTGTGTTCTCCGCCATCAGGTTAAAACTTTGCAGCGCGGTTTGCTGAGGCAGAAAATAACGGAACGCAGCGCCTTCGTTGTAGGCGCGAAAAATCACATCCAACTGGCGGCCCGGCGCCTGCGTTTCATGCAGAGAAACGCGCAGTTGATTGTAATGGTCGGGAACGTCGCGCAACATGCCGAAGCGATTCGTCCACGTTTCATCGTGCGAGTGACGGTCTGTGCCGGTTATTTCAAAGTCGTGGTCCAGCGCGGGCGCGCCTTCGAAGTCCAGCCCCAGGGGCGAGTCCGTCAACACCTGCACTCCGCCATAGCTGACGCGATAGTATGCCCGCACCCCAGGAAGATACGGTTGGGGATTGGACTTGAGCGCGAAGGAGATCACCACCTTGCCATCGGGCGAGGCAACCGTCAGGTCATCTGCGGCACGCGCTGAGCCCGCCAATACAAGTCCAAGAAAGAGGATGGCACCGGCAATGGCAGACCGAGTGAATTTGGGGGGCATGGGAGCATCTCCTTGGGGTGCGTTCCGGCGTCAAATGTCAGGCACAGAGGTGCTTGAGCTTTCGGCAGGCCAATTCGTATTGGGGAAATTTCTTCTCGGCCTCGCGAAACTCCCGCGAGTGAACCACGCGCCGCTGGCCTCGCCGTTCGACTGGAATCCGGATGTGCAGCATCTCATGATAAACGACGTATTCTACCAGATAGCGCGGGACTGAAGCCGAGTCGAGTTTGCGGCTGATCATGATCGTCGCGTGGCCGGAATCGTAATGGCCCAGGATGCGGCTTGCGTACTGATGGCTCCAGCCCAGGCGTGAAGGAGGAATTTCGTCGTGGAAGAATCGATGATTCAAATCGTTGAAGATCTCCTCCAGATCGTGGTGGCGGCCGTGCGGAGGCAGAAGGCGCTTGGTGCCACGTTCGCGGCGGGACTCATCAATGCGTGAGCGAATCGCCGGGCGGAAGGTGTAGGCAAGATAACACTCACGGGCTTCGCGTGAAGGCCGACGCCGGAAGATTCGCGCCAGCAGGATCTCCGCCAGGGCCTCAAGCACGATGGGCGAAGCTTCCTCCAGCAGATCCGATACCCGTGCCCTTAACGCGCCATTGCGGACGGAAACAGTGCTGCGCAGTCCCGCAAAAGGATGAAAACGGGCATCAATGCTGATGATGGGAGATTTGATCCGCAAACGAAAAAAAACCCGCCGGAAGAGCTCCGAAAGATCGAGCGGAGGGGCAAGCGGCAGGGCCAGTTGTTCAGCTTGTTTCATAAGGGCAGTGGTTAGTGGCTCGTGGTTAGTTCGCGATTGCTCGTCACCAGCCACTAACCACTGCTTTTCAGTCCTCGTCTTTGTCAGTGGGTGGCCCACTCTCGTGCTCTTTCTTCCGCAACTTGCCTTCGTCCTTCGCGCTCTTCTTCTCTTCTATTTGCCGATCCTTGACAGTCTGGGCGTCCACCTTCTCTTCCCGCTTCAGTTCGCCGAACACCTTGGTTTGCCCTGAGAGCGCCTTGGTGGCGCCGTCGATTGCGTCAGTGAGATCATCAATGGCGTCGCCCAGGGGTTTTCGATAGGCATTTGAATAGGGGTCCGAGGATTGCTCAAACCGCCGTAACTGCTCGAGCTGGTGAGTCCCTGTTTCAAGTACCTTTTTCAGGCCGGCTCGCATGTCATTGTGCCGGTCAAACTGATCTTCAATCCAATCCTTCAAGGCATCGGTGATGCGAATATATTGGTCAAGCTGGGTGTCGAGATAACCCGGCACATCGTAATCCGGATTCGGCGGCCGGTTGCGGTAATCATCAAATCTCTCCACGCGGGCTTGCGCAAACGACAGGTAGATACCGATGCGCTGCGAAGGGTCCTGCGCATCCCGCAACTGTTCAGTTTCCCCCTCAGTCAGGAAATCCCCTTTTTCCGCTCCCGAAGCAGTGGGAAGAAACATCGCAAACAACAGAGCCGATATCATCAAGGTGCGCATTCGGCGGTCACCGCGCTTCCGTCGCATTCCCCGGGCTCTCCACCGTCGGCGAGGTGGGCGGACCTTTAATAGTACGGGGAGTGCCCCCGGGGAACAACGAGTGAATTACCCTGGCCTGCAACTGATCGAGGTCCTGCACGGCGCCCTCAAGGGGAGCACGATCAAAATAGGCCACGGTCCGCGCCAGATCCTGCAGAACCCGAATATCTTCACGGATTGAAATCTCCAGATCTCGAAATCCCGCCGGTTGTTTCGCAGCGTTGCGCCCTGAATCCTGGAGGGTCTTCACTGTGGTCTTTACTGTGTCAATGAGGGCTTCAAGCTGTTTTGCGCCCTCTTCCACGTGCCCCTGCGAATAGGCGTCTTGAACCTGGCTGAGCTTCAGATCCGCAAGCTTGATCTCTTCCTTCGCCTTCTTTATCGGATTCGGTTCGCTCTGAATCCGCTGGAGCAGTTGCTCTTCCGTATCGCGCCCAATGGCCAATGACCCGGCCAATGAAATTCCCACCAAGGCCAAACCGATCGGCACGATTGTGCGGCATCCCCGAGCCATATTTTCAGATTATAACTATTTTGAGAGTTCGTGGCGGAGAAGCTTTGCCCGCTGGGTAGCCTGCCACTCCTGGTCCGGATTTTTCCCGTTCGACATTTTCAGGAATTGTTCGTAATTCGCCAGCGCCGGCTTGGGCGCATGGAGGTGATCGTAGCAGGTGGCCAAAACGAAGAACACTGAAGGCTCGGCGTCCGGGCTTTTCGCCAATTGTTCAAAAAGAGGAATGGCCTCTTCGTAGCGCTTTTGAAAGTCCAGGGCGAATGCCAGGCCAAGGGCTGAATCCCGATTGTGCGAGTCCAATTGCAGGGCGGTGCGAAACTCCTTTTCCGCCTCAGGGTACTTCTGCTCATTCAATAAAATCTGCCCGAGGGCGCGATGAAGGTCCGCGTTATTTGGCTGCGCCGCCAGTGCCAGGCGGTAATACTTTTCCGCCTCGGGCAGTTTCTTCATGAGCGCATTAACATCACCCAATTCGGCGGTAAGGCCAGGCAGTTCCGGTTTGACGCGATAGATGCTCTCAAAAGTGTCGCGGGCCTTTTCGTTATCCTTTTGCTTTATGTAGAGCCGCCCCAAATGGAGTCTTGCGTCCAGATCATCTGGCTTTAAAGCCAGGTATTTTTCCAGATGCGCAACCGCCTGGGCCGTGTCACCCATGTCTTCGGCCGCAACGGCCGCACCCAGTTCCGCCTGCACCAACTTCGGATCGATCACCAAGGCTTGTTGAAAGGCGGCAAGCGCTTCCGCCGGCCGTTTCTGTTGAACCTCAAGCTGTCCGAGCTCAAATTGCGCGAGCGCCAGGTGCGGGTCGAGGCGCGCGGCTTCCTGAAACTCCTTCCGCGCAGCATCGGTTTGGTTGGTCAGGGTAAGCGCGCGCGCGTAATTCAGGTGGGCCCGGGCATTTTCCGGCTTCAGCACCGTTGCTTCCTGCAAATGCTCCAGCGCCGCCCGTGGCTTCTTCTGCTCCAACAATAGAATGCCCAGATTCAAACGCGCAAGAAAGAGGTCGGGCGAAAGCTCTAGTGCCTTCTGGTAGGCCTTAATCGCTTCCTCCGGCTCGTGCAGGCCGTTATAGGCAAAACCGAGGTCGAACCAGGCGGCAGCCATGTCCGGCTGAGCCGCGATGACAACCTTCAGCGTCTTCACTGCCTCGGGATAATCCTTGCGCGTCAGAGCATCGTCCACTCGCTCCAGTACTGCGGAAGAATCTGAAGTTTTAACGGGGGTCGAGGCGGGTAAGGCCGCGGGGGCACTGCTTAACTTCTTCAGGAGGCGAATAAGGCTTTCACTGGCTCCGGCTTTGCGCAAATCACGCTCGAGCTCTGGAGTGATCCTGAAGTCGATGCCGTCATCATGGGCGAATTTCTCAATCTGCTGCGAAGGAACTCCTGCCTCAAGCATCTTGAGGGTCTGCTCTTGTGATAGGGGAGCATCCTTCTCCTCACCTGGTGCCGGCAGCAAGAGTGGCCTTGGCGCGGCCCAACCCGGCGCGGCGAACAAAACGCTTCCAGGCGCAAACAGGCACGCCAGGTAGACCACCGATATCCCCAGAGAATTCAAACTCCTCGTGGAAGAGCCCATGGCATCAGATCTTCGATTTCCCCGCCTCGGGCGGGTGTGAGTGAGAAAGATGTTTCGCCAAAAACTTTCCCGTCAGCGAGAGCTTGTTTTCCACCAGGCTTTCGGGAGTCCCCGCGGCCACAACATATCCGCCGGAGTCGCCGCCATCAGGGCCGAGATCGATCACCCAGTCGGCGGTCTTCAAGACGTCCATGTTGTGTTCGATGATCAAAACGGTTGCACCGGTTTCAATCAGGCGGCGGAAAGCCGTCAGCAATTTGCTGATGTCGTCAAAGTGCAGGCCGGTGGTGGGTTCATCAAATATGAAGAGGCTGTCTTCACTCGTGCGGTGCGCCAGATGAGCGGCAAGCCGGACGCGTTGGGCTTCGCCACCGGACAGCGTCGTGGCCGATTGCCCCAACCGCAGATAACCCAACCCAACTTCCTCCAGCACGCGGAGCTTGCTGGTCAGTTTGGGAACACTGGAAAAGAAGGCCAGCGCTTCTTTCACCGTCAACTGCAAGACGTCGTAGATGTTCTTTCCTTTGTATTGGATCTCCAAAATGGTGGACTTAAAGCGGCGTCCGCGGCACTCTTCACACACCAGGTCCACGTCAGCGAGAAATTGCATCTCCATCGTCACGGTGCCATCACCCTGGCAGGTCTCGCAACGCCCTCCCGGAATGTTGAAGGAGAAATATCCGGGAGTGTAGCCGCGCTTGCGCGCTTCCGGAGTGGCGGCAAAGACTTCGCGAATGGCGTCGAACGCTTTGATGTAGGTTACGGGATTGGAGCGCGGTGTGCGGCCGAGCGGCGACTGATCAACCAGCACGATTTCTGCAATCTGAACATCACCTTCAATGCTTTCGTATTCGGCGCGGGGGGCAGGCAATCCGCGGCGCGAAAGGAGAGCGTTGTAGAGAACATCGTGCACCAGGGTGGATTTTCCCGATCCGGAAACGCCGCTAACGCACACCATCAGTCCCAGCGGGATATCTACATTGATGGATTTCAAATTGTGCTGGCGCGCGCCACGGATCCGCAGCCAGAACTTGCCCGGTTTGCGGCGCTCTTCGGGAATGGGAATTTGTAGTTCTCCAGATAGATACCGCCCCGTCAGCGAGTGGGGATCAGCAAGCATCCCGGCCATGTCGCCGGCATAAATAATGCGGCCTCCATGCTCGCCTGCGCCGGGGCCGAGATCCAACAATTTATCGGCCTCCCGCATCATCTCCGGATCGTGTTCTACCACCAGCACGGTATTTCCCAAGTCGCGCAGGGTCTTCATGATTTCAATCAGGCGGCCGGTGTCGCGGGGATGCAGTCCAATGGAAGGCTCATCCAAAACATAGAGCGCACCCACAAGGTTCGAACCCAACGCCGTGGCCAACTGGATGCGCTGTGATTCGCCACCAGATAGCGTTGATGCAAGCCGGTCAAGCGTAAGGTATTCCAAACCCACGCGGTATAGAAACTTCAGGCGCGAACGGACCTCTTCCAAAATCTTATCGGCAATCGTCTGTTGTGCCGGCGATAGGCGCAATTCATTGAAAAAGTGATAGGCGTCTTGAATCGACAGGTGGCAGACTTCCGTGATGTTCCTGCCCTGAACGCGAACGTTCAGCGCTTCGCGGCGCAGGCGGCCGCCGTGGCAATCCGGGCAGAGGGTGTAACCGCGATAACGGCTGAGAAACACTCGCACGTGGAGCTTGTACTTCTTGCGTTCGAGGTATGCAAAGAAGCCGCGGATGCCCTCAAAATCGTCGTCGCCTTCCAATAGCCAGAGGCGCTGCTCCGGTGTGAGTTTGTAATAGGGCACGTCAACAGGGATCTTCCTGGCGCGAGCGGCGCGGCGCATTTCATTCTGCGGCACACGGTAGCGCGGCTTTGTCCACGGTTCCACGGCGCCATCGGCCAGGGATTTGTTCTTGTCAGGGATCACCAGGTCAAGATCGAAATCAACAGTGTTTCCGAATCCCTGGCAGCGCGGGCAGGCTCCATAGGGATTGTTGAACGAAAAGAGGCTCGGCTCGGGATCCTGATAAACGATTTTGCAGGTCTTGCACTCAAACCGCTCATTGAAGACCCAGCGCTCGGGCGGCGTGGCGGGGTCAGTGGAAACGAATTCAAGAATCGCCTCCCCCGATTCACGATAGCAGAGCTCCACGGAATCGATGACCCGCTGGCGAATATCAGTCGCCACTGCGAGGCGGTCCACCAGGATGTAGACGGGCTTGGCGAAATCGACATCGAGCAAAGATTCCGGCGTGGAGAATTCAAAGACGCGGCCATCCTGGTACAAGCGGTTGTAACCCCTTTGGCGCAGGGCGAAGAGGCGGGGCTTCAACTCCTCACTGGGTGGGGCGGGCCCAACCGGAACGGTTTTCGAAGCGCTTTCGCTTTCAGTGACCACTGACGCTTTACGCTTTGCTTTTCCTGCGCGCTTCTTGGGGGCAGCCGCCGCGGTGCCTTCGGGGCTCTCCGCGATCTTGGCTTCCGGCAAAGGCGCCGGATTTACCTGAAACAATACGTAGAATCGGCGGCCCGGTTCCTGCGCCAGGACCTGATCCGCGATGGCATCCACATGGTCCCGCTGCACCACCTGTCCACATTGGTAGCACATGGTGACGCCGATGCGGGCAAAGAGCAGGCGAATGTAATCGTAAATCTCCGTTGCCGTCGCCACTGTCGAGCGCGGATTGCGTGTTGTGTTCTTCTGGCGAATAGCCACGGGTGGCGCGATGCCGGATATCTCATCAACATCCGGCTTTTCCATGCGCTCCAGGAATTGCCGCGCGTACGCCGAAAGCGATTCCACGTAGCGGCGCTGGCCCTCCGCATAGAGCGTATCAAATGCCAGACTGGACTTCCCTGAGCCGGATAGTCCGGTGACCACCGTGATCTTGTTGTGGGGAATCGTGCAGTCGATGTTCTTCAGGTTATGAACGCGGGCTCCGCGGACGACAATCTCTTCACCCAGCGAACTGGCGCGAGCGATGCCGGACTCCAGTGCGCCGAGCGAGAATTGTGGCGGAGCTGTGGCGCCAGCGGACTCCAGCGGGCCTGCGATTTCAGCCAACGCTGCCGGATTGATGGATGGGTTCTCGCCTGTACTCAAGGATCTCCTGCTCATGCTTGAATGCTCCGGGCCGCCTGCACGATAATCTCGGCGGGCAATCCGGTTAGTCCCGGGTCATAAAGCCTAAACAAGCAATTATAAGGCGTGGGGATTCGGCATGCAAAGTGACAGACTTGGAATAGGTGCTTCAACTCAATTTCGCGACTATGGTTGGGCTCGTCAGTTTGCAAGTTGTGGGGCTGGCAAGAGGGCCGAAGCACGGACAATCGCAACTATTGGCCTTCCGCACCATGAGCGAACCATGAATCACGATAGGCCATAAAACAAAACCGCCGATGGAACAGGTGAACCGTTCCATCGGCGGCGTTTCAATCCAATAACGATTACTGGGCCGGAGGCGCTGGCGGTCTCGGTGCCCCACCACCAGGGCCAGCGTGGTCATGCATCCGTCCGTCCGGACCATCATGGTGTTCGAAGCCACGCCCGCGTTCCATGCCGCCGGGCCCGCCATGCTCCATGAATTCCTTAACCTTCTTGAGCTGTTCCGGCGTCAGCACGCTGCGCGCTGAGAGTAGTGTTTCCACGTGCTGCTTCTCCATCTTTCCCTGCAGAGCATTCGCCTCATCAATCTTCTGCATGATGGCATCGTGATCCGGATTGTCGGCACGCAGAAGTTCACGGAGTTCAATGTGGCGCAGTTCCAGATCTGCGCGAGTCTGCACGGAAGATTTCTCCGCGTCTACGCCGATCTTATGCAGACGCGAGACCTGCTCATCCGTAAGGCCCAGGAACATGCGCACGCGGGGATCTTCCGCCAGGCGCAGTAGGTGCTCAGCGCCGCCAAATCCGTGGCCGCCGCCGTGTTGCCAGCCACCACCCTCGCCCTCTCCCGGCCGGCCGAATTCACCACGGCCTTCACCTTCAAACCCGCGAGGGCCGCCGCCCCATTGATGCTCCCCGCCACCAAACTGATGCTGTCCTTGACCAGGGCCAGGGCCTTGTGGGGGTCCATCCTGCGCCCAGGTTAAAAATGCAGTTCCAAGCACAACCATCAAACCGAGTGTCCCAATTGCAATTTTCCGTCGCATAATCAATTTCCTCCCGTGCATTGTTGGACGCAGTATACACCGGAGTCGTTACCCTAAATCCACACCGGAATGCATATTTAACAAGAGTTAACAAGCCGTTAAAGGCCTTTAACATATCTTACAACTTCAAATTTCGCCCCTTGCCCTATCCAACCCAGGTCAGATGCTGCTGATAAGGCTGCATGCGATTGAATCCACATAAGTTGTCGAATCAACGACCCAGCACACAATTACGGCTGGCGGTGAATATCCCAACACCTTCGGAAGTTTCAGACTGATAGGTTGCTACTTACCTTCGCGCAGAATTTCATCAATGATCTTCTCAATGTCGGCCGCGGGTGGCGCGCCGACAAGAGTCTTTCCATTGATGAAACTGGTGGGAGTCTGTGCCACTCCCAGCGCATCGGCCTCGCGCATGTTTGCTTCGACGCGGGGAAGAGAATCTTTTGCGTCGATGCAGGCGGCGAGCTTCATGTTATCCACGCCCGCCTCCGCGGCGATGTGCAGCAGCAGGTCGCGCGCATGGTCGCCGTTCATTGACTCCTGGTTCTTGTAAACGGCGGAACGAAAGTCCACATACTTGGAGGGATCGAGTTGATAGGTGCATTGGGCGGCGATGGCGGCAGCCTGCGCCCAATCATGGATGGCGACCAGAGGATATTCCTTGAACACCACGCGCAGTTTGTTGCCATACTTGGGAACGATTTCCTTCTCCAGCTCCTCCTGCATGCGCGCGCAAACAGGACACTCAAGATCCGAGTATTCCACCAGCGTCACGGGCGCATTTTCAGGGCCCTGCGAAGGCTGATCTTTGAGCGAGATCAGCCGGACGATGTCTGCGCGCGGATCGCCGCCCAGATTGAAGAGGCTTCCCTCCACAAGGTAGCGCATGTTTTTCGAGACGAAGAGCGCCTGGGTCCTCTTATCCTTGCCATCATCCAGAGTGACGGTCGTCACGAAGAAATCCGGGTATGCCGTGTCGCGCAGATCCGTCATCGTCACCTTCACCGTGGTGGGAATGGTGAAGCGGTCGCGGATGTAGTTGATGATCTTTTCGTGCGTTGCGGCGGAGTTCGGCCCCTGGGCTGCGAGTGAAGGCCCGCCCGCCAGAACCGTGGCAAGTAAGCTTAGAATAGCGATGTATCGCACTGGAAATCGTCTCATGGAAAACGTGAACTCCTTTCGCTTGAGCCTCAGGCGGATGCCGCGACGTTTAGACGCGTGATTCTAGCCGTGCCTTTCAACAAATGCAATTGCCACAAAGCGGAATGCCACAACGCCGGAGGCGCATTCGGTGGACAGGCCTAACATCGAGGCGCCAACAATTCTCCTGTATGCGGTCTACCGGCTACAGGCTCCAGCCTTGATCACTTCCCCGCCATCAGCTTTTCGATCTCATCCACGGTGCGCGGCAGGCGGGCGGATAGCTGCTCATACCCATCGGGCGTAATGAGGATATCGTCTTCAATGCGGACGCCGATCTTCTCCTCGGGAATGTAGATGCCCGGCTCCACCGTGATCACCATCCCTGGTTCCAGCGCCTTGCCGTAATCCATGGGATCGTGAACGTTCAGGCCAATCGGATGGCTGAGCCCGTGGATGAAATACTGCCCCAGTCGCTGGCCGTGCAAGTCCTTGCCGTGAGAGTTGATGTAGTCGTAGGCAATCTCGTACAGGCCCTTGGAACCGTGATGGCCCAAATACATTCCCGGCTTGGCGGCGGCCATGGCGGCATTCTGTGCTGCCAGCACGATTTCGTAGATCTCGCGCTGGCGTGGAGTGAAATGGCCGTTCACCGGCAGCGTGCGCGTGATGTCACTGGCATAACCGCCGTAGGAGCCGGCCACGTCCATCACCACCACGTCGCCGTCCTGCATCTGGTTCGAATCCTGGTCGTAGTGCAGCACGGTGGAGTAGAAGCCCGACCCCACGATGGGCGGGTACGACGGCCATTCGCAGCCACGCCGTTCAAACTCATACTTCATGAGTGCGGCAATCTGGTATTCCCACACGCCCGGCTTCACGGCTTTCATGGCGGCAAGGTGAGCTTCAACGGAGGCATCCACCGCCTTGCGAATCAAGGCAACCTCTCCCGCGCTCTTCACCGCCCGCATGCGGCCAATCATCATGCGAATGTCATCCAGCGAGGTCTTGGGAGCCTTTTCGCGAAGCTTGCTCACCACACCCGTCTGGAAGCACTCTTCACCGCTCTCGGGCTCGGCGGAAAGCTCCGTGAAGATCGTGGTTGTGCCCTTCAGCGCTGCCTGCAGGTCCGCATCAAACTTTGCCACGTCGTGCACCGTAGGGAACCCGGTGCGGGCAGGAGCGTCCGCATCATCCGGCGCCAGCTTGGGCCCTGTCCACTTCTCTTCCCGATGGTCGTGCGCAGGAATGTAGAGGATCTCCTGGCCCAACTCCGCCGGTGCGCCTGGAGCAGTGGCCTTGGGCACCAGCAGCATCATGGCGCCCGGCTCGTTCCAACCGGTGAGGTAGTAGAACTCTTCATTCTGCCGGAACGGTGTTACGGTTGAAGCCACGTCCGCTTCGTCATAACCATAGAGCACGATGACGCCATCGCTGCCGACCTCGCGAATCAGGCGCTCGCGCCGCTCATGGAAGGTGGAGGCCGGCTCCCGCTCCCAGGCGCGTGCGGCTTGCGATGCCATGGTGATGCACGCCAGCGTGAGCGCGAGAATTGCCAGAAACCTTCGTTGCATCAGAGCCCCCTTCGGGTGTGAGCGTATAGCATACCGCCAAGGTCAAGTGGCGCGATATTGAACAACAGTTTGGGATGGATGAAGACGTGGCAAGGCCCTGCACCGAGGGCGCAGATATATCTATAAGAGATATTTATCAAAGAGTTAAGTGGCATGCTCCACGGCGCGCGAGCGGAACAGGCCGGGCAGCGCGTTCGCAAGCCTCCGCAGCGGGGTTTGGAACAGTGACATGGTTCCCATGTAGGAGTAGCCCCCGAGGAACAACAGCAGGAACGGCGTGGTGAGGTAGTTCTCCATGGTCAGCGAATAGATCAGGGTGAACAGGAAGTAGCCGGCAAGCCCAAGCTCAATGATGGGAATCCAACCGGCGCGGCGCTTCACATATTTCTTGCCTTCCCAACCCTCGCCGTTGGTTTGCAGTTGGAATTTCGGCGTGCGCACAAATTCCGTCTGTTTGCCAATCACCGCTTCAATGACGGCCTTGGAGTTGGTCACTGCGAGGCCGATGCCCGTGGCCATCAGGAAAGGCATGTATTTAATGCGGCTGCGCCATTTGTCGGGATAAAGCTCGCGTTGCGCCACCATGTAAAAGCTTGAAACCGAGCAGGTGGAGGCAAGGAAGAGCGGCAGATCCAGGTAGAGCATCTGGAACCAGCCCTGGTAGAAGCGCACGATCATTGCCGGAAGCAGAATCACCGAAAACACGATCATCAGGGGGTAGCTGATGTTGGCCGTCAGGTGAAGCGTGGCCTCCATTTTGATCTTCAGCGATTCATCACTGCGCCAAACCTGGGGCAGAATCTTTTTCGCCACCTGGATCAGGCCCTTGGCCCAGCGCGCCTGCTGCGTTTTGAAGGAGTTCATCTCCGCCGGCAGTTCCGAGGGGCAGACGATGTCAGGCGCGTAGACAAACTTCCAGCCCTTCATCTGGGCGCGGTAGCTCAAATCCGTATCTTCGGTCAGGGTATCGTGCTGCCAGCCGCCAGCGTCTTCAATTGCCACAGCGCGCCACATTCCGGCCGTGCCATTAAAGTTAAAGAAGCGTCCGGAAAAATTCCTGCCGCCGTGTTCAATCACAAAATGGCCGTCCAGCAGGATGGCCTCAATTTCCGTCAGGTTCGAGTAGTCGCGATTGATCCACGTCCATCGGCCCTGCACCACGGCCACCTTGGGGTCGGTGAAGTAGTGGATCATCTGGTGCACAATCTCGGGCGGCGGGGCAAAGTCCGCGTCAAAGATGGCGATGAACTCGCCCGTGGCGCTCTTCATGCCCTCGGCCAGAGCTCCGGCCTTAAAGCCTTCGCGATTGGTGCGGTGATGATAGGTGATGGGGTAACCGGCGGCGGCATATTCGCTCACCAGGCGCGAGGCAACAATGCGCGTCTCATCCGTGGAGTCGTCAAGCAACTGGATTTCCAGCAGGTCGCGGGGATAATCGATGCGCGTGACGGTTTCAAGCAGGCGCTCCACCACGTAGCGCTCATTATAAATGGGAAGCTGAATGGTGACTCGCGGCAGCGACTCAAAGCGGCCCTGCGGCTTCGGCGCCTTGCTGCGATTCCTCATGTAGAGGTAGGTCAGATGATAGCGGTGGACCCCATAGATCGAAAGAATGATCAGAATGGTGAAATAAGGTATGAGAATCGACAGGTCGAACGCGTTGGGCTGATAGATGCCGCGGAACGGATCCTTGTGGAAGACCTTGTAGAGATAGACGCTCACGGTCTTGGCCACGGGATTCGTGGGAGCGGCAAGGATGGCAAAAAGAAGCTGATTCATGGAATTGTCTTCGCTTACGAAGAGCTTCCTGCGGCCCTTACCGGGGGGAAGCAGTTATCGCGGCTGGTCGCCCCAAACTACCACGACCGCCACAATTTCCTGCTGACCCGTGGAACCCAACGGTGCTCGTCGCGTTCTTCGTTTGACGCCACTCAGGCCCGACAGCACTGGTGGCAGTGTGATTTCCTACTACTTGATTATACACCCGCTGCCCCTCGCGAGATATGTTTCTAATTGCTCACCAGGCATCATAATTTTTCTCACTGCCATCAGCGTCGCTTATGCAATCGGGCCTGCTAGGCTGCGGAATGACGATCCGCCCCCGGAAACACCCGGGTTGCCGCTGGAACCACCCCCGTCGCTTCCGCTCCGGCCCCTCCTGATTCCAGGAGGGGAGCTTTTGTTTCCGCCGCCACAGCCGGCGGCAGCAGCAGCGGCAACGGCTCCTCTCCTCTGTTAAGGAGGGGTGGCGCGAAAGCGCGGGGTGGTTCCCGGTGCAATTCCAAGCGTGAACGGCGGGGTGAGGGGTCTTTTCCCTGGAGCCGCGCGGCGGAGTGGTGAAACATTTGCTTCCTCCTCGGCAGAGCCGGGGAATCCCCCAAAATGGCCTGGAACATCAATGGCATTTTCCCGTTCCTTTGTTTTCATAAACTTCTCGGGATATCCCGTCAAGGAAAGAATCGAGGAGTCGGAAGTGCGGGTCGGGGTCCCTCCTGCTGCCACGGCGTTCGGACGTCGGAGCCCCCGGTATATTTCCGGGTGTTGGGCGTGAGAAATTTTCCCGTTCCTTTGTTTTCATAAACATCGCCGGATGCACCTTCATTTTTTGTGAAGCGGGACATGGGACAAGGGTCACGGGATACGGGGCACGAGGTGGAGAAATCGATTCGTGCCCACGGGTTGCCTCCCAGCCCGGATAGTGGAACATCAATGGCATTTTCCCGTTCCTTTGTTTTCATAAACTTCTCGGGATATCCCGTCAAGGAAAGAATCGAGGAGTCGGAAGTGCGGGTCGGGGTCCTTCCTGCTGCCGCAGCGTTCGGGCGCCGAAGCCCCAAAATTATATTTCCGCGCGTTGGGTGCGAGAGATTTTCCCGTTCCTTTTTTTTCATAGATATCGCCGGATGCACCTTCATTTTTGAGAACAGGAGCCAGTGGCGTCCCGCATAATATTTGACGCCAGTATATACAACACAGACCCCCTCGCCCCCTTGGGGGAGAGCTCACCCGTCCCAAGATCACTCCAACCCTCGCCCCCTTGGGAGAGAGGGTGGCTCGACGAGGCGTTTTCACCAGCCGAGGCGAGAAGGGGGCCCCACGCTTTGCTTGTCGTGGGGGTGAGGGGGTCTCGCCCAAGGCAAAC
>Ga0302320_10001929_pt1 | contig 49438 bp, 38 predicted proteins | sample Bog_T0_3_FD_202130 | JGI IMG/M metagenome (GOLD analysis project Ga0302320, IMG submission 202130) | Peat permafrost microbial communities from Stordalen Mire near Abisko, Sweden - Bog_T0_3 | ecosystem: Environmental > Terrestrial > Soil > Wetlands > Peat | place: Sweden: Abisko, Stordalen Mire... | reverse complement strand
AGGGCGCGGGGAGGGGCCGAAGCCTCGGCCACCGCGGCCGGGGGACTGGCGACAATCGCGGATCGCCTGTAATTCCGCCAATGGGCGCCGCGCTCTCGACGTTTTCGCTTCAAGCCTTCTTGCCGTCTTGCCTTGACGGATACTGAAAATGCAGGAACGACATGGCCGACCGTATTTCATTTGATGCCCCCGGCCGCGCAAGGTTTAACCTGCATCCACCACAAATTCCGACAAATCTTGCCCAATCTCGTCGGCACAAAGCTCCTCTGGCTCCCTGCGCTGTGCTTTTGGCACAGCTCGGTCGCCTTCGGCCCTTTTCGCCCGACGATCTTGCGCAATCGTCATCGGGTTTGTGATGGATGCAGGTTAACCCGAAGATTTCACGAAATTCGGCCAGCGGAGCACACCTCGGCCGCCTTCGATCGTCTCTGCCATGGCGCTCCGGCCGATCTTTGGCCGTTTTCATGAGATCTTCGGGCTGATCGCTTTCGGAATTCTTCTGAAGGCGGTTCCCCGGCCACCGTAACGGCAGAATCCAGCGCAGCGGGTTTGGCGCGGCTCTGTGAATAAGATTTTTGGTTTTTGGGTCTTCTTTGCTTGACCTTGGTGGGGTGAAATGGGTTGAAATGGGGTGTTGTGGGGCACATGGTGCCCCGTATCCCACCTCATGGCAGAGCCAGGCAGAGCTTCGTACACCGGCCTTTTCAGGCATACCCTCGACGATAAGGGTCGTTTGACGATCCCATCGGCTTGGCGCGGCGTGCATGCGGAAGGGGACATATTCCTCGCTACGCCGCATCCCGACGGTTACGTGGCGGTGCTTCCGCCCGCGGAGGTTGGGAAGCTGCACGCGAAGATCGCCCAGATGGCGCTCAGCGACGGGGCAGCCCAGGACTTTTCCGCCAGGTTTTTCTCCCAAACCCAGTCGTTCACTTTCGACAAGCAGGGGAGGGTGCTGATGGATCCGACCCTCCTCAAGCACGCCGGCATCACCAAGGACGCGGTTCTCGTCGGGACGCTGACCAAGTTCAATCTCTACGCTCCCGCGCGCTGGGAGAAGGTCGAGGCCCGCACGGCGGGCGAGAACTTCGGCGACCTCATGCGCCGGCTCGGCATCTGACCATGCTCGGGTCTGCGGAAATCCCAGTCGGCACCATGAGCCCAGGCCACCAGCCCGTACTCCTTCGCGAGATCGTGGAGTTTCTGGAGCCCAGGGCGGATGGGCGCTACCTGGACTGCACCTTCGGGGGTGGGGGACACGCGCGGGCGCTCCTCGATTCGGCTCCAGGCGTGCAGGTCATAGCAATGGACCGCGATCCCGAGGCCCAGAATCGCGGGGCAGTCATGCGGGAGCAGTATCCTGGACGGTTTTCGCTCATCGACCGGGATTTTGGGCGGCTTTCCGAATTCCCGATGAAGGGATTCGATGGAATTCTCTTCGACCTAGGGGTCTCCTCCTTCCAGCTGGACGATCCCAAGCGCGGTTTTTCGTTCAGGACTGACGAGTGTGCCGACATGAGGATGGACCCCCGGTCGGGCGTTCCCGCGGGTGTGTGGCTTGAGTCTGCAACCGAGGAGATGCTCGTCCGGGCCATCCGCGAATACGGCGAGGAGAAGCACTGGCGCAGGGTGGTCAGGGCGATCCAGGGAGCCCGCGGCACCGGGGTTCTTGGGCGCACGCTTTCCCTGGCTGCGTTGATATCAGGTGCGATTCCGGAAAGGGACAGACGCACGAGCCGAATCCATCCGGCGACGCGTTCCTTCCAGGGAATCCGGATCGCCGTCAATGACGAGATTGGCGCACTGGAACGGGCCCTGCCGGCGGCATTCGAGCGGCTGAGTCCGGGCGGGGTCCTTTGCGTTGTCAGTTTCCATTCCCTTGAGGACAGGCCCGTCAAGCGATGGCTTCGGCGCTGGTGCGGACTGCCCGAGGACGCCAGCGACGGAACTCCGCAGGACTTGCGGATCCGGATGGCCGAGCCCCTGACCCGCCGCCCGGTGATCCCGGGCGATGCGGAGATCGAAGCCAACCCGCGAAGCCGTTCGGCCAAGCTCCGGGCGATAAGAAAACTATGAGGACATCGAACAACCGCGCGTTTGTGAACCAGGTGGTGATCGGCGCCCTGTTTGCGATCGGCGTCAGCGGATCGGTCGGCATCGGCTCGGTGTGGATGCGCCATCAGATTTCAGTGACGGCCCAGGCCAACAAGGCCCTCGAGAACCGCCTCGCCGAGGTCGGACGCCTGACGCAGCAGACGAACACGTGGATAGCGGAGGAGCAGGACATCACCGCCCTTTTGAAGCGCAACGCCCAATGGCGCCTGGGCCTCATGCAGCCGCAGGACGGGCAGGTTCAAAGGATGACCGGGGACTCCGAAGCCTACCTCATCGCCAAGCGCGACCGGGGGCTGTTCCAGGACCGGGGGCCGCTCCTGGACGCGGTGAATTCGGTCTCCTTCCGGGTTGCGGTCCAGCGCTGAGCCGCGAATGACATGTCAAAGGGCTTTGCCTCAACCTACCGCGTCAGCCTTTTGGCGGGTCTGACCCTCCTTGCCTACGGGGCGCTCGGCGCGCGGCTGGTCTGGCTGCACGTGATCGATCGCGACCGCCTGCTGGCGTCGATCGAGATGGTGCGCCACGAGATCATTCCCGAGTATGCCAGGCGCGGCGACATCCAGGACATCAATGGAGCCCTCTTGGCGACGAGCGTTTCGCATGTCAGGGTCGGCGTGGATCCGACGATGGTCCGACCCGAGGATTCGCCCAAATGGCCGGAGCTGGCGAGGCTCCTCCAATTGCCTCTCGCACAAGTGCAGAAGGCCGTAACCACCAGGTACAGGACGGCGGCCCCGGCGAACCTGGTGTTCAATTTTGCAAAAGGCTCTTCGCCGCGCTCGGAGGCGGTTCCAGCGGTGCCGGCAGGGCGCATCCCGACGGGAAATTCGCCCGATCTGACGATCAGGAACCCCCTGGAGGCGCCCCTTCCCGACGCGGAGGCTGCGCCGGAATCCGCGGCATCGGACGAAAACGACGAAGTGCTCGGCGAGCCGGATTCCGTCGGGCGGAAGCCCGTCCAGTATGTGAAGCTCAGCGACGACGTCTCACCGGATGTCTTTGCCCAGATACTCAAACTTGGAATCAAGGCCGTGTACGGCAGGAACGTCTACCACCGCCAATACCCGCATAATGAGACCGCCGCCCACCTCATCGGCTATGTGAACCGGATGGAGGAGCCGGCCAGCGGGATCGAAGATCTGGCGAACTTCTTTCTGCGCGGGCAGAACGGCTGGGTCGAGACCGAGAAGGATGGAAAGGGCCACGAACTGGCGCAGTTTCGCACGAGGGAGGTGCCCGCGGCGGACGGCTACAGCGTTGTCCTGTCGCTCGATGCGACCGTTCAGCGCCTGGCGGAAGACGAGCTCGAAATCATCAATCAGAAGTACCACCCGAAAAGGGCCACAATCATCGTAAGCCGGCCCGAGACCGGATTCATCCTGGCGCTGGCCAATTATCCGACCTTCGACCTCAACCACTACAACGAGGTCCCGCGCGAGGAGATGGCGTCGATGCAGAATGTCGCCGTTTCCAACCTTTATGAGCCGGGATCGGTCTTCAAGATAGTCGCCCTCTCCGGAGCGTTGGAGGACGGGCTGGTCACGCCGGACACCCTCGTCGACTGCAACATCGACAGGATCGATTACATGGGAAAGACCCGGTCTCTGCTTCACGACGACCAGGGGGATCATTTTCCGGGTCCGATTCCGGTTTGGAAGGTCATTTCGAAGTCCTCCAACCGGGGGGCCGTCCAGCTGGGCATGCGACTCGGGGACGACCGCTTCTACCACTACGTCCAGGCATTCGGATTCAGCGAGCCGACCGGATTTCCGGTCGGCGGCGAGCCCGGCCCTGCAGCACTCCGGAGAAATGTGCCCCAGCCGGGCACCAGGCGGTGGGATGACCTGACGATGACGCGGATGCCGGCGGGGTATTCTGTCGCCGTCTCGCCGCTGCAGATGCACCAGGCGATGAGCGTCATTGCGGCCGGAGGCGTCATGCTCAAGCCGCAGATAATCAAGCAGGTGAAGGACTCCTCGGGCGAACTCGTCTACCGGTTCGACCGGGTGGAGGAGCGCCGCGTCATTTCGGAAAAGACGGCGCGCCTGATGGCGCGGCTGCTCCAGGGCGTTGCGAGCGACGAAGGCACGGCTCCCGGGGCGGCGATTCGCGAAAACGGCGTGAACTACGAGGTCGCCGGAAAGACCGGAACTGCGCAAAAGCCGATGCCGGTGACCCTGGCCTCGGGCAAAGTCGTTGTTCGCTATTCCGAGCACAATCATGTAGGCTCCTTTGTCGGATTTTTCCCCGCCAGCGATCCGCAGGTGGTGATATCCGTCGTCGTCGATGACGCGGACGAGCGATTCATGGGAAAGACAGCCTATGGATCGGTTGTCGCCGCGCCCTCTTTCAATCATCTTGGTGAAGAACTGATTCCTTATCTAGCGATCCGGCCGCCGTCTTCCGCGCAAAGCTCGGGCCGTTCCCTGCTCGCCCTGGAAGGAGGCCGACGGTGATCGGGTACCTGACCCAGGACTACGCGCTCATCCATGCACTCGGCTCGCGAACGCAGCGGCGCAGCCGCCGCGAGACCGCAGCCCTCAGCCGCTTCTTTTCGATGGCTCCCAAACTTTCAGACTATCTCAAGGAGGATGAAATCCTCGCGAGCAAGGGAAACCTCGACTGCCCAATTTCGGGTCTTGCCCTGGACAGCCGCCGTGTTGTCCCGGGAAACGTGTTCTTCGCCCTTCCGGGCCGGCGGACGGACGGATCCCAGTTCATCGATGAGGCGGTCAGCCGGGGTGCGGCGGCGGTCGTCGCCACCCATTTGCCGGCGCATGCCCAGGCCCGCGTCGCCTTCGTTCGCGTGGCCGACGCCAGGGCGGTCCTCGCCCGCGTGAGCCGCCGCTATTACCGCTTTCCCGATCGCGATCTGGGCGTTGTCGGCGTCACGGGGACCAACGGCAAGACGACCGTCACCCATCTCCTCCGCCAGTTTCTCAACGGAGAGCGGCGCGTGGGCATGATCGGGACGATCAACTACGACCTGGGGGCCCGCACCGTGCCGGCCTACCGCACGACGCCCGAGGCGCTCGATATCTACGGGATGATGGCGCAGATGCGCGAGGCGGGCTGCCGGGATGCCGTCATGGAGGTCAGTTCCCACGGGATCGACCAACTGCGCGTGCTGGACCTTGAGTTCGGCGCGGCCGTCTTCACCAACCTGACGCGCGACCACCTCGACTACCACAAGACGCTGGAGGCGTATTTCGAGGTGAAGACGCGCCTCTTCACGGGCCGCCTCGGCTCGCCGCCGAAGGTGGCCGTCGTCAACCTGGACGATCCGTACGGGGCGAGGCTCACGGACCAGGTTGGCCGGATGGACCCGCCGGTCAGGCTCGTCACCTTCGGGGAGGACCAGCGCGCCGCGGTAAGGGCCACGGAGATTGTGCTCAGTCCCAAAAGCACGCATTTCAAGACGCTCTGGCCGGACGGCCGTTCGATCGACGTTGAGTCGCCGCTTGTCGGCCGGTACAATGTGAGCAACCTCCTCGCCGCTGCGGCGACCGCCTGGGGGCTCGGCCGCGACCCGGCCGTCTTCCTTCCGAGGCTCGCGGCCTTTCCGGGCGTCCCCGGGCGCATGGAGCGCATAGACGCTGGACAGCCCTATGACGTTTTCGTGGATTACGCCCACACCGATGACGCATTGAGGAATGCGCTCGGCATGCTCCGGCCCATCACCGGGGGCCGCCTGCTTGTCGTTTTCGGCTGCGGGGGAAACCGCGACCGCACGAAGCGGCCCCTGATGGTCCGCGCCGTGCAGGAATTCGCCGACTTCGCCTTTGCGACGGCCGACAACCCGCGGAGCGAGGCGCTCGACAGGATCCTCTCCGACATGAGGGAGGGCGTCACCCAGCCGGAGAAGATCACGTGGATCGAGGACCGGCGGAGGGCGATCAGCATCGCCCTGGATGCGGCTCGAGCGGGCGACACGGTCCTGATCGCGGGCAAGGGCCACGAAAGTTACCAGGAGTTCGCGGACACGATCATACCCTTCGACGACCGCCAGGTCGTGCGGGAGCTGATCGCCGTCAAGATGCTTCGGGAGGTGCGCGGGTAGGGCGCCTTGTCCCCCCGACTCGCAGCGGCGCCCCTGAAACCGGGAGCCGCATTTCAGGACCTGTTTCGATATCATGGCGGCATTCGACCCAGATTCCCTCGCCCGGTGGGCTGACGGCAGGTGGACTGCGGTCCCGTCCGTGCCGGTCCTTGGTTTTGCGGCGGACAGCCGGCTACTTATGCCCGGACAGGTGTTTGTCGCCCTGAAGACGGAGAAGCGCGACGGGCACGCCTATGTCGCAGCGGCGCAAAGCGCCGGAGCCTGCGCGGCCCTGGTCGGGGCGCCGGTCGCGGGGGCCTCCATCCCGCAGCTTGTCGTCGGCAGCCCCCTTGCGGCCCTGCAGGCGATCGCGCGCCGGCACCGGCTGGCGTTTCACGGGCCGGTCGTCGGCATCACGGGAAGCGCGGGCAAGACCTCCACCAAGGACTTGCTGGCAATCCTGCTCGGCGGCGCGGACAGCGGGGAGGTTCCGGGATCCGGCGCCCGGGCTCCCGTGCTGGCCACCCGGGAAAACCTCAATAACCAGATCGGCGTCCCGCTCACGCTGACCCGCCTGGATCCGGCCGTTCATTCCTTTGCGGTGATCGAGGCGGGGATAAGCGCTCCCGGCGAGATGGCTGTGCTTGCGAAGACCATCGAGCCCGACATTGCCATCATAACCCTTGTGGCTCCCGCGCACCTGCGCGACCTCGGCACGCTCGAGACCGTGGCCCGCGAGAAGGCGGCCCTCGCCGCCCGGGTCCGCAGGGGCGGTGTGGCCGTGTTTCCCGTATCCTGCGCGCAGTTTGCGGCGTTTCGGGGCCTCAAGGCGCCAACGATTGTCCTGGGCCGTGACGATGACCGGTCAAACGGGGCCTCCGTCGTTTTCTCGGTCAGCCACCGGGAGGGGTCGACCGAAGTCGTGCTCCGCGGGCCCGGGCCTGCGACCGAGAGTTTTGTCCTCCCCCCGGTCAGCGACGGCATGGCCCAGAACGCGGCCCTTGCCCTTCACGCCGCGCGGCGCCTGGGGATTCGAAGCGCGACCCTGCAGGACAGGCTCCCGCAATGGAAGCCCGCGGCCCTGCGCGGCGAGGTCCGCCGCGGGGACGGGCGCCTCGTATACCTGGACTGCTACAACGCCAACCCGGCGTCGATGGCGGACGCCCTCGCCGCATTTGATCGGATCGCTCCGCAGGACCTGCCCAGGCTCTACCTGATCGGCTGCATGGAGGAACTTGGGCCGGATGCCGGCCGGTACCATGGGGAGCTGGGGGCGGGTCTCGGGATGCGCCCGAACGATCTGCTCGTCGTCCTGGGAGACTGGGCCGGCGAGGTCGCAGCCGGCGCCGCCAAGGCGGGCGCGGGAAGCGCTCAGATCCTGGCCTCCGTCCCGCGCGCGGACATTGCCGGGCGCCTGAAGTCATTCCATGGCGCCGTGTTCGTCAAGGGCAGCCGCAGGCACGAACTGGAGAAGCTCTTCCCACCATGCTGAGATATCTCGCCAATTTCAGCGATCACTTCGGCCCGTTGCGGATGTTCGGGTACGTCACCTTTCGCACGCTGCTGGCCGCCTGCACGGCGGCGCTGATCGGATTCATCATCGGCCCCATGCTCATCGCGCGGCTGCGCCGGCTGAAGTTCGGGCAGCACTATGACGACGACCGGACGGGGGAGCTGGCCAGCCGGTTCGACAAGAAGAACACCCCGACGATGGGCGGCCTTCTCATCTTCGGATCGGTTTTCTTCAGCTCCTTCCTCTGGGCCGTCCCCAACATCTGGACCTTCGTCGCCCTCTTCGTCTACACGGCGCTGACGGCCGTGGGTTACCGGGACGACTATCTCAAGGTCGTGCGCAAGAGCCGCGATGGCATTTCCTCCTGGGAAAAGATCATCTGGCAGACGCTGACGACGGTGGTCGCCCTGGCCCTCCTCCTCCTGCACCCGGTCAGCGCCGAAAAGATCCGCGAGCTGTGGATACCCTTCCTGAAGCACCCGCTGATCGCGAGCATGCCGCTCGCGGCGCTCTTTGTCTTCGTGTATTTCTGGACAGTCGGCTTTTCCAACGCGATCAACCTCACGGACGGGCTGGACGGGCTTGCGATGGGCTGCACGATTTCGGTCGCCTTGGTGTACGGGCTCATGGCCTACGTCGCGGGCCGGGCAAGCCTCGCCGGCTATCTCTTCGTCGGCCACGTGCCGGGGACCGACGAGTTGACCGTGATCTGCGGGGCGGTGGTCGGGGCCGGGCTTGCGTTCCTCTGGTACAATTCGCACCCCGCCGAGGTTTTCATGGGGGACACGGGCTCGCTCGCCCTGGGCGGGCTGATCGGCCTGATCGCAATCATGATCCAGCAGCCTGTGACATTGGTCATCGTCGGCGGCGTATTCGTCTGGGAGGCCCTTTCCGTCATCATCCAGGTGGGCTATTTCAAGCTGACGCGGCGCCGTTTCGGCGAGGGGCGCCGCTTCTTCCTCATGGCGCCGATCCATCACCATTTTCAAAGAAAGGGCTGGCCCGAAACCAAGGTCGTGATGCGATTCTGGATCCTGTCGATCATCTTCGCCCTCGCCGGCCTTGCGACCCTCAGGCTCCGCTGATTCCCATGCTTCCCGCCGCTCCAGCGTTTCTTTCGCCGCTTCTCGCCCGTCCCGTGGCGGTCCTCGGCAGCGGAGTGAGCGGTTTGGGCGCCTGCGAACTGCTGGCCGCGCTGGGGGCGGAGAGCGCCGTCTACGACAGGACCGGCGTTGAATTCACGGACGCGGCGGCGGCCCGGCACGGGCTGGTAGTATTCTCCCCGGGATTTTCTCCCGCACACCCGTGGCTTGCGAGGGCCCGCGCGGCGGGCTGCACCTGCCTGGGCGAGATCGACTTCGCCTCGCTTTTCTGGAGAGGGCGCCTGATCGCGGTGACGGGCACAAACGGAAAGACGACCCTCACCGAATTCCTCTGCCATGCGCTCGCCTCCGCTGGGCGGCGCGCCGTCGTGGCCGGCAACGTCGGCCGGTCGTTCGCGGGCCTGGCCGCCGCGGAGGGCGGAGGTACGCCAGAAATCACCGCGGTTTGCGAGGTGAGCTCCTTCCAGGCCGAGACCCTGCTCCATTTCCGGGCGGAGGCGACCCTCTGGACCAATTTCGCCGAGGATCACCTTGAGCGCCATCCGGGCATGGAGGCCTATTTTGCGGCCAAGGCGGTCCTCGCGGGCAGATCGGACCGCGTCTTCGCCGGATCGTCGGTCCGTGCGTTTGCCGAAGGCCTCGCCAGCCATTCGCCTTCATCGGGTGCGCCAATCTTCTTCGATTCGGACGGCGACCCGACGGCCGACGCCATCTGGGTGCGCACCGAGGGCCTGCCCGCGGACCCGGCGCTCGCGGGCACGGTGTTTGCCGATTATCCCCAGCGGGAGAATTTCGTCCTCGCCGCCGCCTGGTGGCGGGCGGCGGAACTGGATCCCCGCATCCTCCATGCCGCCGCCCGCACGTTCCAGCTCGGCCGGCACCGGCTGGCCCGCGTGGCCGAGGTGGAGGGCGTGACCTATTGGAACGACTCGAAGGCGACCAATTTCCACGCGGTGGAGGCGGCGCTCGCGAGGTTCGCCTCCCCGGTTCTCCTGATCGCCGGCGGCAGGGGCAAGGGCGGGGATCTCGCTGGTTTTGTGCGCCGGATCGCGCCGCGGGTGCGGCACCTTTTCCTCATCGGGGAAACGGCTGGCGAACTGGCGCAGGCCTGTTCGCAGGCAGGCCCTGCGCATTCGATATGCGCGAGCCTCTCCGCCGCCGTCCATGCTGCGGCCGGAGCCGCAAGGCCCGGCGACAACGTGCTGCTGAGCCCGGCTTTTGCGAGTTTCGACATGTTCCGGGGTTACGCGGACCGGGGAGACCAGTTCGAGGGGCTCGTGCACGACATTCGCTCCGCCCCTGTCCGTGCCTTTTGATTTCGAATCAGTTTCTAATTTCAATCCGTCCCATAAACTACAACACTCTATCCATGAAAATTATCAGAATTTTCGGCATCGTCGTGGGAATCCACCTTGTCCTCGGCCTGATCCTCGCCGGATGCAGCTCGACCGGAAAACCGGTCGCGGCCGTCCCCGCCGGGACGCAGTCCAAGCCGGCTGATTCCGTGCCCACCGTTGGCATGCCAGCCTTGGCCGCAGCCCCGGCGGCGAGCACGCCCGCCGCTCCGCTCTTCCAGCCGATCGGTCCGTCGGATGCGCCGACGGCTCCCTCTGGCCCGGTCATCTTCTACAGTCCGACCCGCCCGGGGACGCCCGCAGCGGCAGCGGTCGAAGCGCAGCCGGTTGCCGACGTCATGCCGGCCACGACCTACACCGTCGGCCAGGGCGACAGCTGGTGGACGATCGCGAAGAAGAACCACCTGAGGATCTCCGAACTCGCGGCGGCCAACAACCTCAAGTCGACTTCCACGCTGCGCCCGGGCCAGAAGCTCCTGATCCCGTCGAAGAGCCTTCCGCCGGGCGCCGCGCCCTCCTCGGCCGCGCCCGCTCCCGTGGCGGCGCAGGCCCACGCGCAGGCGCAGGGCGGCACCAAGCATGTGGTCAGGCACGGAGAGACCCTGGGGAGCATAGCGCACGCCTACGGGCTTAGGATCGGCGACCTAGCCGCCGCGAACTCGATCTCCGACCCAAGCAAAATTCGTCCCGGCCAGGAGCTGACGATTCCGGCCGGAGGCCACGCTCCGAAGCCCGCGAAGGCCCGCGGGCCCGCCAGCGAGGAGGCTCCCGCCTCCCACCCGGCGCTGGACAATGCCATTCCTGCGGTCCCAGCGCTGCCGCCGCCGGCCACTGACGCCGGTTCCGGCGCGCCGTCCGGGCCGGGAGCAGACGTCCCGGTGATCAAGATAGAGCCCTCTTCGCAGCCCGCCCCGGCGAATCCGCCGAAATGATTGCGCGTTTCCGGGAGAAATGGTGATGAGCGAACAATCGCCATCCGTCCCGCGCGCGAAGATTCGGTTGGTGCCGGGCCCGGTGGCGGTGATTGTCATCTGCGCAATCGCCCTTACCTGCCTCGGCCTGACGATTCTTTTCAGCGCGAGCGCCTCCTTCAAGCAGGGACCGTACTTCTACCTTGGAAAACAGGTGACGGGCGTCATCGCGGCGACCGTCCTTTGCCTTGTCACCAGCCGTCTGAACCTCGACTACCTGCGCCGCTACGCATGGTGGATTGCGGGAACCCTCCTTTTCCTGCTCGTCGTTGTCCGCATTCCGCACCTCGGAATAATGGTCAAGGGCAGCCGGCGCTGGCTGGGCTACGGTTCTGTCCGCATCCAGGTGTCCGAATTTGCGAAACTGGCCCTCGTGTTCTGCCTGGCCCACTACCTGGCGATGAACCAGACCCGGTTGCGCGAATTCCTGCGCGGCTACCTGTACCCGCTGGGGATCGTTGGGGCGTTCGGCGGATTGATCCTCCTTGAACCCGACCTGGGGACGGCCGCCCTCGTCCTCGCGGTCGGTGTCCTTCTCCTTTTCCTGGCGGGTGCAAAATGGAGGTACATCCTGCCGACGATCGCGGTGGGGGCCCTCTCGTTCGCAGGCCTGGTCATGCTGATGCCCAACCGGCTCCGGCGCTTCACCGCGTTCCTCGACGTCGAGGCGAACAAGCAGGGGGGCACCTACCAGCTTTACCAGTCGCTGGCGGCGTTCGCCGCCGGGGGAACAAACGGGGCCGGCCTTGGGCAGGGGCGCCAGCAGGCTTACTTTCTGCCGGAGGCCCACACGGACTTCATCTTTGCCGTCGTCGGCGAGGAACTCGGACTGTGGTACACGGTGGGAGTCGTCGCGGTCTTCACCGTCATTTTCGCCGCGGGCATCGCGCATCTGCGCCGGGCTCCGAACCTGTTCCATTTTCTGCTGGCCGCCGGCTGCCTGCTCCTCATCTGCCTGCAGGCCCTGGTCAACATCGGGGTCGTGACGGGAGTCCTGCCGACCAAGGGCATGTCGCTCCCGTTCATAAGCGCCGGACTGTCGAACCTGCTTCTTATGGGCCTCCTGCTCGGCGTGCTGATCAATACGGCGCGCACCTGGGGCCGGGTGGTCCTGCAGGACCAGGCGCGGTCCGCGCGGGAGGCCTGGCGTGAGTAAGCGCCGCTTTCTTGTTTCCTGCGGAGGCACCGGAGGCCACCTCTCGCCGGGCATTTCCCTCGCGGAGGGGCTCACACAGCGGGGGCACGAGGTGATTCTCCTCATCAGCCGCAAGAAGGTCGACGCCCGGTTGGTCGAGAAATACCCGGGGCTCCGCTTTGAGCGGATGCCCGGCGCGCCGTTTTCCTGGCGCCCGCTCGGTCTTCTCCGCTGCGCGATCTCGCAGGCCAGGGCCTTTGTCTTCTGCATGCGCCTGATCGCCCGCTGGCATCCGGACGCAATCATCGGCTTCGGCGGGTTCACTTCGGCATCCATCGTCCTGGCCGGGGCGCTGGCCCGGGTTCCCGTCGCCCTGCACGAATCCAACCGGGTTCCGGGCATGGCGATCCGCACCCTGGGCCGGTTCGCCGAAAGGGTCTATCTGCCGCCGGGCGTTCGCGTTGGAAGCGTGGGTCCGTGGGCCACCCGTCACGTGGGGCTTCCGGTTCGCCGGGAAATTACCCGCCTGCCCAGGGCGGAGTCGCGCATCGCCCTCGGCCTCGACCCCAACCAGAAGGTGCTGGCCGTTCTCGGCGGAAGCCAGGGCGCCTCGGTCCTCAACGAGTGGACGCGCGCCCATGTCGGAGTCCTCGCGGCGGAAGGCATCCAGGTCTACTGCCTGACGGGCCTCGACAAGGGTTCCGCCGAATCGGTCGAGATGAGGACGAAAACCGGGGCGGCGGTGCGCGTCTGCTTCGCCCCGTTCTGCGACCGGATGGCGGAACTTCTTTCGGCCGCCGACCTCGTGGTCTCCCGGGCGGGCGCCGGGACACTGGCCGAGCTGGTGCGGTGCGAGACACCCGCCATCCTGATCCCCTATCCGCATGCCGCCGACCGCCATCAGCACCGGAATGCCGAGTTTTTCGAGCGTCAGGGCGGCGGACTTGTCCTGGACCAGGCGATGATCAACGGGCTCGTCGGCGAGGTGATGGACGCGATCTTCAACGAATGGCTGCTCCGGAAGTTTCGCGCAAATCTGCGGCGCATGGACCTGGCGAATTCGCTCGAGACGATGCTGCTGGACTTGGAAGGGATCGCCGATTCGGGCGGAAGGGGCGCCGCGAGCCGCCTTGCGGCCGCGTGAATGCGATGAAGCCCGCCAAGATTCAGTCCTCCCCGTCTCCCCGCGATGGCCGCCGCATCCACTGCCTCGGCGTCGGGGGAATGGGCGTTGCGCCGCTTGCCATCTACCTGTCCGGGAGCGGCTGCACGGTCTCGGGGGAGGATGACGCCCTGACGGATGAGGTCGGCGTGCTCCTGGACCGCGCGCACGTGACCGTGGGCCCCCTGCCGGCGCAAGTCGACCGGGTCGTGTATTCCTCGGCAATTCCGGCCTCCCACCCGGCGTATGCCGCCGCGGCTGCGCGGGGCGTCCCGCTCGTCCGCCGGGGCGAAATGCTCGCGGAAGCTGTCCGCGGCAGGAGGCTCGTCGCCGTCTGCGGTGCGCACGGCAAGACGACGACGAGCGCGATGCTCGTGACCGCCCTCCGGCACGCGAACTTTCCCGCCGGCTACCTCGTCGGGGGGCTGTTCAACGATGGCCTTCCTCCAGCCGCCTTCGGCTCGAACGAGTGGGTGGTCGCCGAGATCGACGAAAGCGACGGGACGATCGATTGCTTTTCGCCGGAAATAACGGTTGCGACGAACCTGGACTGGGATCATCCGGACCACTACCGCGAGCCGGCCGAACTCGAGGCGGCCTTCCTGGCGCTCTTCAGCCGGACGCGCCTGGCCATCATGACGAGCGAGTCCTGCTCCCGCTCGCAGCGGATTCTCAAGGCCCTGGCGGCCGAGGAGGCAAGGCCGTCCGGGCGGCGCGTGGCCACGTTTGGCCTCACGGGCGATTTTTCGGCGAAAGTGGTTTCCGGGGAGGCCGGGGCGATGACGATCCGTCTCGGCGGATTCTTTGCCCCGGCTGATTGCGAGGTGCGGGCCGGCGGCGAATTCAACGCTTCGAACGCCGCGGCGGCCTTCGCGGCGGCCCAGCTCATGGGGGTGCCGCCTGCCGGCCAGGCACTGGCCGCCTACGCCGGCGTCCGCCGCCGCCAGGGAATCCTTTTCTCCGGCGGGCCGGTCGTCATCGAGGACTACGCCCATCATCCGACGGAAATCCGCGCCCTGCTGACGAGCCTGCGGCGCCGGGTGGCGGGCCGCGGCCGGCTGATCGCCGTATTTCAGCCTCATCGCTTCAGCCGCACGGCGCAATTCAAGGCGGAATTCGCCTCGGCGCTGGCGCTCGCCGACCGGGTCCATCTGCTCGACGTCTATTCCGCGGGTGAGGAACCCGTTGCGGGAGGCACGGCAAAGGATCTATGCGAGGAGATGAAGCGATCAGGAGCGCAGGTTCCTCTCGATTATTTCCCGGGAAAGGGCGGACCGGAACTTTTTCGGGCGCTTTCGGGCGAGGCCGGACCGGATGATCTCGTCACCTTTGTCGGCGCGGGCGACATCGACCGGTTCGCCCGCGAATGGCTGGCTGAGCGGCGCGCGGCCCCGGCGCAGGCGAATCGCTGGGATGAATTCGCCGAATCGATCCGAGGGAGGCTTGGCGGCGAGACGATGCTCAGGCGGGAGGAGCCGCTTGCCAGGAAGACGACGCTCGGCGTCGGAGGCGCCGCCCGCCTCTATGCGGAACCGGCCGGCGCGGAGGATCTGCGCATCCTTCTCGCGGCCGCCTCGCAGCGGAAGATTCCGGTCCTTGTCCTCGGCCGCGGGTCCAATCTGCTGGTGCCGGACGGCGGGGTCGATGGGCTCGTCGTTGCCTTTGCCCACGAGGCCTGGTCGCGCTTCGAGCAGCGGGCCGGTGGCCGTGTCTGGGCCGGGGCGGGGCTCAGGCTCAAGCGCCTGTGCGGGCTGGCCGCCGCCGCGGGCCTCGCCGGATTCGAGTTTCTCGAGGGGATTCCGGGGAGCGTGGGAGGCGCCTTGAGGATGAACGCTGGCGCCATGGGAGGCTGGATGTTCGACGTGGTCGAGGAGGTCGAGCTCATGACGCTCGGGGGAGAGGTGAAAACCCTCCGGAGGGCCGAGATGCACGTCGATTACAGGCACTGCGCCGAGCTGCGCGACGCGATCGCCCTGGGAGCCCTTCTCAAGCCGGCCGGAACAAAGGCGGCGGAGGCGATTTCCCGCCAGATCGGGCTCTACAGGAAGAAACGCCACGAAAGCCAGCCGAGAGAGCCGAGCGCCGGATGCGTGTTCAAGAATCCGCCGGGAGACTCCGCCGGGCGGCTTATCGATGCATGCGGGCTAAAGGGGGAGCGGGTGGGGGATGCGGAGATATCGCCCGTGCACGCCAATTTCATCATCAACCGCGGCGGGGCGACCGGCGCCGACGTCATTGAGCTGATCCGCAGGGTGCGCGCCCGCGTCCGGGGGCTCCAGGGGGTGGAACTCGAACCGGAAGTGCTGCTGTACGGCCGCGACTGGAAGGACGAATTATGACAGAAGCTGTGATCGCTGTTTTGGCTGGAGGGACCTCTGCGGAGCGCGAGGTCTCCCTCGGTTCGGGAAGGGCGTGCGCCCTGGCGCTCGCCCGCTCGCATCGGACCCGCCTGTTTCAGGTGGATGCCGACGCCATTCCGGATGGCCTCGACCCCGCCCGGCATGTGGCCTTTTCCCTTCTCCATGGGACCTTTGGCGAGGACGGGCAGATGCAGGCCCTTCTCGAGAAGGCGGGAATAGCGTTTTCGGGGTGCGATTCAAATTCCAGCCGCCTGACCATGGACAAGGCGGGCACCAAGGCGTTGGCGGCCGCCCGCGGGATCAAGGTGGCCGAGGCGATCCTGTTCTCGGCCGACGCGAAACCGGGCGCGGACGAGATCGCGGAGCTCCTCGGCGAAGAGGTGGTCGTCAAGCCCAACGACCAGGGCAGCAGCGTCGGACTGAGCCTGGCATCGAACCGGGCGGAGATGGCCGACGCACTCGGGAAGATCACGGCCGGCCGGTGGCTGGCCGAGCGGCGCATCCGGGGACGGGAGCTATCCGTCGGGATCCTCGGCGGACGGGCCATGGGAATTGTGGAAATCCGGCCCCGGTCCGGGGTGTACGACTACGCGAGCAAGTACACGAAGGGGCTCACCGAATACATTGCGCCGGCGCCCGTGGATGAGGCGGTCACAGCCGCGGTCCGAACCGCCGCCGAAACCGCCTTTGCTGCGTGCGGCTGCCGGGATTACGCGCGCGTGGATTTCATGCTAACGGGCGAAAACGAACCGTTTTTTCTCGAAATCAACACACTTCCCGGCATGAAAGAGACCAGTCTGCTGCCGATGAGCGCGCGCTGCGTGGGGTTGGATTTCATCGCATTGGTTCGGGAAATGGCAAGACCCGCGTTGGGGCGTTTTCATGGGGCTGCGGAGAGTTTGAAAACGTGAGCCGAGACGCCCTCGCCCTTCCCGCGACCCGCAGCTGGAGAGACATTCCCCAGCACGTGAGGACGCGCGCGATGTCGAAGGAGGGGCGCAGGCGCAGGCTGGGCCAGACCCTGGCCATGCTGGCGGGATTTGCGACTCTGGCCGCGGTCGCCTGGGCGGGCTGGCAGGTAGTGACGATTCTGCAGAATTCGCCGCGCTCGGCTGCCGTCTCTGCGGACGCCGTCCCGATCGGGGACCACCTGACGCTCGCATCCGACGGGGTTCTCAACAAGGACGCGGCCTGGCTAAGGCGGACACTCGCCCTGCCCAGGAACGCGACCCTGATGGGGCTCGACCTGCAGCAGGCCCAGGACCGGATCAAGGCGAGCGGCCAGGTGGCCTCCGTTGTTTTCGTCCGCAATTTTCCGGCGACTCTGTCGGTGACTGTCGCCGAGCGCTCGCCCGTGGCGCGGGTCATGGCCCAGTCCGCGGACGGAAGCGCCCGGCCCTTCCTCGTTTCCCGCGAGGGCGTCATCTATGAAGGCGTCGATTACGATTCGGCGATGATCGGCAGCCTGCCGTGGCTGGACGGGGTCAGGCTGGTCCGCAGCGGCCAGGGCCTGGCGCCGATCGCCGGGATGGAGACCGTGTCCGACCTGCTCGTTCGCACCCGGCTCGAGGCCGATCACCTGTACCGCACCTGGGCCGTCCTTTCGCTCGAACACCTCCAGTCCGACGGCCAGATAGAGGTGCGCACGCAGGATGGATTGAAGATCATTTTCGGGACCGAGGAGGACTTCTTCAGGCAGCTTTCCAGGCTGGACGTGCTGCTCGACAAGGTGGCCGCGGTTCCAGGGGCCCGGGCCGCCGTCAGCGAAATCGACCTCTCCCTGGGTGCCCGGCCGAACAGCCAGGAAGTGGATGTGCCCGTCAAGTTCAGGGCGGGCCCGGCGCCGGCAGGGGCGGCCCCGGCACCGCGCGGGCGCGAGGCGGCGCCGTCGCCCGTCCGGCCGGAGATCAACGCCTTTCCGAACATTCAAATCCGCGTTCCCTGAATTGAAATCCCAACACACTTTCATTGGCGCCGTCGAGATCGGCACCTCCAAGATCACGGCCCTTGTCGGGGAGTATTCCGGGCGCGAGCTCGCGATCATCGGCCGCGGCGAATGCCCGTCCCACGGGGTCATCAAGGGATCCATCGCAGACTTCAAGGCCGCGAGCGACGGCACCCAGGCTGCGATAGAGCAGGCCGAGCGCGACGCGGGCGAGCGCATCGACTGCGTCTTCCTCGCGCAAAGCGGAGGCCATCTCGAGGGGTTCTACAACGAGGCGTCGGTCAACGTGAAGGCGGCCGACAACATGATCGACAAGGACGACATCCGCACGGTCTGCGAGCTGGCGATGGCCAAGGAGCTTCCGGCGGAGCGGATGGTCGTGCGCCACATCCGCCGGCCCTACCGGGTCGACGGCCGGCTTGTTCCGACTTCACCCGAGAACCTCGTGGGCCAGAAGCTCGAGGTCGGCTACTGGACGGTGCATGGCCAGGAGCAGCGCCTGGCGGACTTCATCCACGTGATCCGCGGCTGCAATCTCGAGGTGCGCGAGCTTGTGCTGTCGAGCCTCGCCTCGGGCCACATGGTGACCACGGCCGAGGAGCGGCAGCACGGCATTCTGGCGATCGACATCGGCGCGGGTACGACCGACTACGTCATCTACCGCGACGGCGTGCCGCATACGACCGGGGTCGTGCCGATAGGGGGCACCCACCTGACAAACGACGTGAGCATCGGCCTCAGGCTGACCGAGGCACAGGCTGAAAAGCTCAAGCTCAGGTTCGGACGCGCCCTGGTGCACGCCCGCGACCGGGCGGAGCGGGTCTGGCTCGACGGGAATTTCGCGATCGGCGACCGCCAGTTTTCACGCCTGGCGATCGAGCAGATCACGGCGGCCAGGACCTGGGAGCTCCTCGAAGTCGTCAAGAAGAAGCTCGGGCCGTCGTTTTCCCCCGAATCCTGCGCGGCGGGGGTCGTTCTCACCGGAGGCACGGCCAAGCTGCCGGCAATCACGGAGTGCGCGGCCAAGGTGTTCGGGATCTCGGCTCACCTCGGCGAGGCCCCGTCGTGGGTTGCCGAAAACCTGCGCGACCCCGGATTCCACACCGCCCTGGGCCTGCTTTACTACGGCGTCACCGCCCAGGCGGAGAACGCGGCGCTCGGCCGGCGCCGCGGCGGATTCCTGCGCGGAGTGACGCGGCTTTTCGCGAATTCCTGAGACACTCGACTGGCGCAAAAATGGACCTGAACGAACTTCCTCTCGAGCATTCGCTCCTCTCCGATCGCAATGTGGCGATCAAGCTGGTCGGTGTCGGCGGCGCCGGCTCCAACGCCGTCGACCGCCTGAAAATGGAGAACCTCGACCGCCTTGAGCTTGCGGTCATCAACACCGACCACCAGGCGCTTTCGTCCTCGCCCGTCCAGGACAAGGTCCTCATCGGCATGAGCGTCACCCGCGGGCTTGGCGCCGGAGGCGATCCCGAGCTTGGCCGCGAGGCCGCGGAGGCCGACCGCGAGAAGATCGCGGCGGTCGTGAAGGACTGCGACCTGATCTTCCTCCTGGCAGGGATGGGCGGAGGGACGGGCAGCGGCGCCTCGCCGGTCGTTGCGGAGATCGCCGCGGAGCAGGGGGCGCTTGTGATCGCCTTTGTCTCGATGCCCTTCAGTTTCGAGGGCGGCCGCCGGCTGAAGCAGGCCGAGGAGGCCCTGCGGGCGCTGAGGCAGGTGTGCGACGCCGTGATTCCCCTGCCAAACGACGTCCTCCTCCAGGAGGCGGCGGACAGCGAGACTGTCCTCGACTCCTTCGCCCGGGCCGACGAGTGGGTCGGCCGCGGGGTGAAGTCGATCTGGTCGATGCTCTTCAAGACCGGCCTCATCAACATCGATTTTGCGACGCTTCGCCAGGCATTCCAGCAAAGGGGGGGCAAGACGCTGTTCGGCCTCGGCGAGGGCAGCGGGGACAATTCCGTCACGGAAGCGATCGCGAGCCTGAAGCTCTGCCCGCTCCTGCACACGCCGGAATTCTCCCGCAAGGCGGACCGCCTGCTTGTCAACATCGTCGGCGGCACCGATCTCACGCTGCCCAGGGTGAATGAGATCATGAGCTCCGTGGCCGAGCAGTTCGGGCGCGAGGCCCACATCATCATGGGGGCCGTCATCGACGAGGCCCGGCAGGGCCGGGTCGAGATCTGCGTCCTTGGCACAAGCGACATGGGCGGCCGCGCCGCAGGCAACCGGCAGACTTTTGTGAACCGGCGTCCGCGGACAAGGGATTCCGCCTCCAGCGCCCAGAACGGCGGGGCTCCGCAACCGGCCGGAACCGCCGGCCAGGCGGTTGCCGCAGCGGCCGGTCAGGATTCGGTGCCTGCTTCGGCCGCGGGAGCGGTGTCGCCTGCCGAGGCAAAGGCGGCCGCGCTGGCAAAGGCCCGGCAGGACGAGTTCGGCTTTGGAGAAGTCGAAAGCCGCGGGCACTTCGAGAAGACCGACCGGAACCTCTTCGACGGGCAGGACCTGGACGTTCCCACCTACCTTCGCAAGGGCATCAAGATCGTCCTCTGAAGCCGCAATCCAGCTCATTCGGGTCCCTTTCGGGTCGGAGCTGGCCGAGACCCAGACTGACCGTCAAACCGGCCGCCCCGTGCGAGGCGGCCCAAAGACGGTCAATGAGGCCAGCAACTGCCCCCTCAAGAAACCCGAATGAGCTGGATTGCGCAATTGAGGCCATGTTGACGGCCTTGGCACCAGGGTTTGTTTCTGCATTCTAGAAAGAATGTTTGTCGATGAATGCGTAATCAAGGCCCAGGCCGGGGACGGCGGGCGCGGCTGCATTTCCTTCCGCCGCGAGAAGTACGAACCCTGGGGCGGACCCAATGGCGGCGATGGGGGGCGCGGGGGCGACATCGTCCTGATCGGTGACGTGAACCAGAACAACCTGGTCGATTTCAAGTTCCAGTCCCATTGGAAGGGAGAGCGCGGGGAGCACGGCCTGGGCAAGGACTGCCACGGCCGCGAGGGGAAGCCTGCGGTATTGCGGATGCCGCTCGGCACGGTCGTCACGGACGAGGCCACCGGACAGGTCGTGGCCGAGATCACGGCCGAGGGCCGGGAAATCGTCCTTTGCAAGGGCGGCAATGGCGGCTGGGGCAACACGCACTTCAAGACCTCCACGGTCCGCGCCCCGAGGCGGGCGAACCCGGGCCAGCTGGGCGAGCGCGGCGTCTACAGGCTGGTCCTCAAGAGCATCGCGGACGTCGGGCTCGTCGGCTACCCGAACGCCGGGAAATCGTCCTTGACCCGCGCGATCACGCAGGCGAGGCCCCGGACGGCCGCCTATCCGTTCACGACCCTCCACCCGCAGGTTGGCGTGATCAACTATCCGTATCACCTTCCCGAACCGCGGCGCCTCCTCCTGGCTGACATTCCCGGCCTCATCGAAGGGGCGAGCGAAAACAAGGGGCTGGGCCACCGGTTCCTCCGCCACATCGAGCGCTGCGCCCTGCTGGTCATCCTGATCGACATGGCCGGCTGCGACGGCCGCGACCCGAGGGATGACTACAAGCACCTTCTGATCGAGCTCAAATTGCACGACCCGGCCCTTCTGGAGAAGCCGCGGCTCGTCGCGGCCAACAAGATGGATCTGCCCGAGGCGCCGGCCAACCTGACAAAATTCAAGAAGCGCCACAAGGTCCCGGTCATCGAGATTTCATGCGTGAGCGGCAAGGGGCTTGAACGGCTCAAATCGGAGCTTCGGAAGCGGATTGCATCCCACCGCCTTCGGGAGGCGAAACGGCTGGCGAAGGAATGAACGGATACGGGCCGGAATTCCTCAAGGTCGCGATAGTGACTGTGCTCGCGGTCATGAGCCCGGGACCTGACTTTGCGATTGTCGTCAAGCAAAGCCTCAGTCACGGCCACCGGGCCGCCGTCTACACCGCTTTTGGCATCGGGACCGGATTGTGCCTGCACGTCACCTATTCGCTCCTGGGGATCGGCGTCCTCATCCGGAGTTCGCCCGGCGCATTCACCGTGCTCAAGTTTGCCGCGGCGGCGTACCTGGTGTGGCTCGGCGTGAGCGGCCTGCGGTCGCTTCCGCGCGATCCGGAGCTGCGGGGATCGGACGGGAATGGCGCGGCGGGAGGCCCAAAGGGGCCCACCCGGAAGGCGGCCTGGAGGACGGGATTCATGGTCAATGCGCTCAATCCGAAGGTGACGCTCTTCTTTGTCGCCCTCTTCGCCTCGGTCATTAGCCCGCTGACGCCCAGGCTCGTGCAGGCCGGCTACCTGCTGCTTGTCCCGGTGACCGCGATGAGCTGGTTCTGTCTCGTCGGCTATGTATTCACGCGCCAGAGGATCCGCAGGGCATTCCTCCTTCACGGCCATTGGGTCGACCGCGCGCTCGGCTGCGTCTTCATCGCGTTCGCGGCGAGCCTTGCCCTGACGTCCCTGCGCTGAGCCGTTTCAGACATAGATTCCGCCGCCAAGCAGCCGCTCGCCGTCATACAGCGCCAGCACCTGGCCGCTGGCGAGCGCCCGCTGGGGTTGCCGAAAACGGACCCGCGCCGTGCCGCCCCCCTCGGGCGTGAAATCCATTGGAACCCGCGGATCCCGGTAGCGGACCCGTCCCTCGAGCGGCGCCGGGGTCTCCACAGGCCGGCCCGTCCAGGAAAGCGAATGAACCCGGACCTCGGGCTGGTAGAGCCCGGGTGCGTCCGGATGGTCGAAGGCGACCAGGAGGGCGTTGTCCGAGGCGCGCTTCCCCACGACGACATAACGCTCGTTGTCGGCGTTCGAGGGAATCCGGATCCCACGGCGCTGACCCAGCGTGTAGTAATGCAGGCCGCGGTGCCCGCCCAGCGTCTGCCCGTCGCTTGCGCGGATGATGGGTCCCGGGCGGTCCGGCACAAAGGCCCGCAGGAAGTCGGCCATTTTCACCTCGCCGATGAAGCAGATGCCCTGGCTGTCCTTCTTGTCCGCCGTGGCGAGGCCGGCGGCCCTCGCCAGCCTGCGAAGCTCGGGTTTTGCCAGGTGGCCGACGGGAAAGCGCGAGCCCTGTATCTGCTCCTGGTTCAGCAGCGCAAGAAAGTAGGACTGGTCCTTGTTCTTGTCGGACCCCTCGAGAAGGACCACCTGGTCCGACTCGACCCTTCGCGCATAGTGGCCGGTCGCGACCGCCGTGTAGCCGTGCTCGAGCGCCCAGGCGCGGAACACGCCGAACTTGATCTCCCGGTTGCACATGACGTCGGGATTGGGCGTCAGGCCATGTGCATATCCATCGAGGAGATACTGGACCACGCGCTCGCGGTATTCGCGCATGAGGTTGACCACGCGAAACTTGATGCCGAGCCGCTCGGCGACCTTCCGCGCGTCCTCGATGTCCTCCTCCCAGGGGCACCGGCCGATGACCTCCTCCTCGTTGATCCAGTTCTTCATGTAGGCGCCCTCGACCTCCATGCCCAGGTCGCGCAAAAGCAGGGCGGCGACGGAGCTGTCGACGCCGCCGGACATGGCGACCAGGATCTTTTCGCGGACCTGCATGGGAGAAACGGGAACGCTTTCATTAAGACCGGATTTTTGAAAAAATCTATGTCCATCCGCGATCCGGCGGTTTAGAGTCTTCTTTCAATGTCTGACCCTTCCGCCAAAGTCATCCGCGCGTGGCTCGATTCGACGACTTCCGGGATCGTCGAATTCGACAGGAACTGGCCTTCCGGCGCCTCGCCGCGGCTGGCCCTGGGCGCGGGAGCGCCGGCGCTCACCGGAATCGCACCGGCGCCGGGAGCGGTGGCCGGACGGGCGTTTGGCTACTTTGTGGACGAGACCGGGGAAACGCTCTCCTTTGTTCTTCCGCTCGGGCCTGTCTGCGAGGTCGATCCGTCGGTCGACAACCTTTTTGTCGCCGGCGATTTCAACGGCTGGCAGGCTGCCGCGGGCAACGCCAGCTGGCAGCTCACCCCCTCGGTGATCGACGGCGAGGCTGCGCTTGTCTGCTCCGGCCCGGCAGGGTTCTTGCTCCGGTCGGCGCACTGCTTCAAGTTCGTGACCGGCGAGCAGATCTGGCTGGGGCTGGCCGACGACATTCCCAACCTGGCACCCGACGAGAACGGGATGAGGAACCGCCTCCTCGATCCGGCGCGCACCGGAAGGCACCTGTGGCGGTTCACGGTGGACCGTCCATTCGACCTATCGGCTTCCTGGTCTGTCGGCCTTGAAAACGCGAGACCGCCGGTTGCCCTCGGACTGGGCGTGTTCTTCCAGAACCTGGGCACGTCGCTTCCCCTGGGCGCCCTTCCTGAAGGTGGCACGACCGTGTTCCGCCTGTTCGCTCCGAGGGCGAAACGGGTGAGCGTCCACCTTTGCGAGACCATGGAGGGCGAGGCGGAGGCGTTCACCTACGACGTGAGCCGCCGCGGCGACGCGGAAGGAGCTGCGGGTGTGTGGGAGATAACCCTGGACCGGAATCTGCACGGCTGGCTCTACTGGTACACGCTGGACGGGGTGAGAGAGGGGCCTGGCGCCTTCGATCCGAAGGCCCGGATTCTCGACCCGTACGCGCTCGCGACGATCGCCCGCGAGGGGCCGGGCATAATCCTCTCGCGGGACTGGATCGGGACGGGCGACCGCGAGTTCCGGACGCCGGCCTGGCAGGACCTTGTCATCGTCGAGGCGCATGTGCGCGATCTGGCCGCGAATGCGCCGGTCGAGGCGACTCCCGCGGAGCGGCGGGGATTCAGCGGGCTAACGAAGTGGGTCGAGAATCCCGATTTCTATCTTCACGGGCTCGGCGTCAACTGCGTCGAGCTCCAGCCGGTCCAGCAGTCCGATGCGAAGACACCGGAGGAGTACCACTGGGGCTATATGACGACCAATTACTTCGCGCCGACGGTCGGCTATTCGCTTTCGCCTGCGGAGGCCTCGGGTGTCCAAGAGCTGCAGAATCTGGTCGCGGCGTTTCACAGGCGCGGCATGGCGGTGCTCCTCGACGTCGTCTACAACCACGTCGGCGTGCCGCCTCATCTCCTCGCCATCGACGGCCTTTATTATGCCGAGCGGGATCTCAAGGGGGCCCTCACGAACTGGAGCGGCTGCGGAAACGACATCCGCCCCTCCTCGGCGATGGTCAGGCGCCTGATCATCGACAGCTGCACGCACCTGATTGAGGCGTACGGTGTCGACGGTTTCCGCTTCGACCTGGCGGAGCTGCTCGGCGTCGGCGCCCTTCGCGAGATTGCGGTCGCCCTGAGGCGCGTCAAACCCGACGTCGTCCTGATTGCCGAGCCGTGGAGCTTCCGCGGGCATATCGCCGGCGCGCTGCGAGACACGAACTGGGCCTCCTGGAACGACGGGTATCGCGATTTTGTGCGCGACTACGTCCGCGGCGCGGGAGCTTCCAAGCGGCTGGAATACTTCCTGCGCGGATCGCCCTGGTACTTCGCGAAGTGGCCTGCACAGACGGTCAATTACACCGAATCCCACGACGACCGCACCTGGCTGGACATGATCACGGAGAACCCGAATTTCGACGGATCGGATCCGACGCTCAACGATAGGAGGCGGACCCACCTGATGGCCGCCATCCTGTTCATGTCCGTCGGTATTCCCATGATCTCGGCTGGCCAGGACCTCCTTAGGTCGAAGCGCGGGCTCACGAACACATACCAGCGAGGAGACGTGAATGCCCTCGATTACCACCGGCTCTACCGCTACCTGGGCACCCACACGTATTTCGCCGAGTGGATCGACTTCCGGCGCGGCTACCTGGGCCGGCTGGTGCGGCGGTTTTCGAGGCCGACGGAGGGTTTTTTCCAGTTTTTCGGGGCGGCCGACTCGGCCCCCCTCGCCGTCCTTTACAATGCCGACGGCTCGGATGGGCACGAAAGGCTTCTTTTTGCCGTAAATCCTACTTTGCAGGACGCGAGCCTCGCCGTGGGGAAGGTGGTGGCGGATGTCGGGCACTGGCGGCAACTCGCTGACCACGAACGCTTCTATTTCCCGGGACACGGCTCGCTTTGCCCGGTGGAGGCCAATCTTTTCCTTCCGCCGCTTAGTTGCGGCCTTTGGATCTGCGAAGGTTAGCTTGACCTGCCGGATGGGGGGTTGTTGTCTTAGGGTTCCCCGCGTCTGCGAGGAACCTTCAATCAGAAGACAACTGCATATCAAACAAAGACTCCCATGGCTCTCAAAGTAGCTATCAATGGTTTTGGCCGCATCGGCCGGCTAGTTTTCCGCGCGCTCGTCGAACAGGGCCTGCTCGGCTCGGTTTTCGAGGTTGTCGCCGTCGGCGACATTGTGCCGGCCGATAACCTGGCCTACCTGCTCAAGTACGACTCTTCCCAGGGCCGCTTCAACGGAACGGTGACTTCCAAGAAATCGGCGCCGGACAAGACCGACGACGACGTCCTTGTCGTCAATGGCAACGAGATCAAGGTCGTGAGCGCGAAGACGCCGGCCGAACTGCCCTGGAAGGCCCTCGGGGTCCAGGTCGTGATCGAGTCCACGGGACTCTTCACCGACGCGGAGAAGGCCAAGGGGCACCTGGCCGCCGGCGCCAAGAAGGTGATCATTTCGGCCCCGGCCAAGGGCGAGGACATCACCCTCGTCATGGGCGTCAATGACGGCAAGTACGACGCCGCGAAGCACAACATCATCTCGAACGCCTCCTGCACGACCAACTGCCTGGCCCCCGTCGTTTACGTCCTCTTGAAGGAGGGCTTCGGCGTCGAGGAAGGCCTGATGACCACCATCCACTCCTACACGGCGACCCAGAAGACGGTCGACGGACCCTCGAAGAAGGACTGGAAGGGCGGGCGCACGGCCGCGATCAACATCATTCCCTCGTCCACCGGCGCCGCGCGCGCTGTGGGGCTGGTTCTGCCCGAGGTCAAGGGCAAGCTGACCGGCATGGCGTTCCGCGTCCCGACCGCGACCGTTTCGGTCGTGGACCTGACCGTCCGCACCGTGAAGCCGACCTCCTATGCGGAGATCAGCGCCGCCATGAAAAAGGCCAGCGAGACGTACCTCAAGGGCATCCTCAGCTACACGACCGACGAAGTCGTGTCGTCCGACTTCATCCACGACAAGGCCTCGTCGATCTTCGACGCCGGTTCCGGAATCGAGCTCAACAACCGCTTCTTCAAGCTCATTTCGTGGTACGACAACGAGTGGGGCTACAGCAACCGCTGCGTGGACCTGCTCAAGAAGATCGCCTCCGGGCTCTGAGCGGCCCGTTTGTCAACCTCCGGGCGGCGACGCCATGCCGCCCGGTTCCCTTCCGCGGTTCGCGGCGCGAGCCGTGGGCCGCCCCGATTTCCAATCCGGCCTAACCCGAAGATTTCATGAAACTAGTCCAACGCAGCGCAGCAGCGCGTAGATGGCGAGGCCGAAGGCCGAGTCCCGAAAGGGATGGCCGCGGCAGCGGCCGCAATCTCATCCAAACCGCTCTCGGAAAAGGGCCTCAGACTCCCTGCGATGTGCTTGCAAGCACACCTCGGTCGTCTTTGACCCTTTTCCCTCGGCGGTTTGGCGATCTTTGGCCGTTTTCATGAAATCTTCGAGCTGAAGGGGCCCTCCTCACATGCCAACGTTCAAAACCATCCGCGAGCTCGCTCTGGCGGGCAAGCGCGTCCTCATCCGCGTCGATTTCAACGTCCCCCAGGACAAGGTAACCGGCGCAATCACGAACAACCAGCGAATCGTCGCTGCGCTGCCGACCATCAATTACGCACTTTCCCAGGGCGCCTCGGTGGTTCTCATGAGCCATCTCGGACGCCCGGACGGCCAGCGGATTGCGAAGTTCTCGCTCAAGCCGGTGGCCGTCGAACTCGAGAAGCTGCTGGGCAAACCGGTCACGTTTCTCGATGACTGCGTGGGGCCGGCGGTCGAATCCGCCTGCGCGCACCTGGCTCCGGGTGCGGTCGTCCTCCTTGAGAACCTGCGCTTCCACATCGAGGAAGAGGGCAAGGTGAAGCTTGCGGACGGAACCTCGAAGAAGGCCGATCCGCAGGCGGTCCAGGCCTTCCGCGCGAGCCTTTCCCGTCTGGGGGACGTGTTTGTCAACGACGCCTTCGGCACCGCCCATCGGGCTCACTCGTCGATGGTGGGGGTGGCCCTGCCCCAGAAGGCGGCGGGATTCCTGATGGAGGCCGAGTTGAACGCCTTCGCGGCGGTCCTCGACCACCCGAAGCGGCCGCTCCTGGCGATTCTCGGCGGGGCGAAGGTCGCCGACAAGATTCCCCTCATCAACAATCTGCTCGACCGTGCCAATGAGATCATCATCGGCGGCGGCATGGCTTTCACCTTCAAGAAGGTCGTGAACGGAATGGCCATCGGCTCAAGCCTGTTCGACCCCGAGGGCGCAAAGATCGTTGGCGAACTGGTCGCCAAGGCCCAGGCCCGCGGCGTGAAGCTTGTGTTTCCCGTGGACTACGTCTGCGGGGACAAGTTCGATCCCAATGCGCAGGTCCGGATGGCCGACGATTCGACGGGAATTCCCGACGGCTGGATGGGCCTGGATGCCGGGCCGAAGTCGATCGCGCTCTACGGCGAGTCAATCGGCCGGGCGCAGACCATCGTCTGGAACGGCCCCTCCGGCGTCTTCGAGTTCGAACGCTTCGCCGGTTCGACCAAGGCAATGGCGGCCGCGGTTGCCGAGGCGACAGCCCGCGGCGCCGTCACGGTCGTAGGCGGGGGCGACACCGCCACCGCGGCGAAGAAATTCAAGGTCGCCGACAAGGTGACCCATTGCTCCACGGGGGGCGGCGCAAGCCTCGAGTTTCTTGAAGGTAAAGTGTTGCCCGGAGTCGCGTTCCTGGAAAGCTGATCCCCATGCCCATGTCCCGAAAGAAGCTGATCGCCGGCAACTGGAAGATGAACAAGACGGCGGCGGACGCCGCCGCCCTGATCAAGGACATTGTCTTCAATGTCGGCCAGAGAAGCGACGTCGATGTCGTGGTGTGCCCGCCGTTCACGGCGCTGGAGACCGCCGCGGCCGTCCTGGAGGGATCGGTGGTCAAGCTCGGCGCCCAGAACATGCACCAGGAGGCGAGCGGCGCCTTCACCGGGGAGGTCTCGGCCCCGATGCTTCGCTCGCTCTTCGTCACCCACGTGATACTCGGGCACAGCGAGCGCAGGACCTATTTCGGCGAGACCGACGCCTCCATCAACCTGAAGCTGCTCGCGGCCCTGAAGAACCAGCTGCGCCCCATATTCTGCGTCGGTGAAACGCTCGCCGAGCGCGAAGCCTCGACCACGCTCAAGGTGATCCAGGTCCAGGTCGAGCGCGGGCTTGAGGGCGTCGGCAAGGAGCAGGCCCAGAGCATCATCGTCGCCTATGAGCCCGTCTGGGCGATCGGAACCGGAAAGGTGGCGACCTCAGACCAGGCGCAGGAAGTGCACGCCTACATCCGGGGCCTCCTTTCCAAGCTTTTCGGGGATCCGGCCGCGCAGCGGGTGCGCATCCTCTACGGCGGCTCGATGAAGCCCTCCAACGCGGCCGAGCTCCTGGGCCAGGCCGACATCGACGGCGGCCTTATCGGAGGCGCAAGCCTTGAGTCGCGCAGTTTTCTGGATTTGATAAAGGCTGCGGCCGACGCGAAATAACCCTGAGCTCGAACTCCCTCAAGATCTATGACACGACGCTCCGTGACGGCACGCAGGGCGAGGGAGTCAGCTTCTCGGTTGCCGACAAGCTGCTGATCGCCGAAAGGCTCGACCAGTTCGGAATCGACTACATCGAAGGCGGATTCCCCGGCTCGAATCCCCGCGACATCGCCTTCTTCGCGGAGGCAAGGAAACTCAAGCTCAAGCACGCGCGCCTGGCGGCCTTTGGCGCGACCAGGCGGGCGGGGGTGGCCGCCGCGAAGGATCCCCAGCTCAAGACATTGCTCGAAAGCGAAATGCCGGTCGTGACAATCGTGGGGAAGACCTGGCTCCTTCACGTGCGCGAGATCCTGCGGACGACGCCCGAGGAGAACCTGGTGATGATCGAGGACTCGGTCCGCCACCTGGTGGCCGAGGGCCGCGAGGTGATCTACGACGCGGAGCATTTCTTCGACGGGTACCTCGAGAATCCGGACTATGCTCTGCGCACGCTGGAGGCCGCAGCGCGCGGAGGAGCGTCCAACCTGAGCCTGTGCGAGACCAACGGCGGAAGGCTTGTTTCCGAGGTCGGCCGGATCACGGCCGCCGCGGTTTCCCGGTTCGGGGGAAAAATGGTTGGCGTCCACTGCCATAATGACAGCGGGCTCGGCGTCGCGGTGTCGCTCGCCGGCATCGAGGCCGGGGCGGGCCTGGTGCAGGGCACGATGAACGGCTACGGCGAGAGGGTGGGAAACGGCAACCTGGTCTCCATCCTTCCGAACCTGATCCTGAAGATGGGTCGCACCGCACATTGCGCGCCGCACCTTGCCGAGCTCAGGGATCTTTCGCTCTTCTTCGACGAACTGGCCAACCTCCGGCCGGATCCCAAGGCCCCGTTCGTCGGCCAGTCGGCCTTCGCCCACAAGGGCGGTCTCCACGCGAACGCGGCGCAGAAAGTCGCGCGAAGCTACGAGCACATCGACCCGGCCCTGGTCGGCAACCGGACGCGCGTCCTTGTGTCCGACATGGCGGGCCGAAGCAGCCTCGCGCTGAAGGCGCGGGAGATGGGCCTCGAGCTCGACGAGAAGCGCCCCGAGATGAAGGGGCTCATCGATGACCTGAAGGAGAAGGAATTCAGGGGCTACGAGTACGAGGCGGCCGGGGCCTCGTTCAAACTCCTTGTCGCCAAGTGGCTCGGCAAGAGCCGGTCGTTTTTCGACGTCGAGGGATACCGGGTCATCATCGAGCGGCACGGCGGCGAACTCTGGGCGGAAGCGACGGTCAAATTGAAGGTGAAGGGCGAATCGGTCCATACGGTCGCCGAGTCGACCGGCCCGATCGGGGCCCTCGATTCGGCCCTTCGGCTGGCGCTGGACAAGTTCTATCCTCAGCTGCGCGAGATGACGCTGCGCGACTACAAGGTGCGCATTCTCGACAGCAACCAGGGCGCCACGGCCAGGACCCGTGTCTTGATCGAGAGCGGCGACGGATCCTCGATCTGGGTTACGGTTGGCGTGAGCGACAACATCATCGACGCCAGCTGGGAGGCGCTGCGCGAGTCGGTCGAGTTCATGTTGAGCAAGACCTAGAACCTCAGGCCTCCAGTATTGAATGGAATTCAATACTGGAGGCCTGAGGTTTTCACAACAACGGCGCCATAAGCCGGCTGATGTCCTCGGCCACATTTCCGAGGATGCGCCGGCGCCTGCTTCGCTCGGGCCCCTGCTCCTTGCACCGTTTGATCAGTTCAAGGGCCCATCCCTTTATGGCCATGACATCGGGCCTGGAATACGCAAAGACGCCGATCTCGAAATTGACGAACAGGCTCCGCAAATCGAAATTGGCCGAACCGAAAAGGGCGATGCGCTCGTCCATGATGATCGCCTTCGCGTGGAGCATCCCGTCGGGGTAGAGGAGCACGCGGGCGCCCGATTTCTTCAGCTCGCGAATGTAGTACCGGCGGGCGAAGTCCGTGATCGGGTGATTCGAATGGGCGGGCACGACGAGGGTGACCTCCCTGCCAGCGCGAGCCTTGACGACCAGCGAGCGCAACAGGACCTCGTCCGGTATGAAGTAGGGCGTCACGATCCAGACCGACTTCTCGGCCTCCTGGATCATGGCGACGATTCCCTCGTAGAGGGGATCGCCGGGAACGTCCGGCCCACTCGCGACGACCTGCAGTTCGCTCTCGCCCCGGGCGGCCGACACATCAGGCGAGATTTCCGAGAGGAGCTTCTCAGGCTTCTGGCGCGTCGCAAAGCACCAGTCGGCGATGAACACGTCGTTGAGAAGCGCAGCCGCGGGCCCCTCGATAACCACGCCAAAATCGAGCCACCTCTTCTTGTACGGCGACGGGCCCATGTATTCGCGGGCGATGTTGCGGCCCCCCATGATCGCGGTCGCGTGGTCGAAAACCGCCATTTTCCGGTGGATTCGCAGGTTGGCCGAGCCGCTGGACGAAAAGGGAATGACGGGCATGAACCGGCCGACCTCCCCTCCGGCGCGCCTCAAGGGGCCCATCAATGCCGTGCTCGAAAAAAGGCAGCCGATCGCGTCGAGCAATACGCGGACTTTCACTCCCTGCCTTGCCCGCTCCTCCAGAAGACCCACTATCCGTCGTCCGGAGTCGTCCATCTTGAGGATGAAGGTCGTAAGGTGGATCGTGTGCTTCGCGTCCCGGATATGCTGCTCCAACGCGGCAAACTCGTCCTCGCCCGTGGTCAACAGCCGGAGCCGGTTGCCCGACACAGGGGCGGTCGCGCCCGCGGAGGTCAATGCATGGGCCACCGGTCTTCCCTCGGTGGCCACCGGGGGCACCGCCGCGAATGGCAGGGTGGGGCGCAGCTGAGTCTTGCGCTTGACCACCCGGCTCAGCTTTCGCCCGCCGAGGATCAGGTAAAGCGGGACTCCCACGTAGGGCACGAGGATCATCATGAGCAGCCAGGCAAAGGTGTTGGCCGGAGCGCGCTTCTCGCTCATCAGCCGGGCCACAAGGAAGAAAGCCAGGATGAAGCCCGCGATCGCAAACAGGTGGGCCGCATAGGCGTTCGCGAACAGCCGACCGAGAGATTCGCGAATATCAGCATTCATGAGCCGCCCGAAGGAAACAGCCACACCGCGCAGGACGCAAGATTGGCATCGCCCTGCAAAATACGCTTGAACTTAACCCCGCCAGGCGAAGAGTTTCCCATTCCGCCTTTGGTAGGATACTCAAGTGGCCAACGAGGGCAGACTGTAAATCTGCTGGCTTACGCCTTCCCTGGTTCGAATCCAGGTCCTACCACCAATTTCGCATTTTGCCCCTCGGTGCCAGAGGGTGCCAGAAGATGACTGAGTATTTCATCCATTGGCCTTGAAACCGTGCTTCTTCCGCAATCGCGCGAAGACTTTGTCCGCCGGCTCACCTTCACCCCGTTCCATCGAGGCGATTACTTCGGCAATTCCCTGCTTTGTCTGGGCCTCTTCGACTGCCTCAATCATCTCTTGATAGGCTGCGGCATCCTGCACGATCACCTCGGCTTTGCCGTTCAGGGTTAAGACGCTCGGGCGGCGGCTGCGTTTCAACTCTTGAAGGTGGCGCTTGTGATGGCGCAGGAAGTCCGTCAGGGAGTGGATGTCTTGCGGAAGGATCGACGTAGAGGACATATTTGCTTAAAGTGTGCTTTAAGTATGTTTGGCGGCGTGTCAAGTGGCGGTCGGCCAGCCCCGAGCGCGCCTCATGGCCCCGCTAGGATTTCGGCGTTGGTGAGGTAAAGTTCGTCTCGGAGAATGCGGCATGCAACCACGCGAAGAGCGCTTGGCTCGTCGTGAGGAATCTGAAAACGCAGCCTTCGTGAGTTGAATTGCCGGCCCAGAGGTTCGATTTCGCTATGCTAGGACTTCCACTCCCGTTATGAAAGCTCGTCGCGAAACTACCTCCATGAACAATCCCAGGAAGACAGCCTGGCTGGCCCTGTTGCTGGCCTTCGGTTTGAACACGAGCGGGCAGCCCGTTTCGCCGGCGCAAGGGACGCAAATCCAGTTCCTCTCCGGCACAGGCAAGGACGATGCCGTGCCGTGGGACTTCTACTGCACCGCCGGCATGCAAAGCGGCGCGTGGAAGAGGATTGCGGTGCCTTCCTGCTGGGAGCTGCAGGGGTTCGGGGTCTATAATTACGGTCAGGTTTTCCGGCCCAGGAAGGGCGAGCCCTTCGCGTCTCACCCCGGTTTTGCGTCGGAACAGGGCAAATACAGGACCGAATTCACCGTGCCGGCGGCCTGGCGGGGAAGAGTGGTGCGCATTGTATTCGAAGGCGTCATGGTAAGGACCGAGGTCTTCATAAACGGGCAATCCGCCGGTCCGGCCCATGAGGGCGGCTTTTACGAATTCAAGTACGATATCACGCGATTCCTGAGGTTGGGCGGGACGAATCGGCTGGAGGTGACCGTCAGCAAGGTGACGGAGGATGTGAGCGTGATGCAGGCCGAGCGCCAGGGCGACTTCTGGAATTTCGGCGGCATCTACCGCCCAGTGTACCTCGAGTCGCTGCCGGCCGCCTACATCGATTGGACCGGAATCGACGCGCGGGCCAACGGGGACTTCACGGCGGACCTGCACTTCGGGCCGGGCGTGAAGCCGGAAGGCGCCACAGTGACCGGACAGATCCTGGATGCGAACGACCGGCCGGTAGGGGCGCCGTTTTCTGCGAGGGTGCCCGCCGACGCAGGCGGCGCGGCGATAAAAGGCCTGCAGCTGAGGGCCCATTTCGACGGCGTGCGGCTCTGGACGGCGGAGACGCCGAATCTGTATCACGCGCAGTTCACGCTGCTTCAGGACGGGATGGCGCAGCACACCGTCACGGACTCATTTGGCTTCCGCACCATTGAGCTGCGGGAGAACGACGGGTTTTACCTGAACGGCGTGAAGATCGTCATGAAAGGCGTCAACCGCCACAGCCTTTGGGCGGACTCGGGGCGCACGCTGAGCAGGGCGCTGTGCTACGAGGATGCCCGGTTGATCAAGGACATGAACATGAACGCCGTGCGCATGTCGCATTATCCGCCGGACCGCGATTTTCTGGATGCCTGCGATGAACTGGGAATCTATGTGCTGGACGAACTGACCGGCTGGGGCGGCCATTACGAGACTCCGGTCGGACGGCGCCTGATCGGAGAGATGGTTCGGCGCGACGTGAACCATCCGTGCGTCCTTGTCTGGGACAACGGCAACGAAGGGGGTTGGAACCGCAACATCGACGGCGAATTCGTCAATTGGGATATCCAGCGGCGCCGGGTCATGCACCCGAGGTCGACGGACAGCGGCGTCAACGATCCGCATTATCCCGATTACGCCAAAATCGTCCGCGACAGCAAAGGGCCGGCCGTCTATTTTCCAACCGAATTCCTGCATGGGCTGTACGACGGAGGCCTGGGGAGCGGGTTTCATGATTACTGGGAGGTGCTCCGCAAGAGCCCGGTCCTGGGAGGCGCCTTCTTCTGGGTCTTTTGCGACGACGGGGTGGTGCGCACCGATCAGGGCGGAATCATAGACAACTCGGGCAACCTGGGCCCCGACGGCATCATGGGGCCGCGCCGGGAAAAGGAAGGCAGCTATTACACGATCAAGGAGATCTGGTCGCCCGTGGAGGTCGAAGCTCCTGCCAGCGGCCTTTATCCGGGCTTTCGGGGTGCCCTCAAGGTTCACAATGGCTACGATTTCACCGATCTCAAGGGGTGCGCCTTTTCCTGGGAGTATGTGAGTTTTCCGAAGCCGGGCGATGGCGGGGCCGGACATTCGCTGCTGGCGAGCGGTGACACGCAGGCCCCCGGCGTCCCGCCACATGCCAGCGGCGAACTGGAGCTGGACCTTCCTCCCATGCAGGGCGTCGACGCAGTCTATCTGGCCGCGAAGAACCCGGCAGGGCAGACATTGTGGACATGGTCATGGCCGGTGGCCAAAGCCGAGACCACCGTTCCCACGGCGGCAGCCGGGAAAGTGACGACGACAGAGGCTGCGGGGCAACTGGTCGTCACCGCGGGGGAGGTGGAATTGCGGTTCAGCAAATCCACAGGGTATTTGCTGCAGGTGAATGTCGGCGGAAGAATGGTCCCCTTCGGCAACGGGCCCCGCTTCATTGCCTATTTGCGGGACCAGCTCGGACGCCGCCCGACCACCTATGCCGATGTGGCCGGGACGGGCCCCCTCACAGGGCTTGCTGCGCGCGCGGACGGAGGCGACGTGGTGGTGGTGGCAGACTATGCGGGCGCCTTCAAGCAGGCGGTCTGGCGCATTTCGCCGGGCGGCCGGGTCAAGCTCGACTACAGCTATGCTCACGACGGTCCCGTCGACTTGCTGGGCATCAGTTTTGATTTTCCCGAGGCGGAAATGAAAGCGATCACCTGGCTGGGCTGCGGCCCCTATCGTGTCTGGCAGAATCGCCTGCAGGGCACGCGCCTGGATGTCTGGCATAACTCCTATAACAACACCATTCCCAGCGTGGTTTATTCGTTCGACCCCGAATTCAAGGGCTACTTCCGCGACTGGCGCTGGGCGACCTTTGCAACCGCAGCCGGCCGATTCACGGCGAGCGCCGCCTCGGCCGAATCGTATCTGGGCGTCTACACTCCCAACGACGGAACGGACGGGCCCTTGCTTGACCTTCCCCAGACCGGCGTGGCTTTCCTGGATGTCATTCCCGCGATGCGCGACAAGTTCCTGTCCCAGGATCGGATGGGGCCGCAGGCCGCGCAAAGGCGGGTTTCCGGCGAGCACAAGGGGGAAGTGAGTTTCGACTTTGGCGGCCGATGATCCGTGGCCCGCGCCGGACCGGTCCAAAGCCACCCCCCCCAAGGCGGCCGAGGGATGGTCAGAACGCCCGGGGCTTGGCGCCACGAATTTTGCCAAGGCGTCCCGAATCTCGCGATTGACTGATGGCCCGGAATCGACGATTTGAATTAGCTCGGCGAATTCGGATACCCGGTTCGGTGCGCCGCAGAACCAAGAAAAATGTCCTCAGCCCTCACGCGACCGCCACCCCAAAAGTCCGGAGATTTTGTATTGCCCGACGGTTCGAAAGCGAATATCCCATCACCCATGCTCGCGAGGCATCTTCTTCCGGCAGGGAAACTTGGGACATGCATTGGATGGCAGGAGGGCCTGGTGGCAACGGCAGTGCCGGTTAAGGGCATGTGTTGCAGCGATGTTACGGCGGTGTGCCCGTTTCCTGATGTCCGGATTTCAATCAACTAAGATGCCAACGCAAAAACAAGAACGAGGCCGCGATTTTATGGCGTATTCTCCGTCGCAATCCACGGGTGTGGATGCCATTTGCAACACGGTGGTGGAACCGGGGACGAATGGCGGGGTGGCGGCCCATGCCGGATCGCTTTCGCTGTTCGACAAGGTGAGGAACTTCAAGGAGGCCGCTCGCATCCGCGCCGCAGGACTCTACCCTTACTTCCGAACGATTACCTCGGCGCAGGACAGCGAGGTCATCATCAATGGCAAGAAAGTGCTGATGCTGGGCTCGAACAGCTACCTCGGGCTGACCAATCACCCGAAGATCAAGGAAGCCGCCATCGCTGCGGTAGAAAAGTACGGCACGGGCTGCGCGGGTTCGCGATTTCTGAACGGGACTCTGGACATACATATCGAGTTGGAACAGGCGCTGGCGCGGCTGGTGAACAAGGAGGCGGCCTTGCTTTACAGCACCGGCTTCCAGGTCAACCTCGGGGTCATCAGCACGCTGGTCGGCAAGGGCGACTTCGTCCTGGCCGACAAATGCGATCACGCGAGCATCATCGAGGGCTGCCGGCTCTCCTACGGCCAGATCGTTCGGTTCCCGCACAAGGATATGGAGGCGCTGGAGCGCCGGCTTCAGCAGATCGATCCGGCCGCGGGAAAACTCATCGTGGTGGACGGCGTCTTCAGCATGGAGGGAGACATCATCCAGCTGCCGGAGCTTTGCCGGCTGGCCAATCAATATGGAGCCGCGGTGATGGTGGACGACGCCCATTCGATAGGCGTCCTCGGCGAAAAGGGCGCGGGCACCGCCAGCCATTTCGGGCTGACCAACCAGGTGCAGCTGATCATGGGCACTTTCAGCAAGTCGCTGGCGAGCCTGGGAGGTTTCATCGCATCGGATGCCGAGACGATCGATTACCTGAAGCATAATTCGCGGACGCTGATCTTCAGCGCCAGCATGAGCCCGGCCAACGCGGCTGCGGTCATTGCGGCGCTGAAGATCATGGAATCCGAGCCGGAGCGGATCGAGAAGCTCTGGCATAATGCCGACCGGCTGAAGAAGGGCCTCGTTTCGCTGGGCTTTGACCTCGGCGCCTCGGCGACGCCGATTCTTCCGGTATACTGCAGGGACACCGTCGTTGCGTTTAAATTCTGCCGGCGACTCGGGGAAGAGGGCGTGTTTGTCAACCCGGTTGTCTCGCCCGGAGTGCCTCCAGGCCAGGAGTTGCTGCGGGTGAGCCTCATGGCCACGCACACCGATGGCCAGGTCGACTTCGCGCTCGACAAGTTTGCCAAAGTCGGCCGGGAGCTCGGCGTCCGTTGAACCGGGCCAGGCCGCTTCCCGCAATCCTCAACAGTCCCGTGGCAGCGAACCACCGCCCGGCCGGACGATGAAAGTCCTGGTCACAGGGGCGACGGGCTTCGTCGGCAGCCACATCCTGGACAGTCTTTACGCCCGGGGAATCGAGGTGTCGGCGCTCCTTCGCCCGACAAGCGACAAGCGTTTTATCACGGGTCACCTCTCCCGCCTCGACCTGCGCATCGGGTCCGTCGGCGATCCGGAAAGCCTCGACGCTGCCATGGGCGACGCGACGCACGTCGTGCACTGCGCCGGCTGCACCAACGCGGTGCGCGCCGCGGAGTTTTACCAGGTCAATCAGCTCGGCACGCGGCACGTCGTCGAGGCGGTCAACCGCCAGCAGGGGCGGATCCAACGGCTGGTCCATATTTCCAGCCAGGCGGCGGGCGGGCCGGCGCCGGCGGACAGGCCCGGGCTTGAGAGCGACCCGCCGCATCCGGTCTCCGACTATGGCGGGAGCAAGCTGGCCGGTGAAAAGGAGGTCCGGCACACCTGCCGGGCGGATTTCGTGATCCTGCGGCCGCCGGCCGTGTACGGACCGCGAGACATGGCGTTTCTGCCGCTTTTCAAGGCGGTCAGGGGCCATGTTGTGCCGCGCATCGGCGGCGGGCGGATGGCGCTGAGCCTTGTTTTTGTGAAGGACCTGGCCGAGGCGGTCGCAGCCTGCCTGACCGCACCCGCCGCCGCAGGGAAGACCTTTTATGTCGCCTCGCCGGAAGTCACGTCCCCGGGTGCGCTGGCCGGGGAAATCGCCTCGCAGATGAAGGCGTGGACTCTGCCCGTGCCCCTGCCGACCGCCGCGCTGTGGCCCATCTGCGTCCTGCAGGAGTGTGTGTCGCGGCTGACCGGCAGGCCCAGCGTCCTGAGCCGGCAACGGTATGCCGAATTCAGCGCGGCAGGATGGGTGTGCGATCCCGGCCGTCTCAGACAGGAGGTCGGCTTCGCCTGCGCGACCGGCCTCAAGGCCGGGCTCGCGGAGACCATCGCGTGGTATCGCGGACAAGGATGGCTGTGAGGGGGAAAGGACTGTGCACCTTTGTCGACTATGCCACCCAGGCCTATCTGGGGTTGGTGGGGATGATCGTCCTCTGCTGGCATGGCCGCGCCTTCGCGGACTGGCCGTTGCTGGTGGCGGCCCATGTGGCTGGCATCGCCGCGATCCATTTGCTGGTGCGACTGAATGCTGCGCGCCCCGGCATCCGCATCCTCGAGTTCATTCGCCATTTCTACCCGGTGCTGCTCTACGGCCCCCTTTACTGTGAAACGGGCTGGCTGAACCACCTGTTCATCGCGGGATTTCTCGATGCGCCCCTGATCCGCCTGGACGCCCGCATCTTCGGCCTGCAGCCAAGCCTCGCCCTCATGGAGCGGCTGCCCTGGCTGGCTGTGAGCGAGGTCCTTTATGCGGCCTATTTCTCCTATTACCTGATGATTGCGGGGGTCGGGCTGGCCCTTTTCCTCCGCAACCGCGGGCAATTCTTCCACTACCTTTCAGTCGTCTCGTTCGTTTTCTACGTCTGTTATTTCATCTTCATCTTCACCCCGGTCATCGGCCCGCGGATCTTCTTCAAGGAATTCGGCGACCACCCGTTGCCGGCCGATCTTGTGCCGGCACAGGCGCCGGACTTCCCGGCCGCCGTCCAGGCCGGGACCTTTTTTAAGGTGATGGCCTGCATATACCGGAATTTCGAGGAGCCGGGAGCCGCGTTTCCCAGCAGCCATGTGGCGATCGCCATCACGACGGTCTTCTTCTCCTTTCTGTACCTGCGGCGGATTCGCTGGGTGCACTTCGCGGTCATGATCCTCCTTTGCACCGCGACGGTCTACTGCCGCTATCACTACGCCGTGGATGTCTTCGCCGGAATCCTCGCGGCGTCGGTGCTCGTCCCCCTCGGCAACCGGCTCTACTTCAGGTTTCAGACCTCCCGCTCGTAAAGCCTGTAGGTCTTGTAGGCCGTCGCGCCGAAAGTCTCGAGCAGCCGGCGCATCATCACGTTGTTCTCCAGGATCCACGAGCCCTCGGCGTGCGTGAATCCGAACTTGTGCGCGGTCTTGAAACTCTCCGCCAGCATCACGGCTTCAATGCCGCGATTGCGGTACTTTGCCTTGACCCCGAGCGTGACCGCGCGGCACCACGGCGGCTGCTTCCAGCCAAACACGTAGGGCAGGAAGCCGAACAGCTTGGGGGTCAGCAGATGCCCGCGCAGCGGCTTGAGCGCCGCGTTGAAGTCCGGCAGCGCCAGCAGGAAACCCACGGCCTCGGTCGGCGTTTCGGCAATCCAAAGCAGCCCTTCCAGCAGGAGCGGCTTCAGCCGGCCCGCCATGAAGTCGATCTCGGCGTCGGTCATCGGGACGAACCCCCAGTTGTCTTCCCATGCGGCGTTGTACACTTCCTTGACCTTGCCCAGGTCGGCCGTGAGCGTGCTGCGGCGGACGGGTTTGAAGGTCACGTTCGGATTCCGCCGGCGGGTCAATTCCGCGATCCGGGCCAACCGGTCAAACGGGCACTTGGCAATCTCCATGCCGTAGGCCAGCAGGTCCTTCGCCTTGCGAAAACCCTCCGCATCCACGAGGTCGACGTAGTAGCGCGGATTGTAGGTCATCATGAAAATGGGCGGGGAATCGAAGCCCTCGACCAGCAGGCCGCACTCGTCGTTCGTCGTCGGATTCATCGGTCCGAGAATGCGCGCCATTCCCTTGGATTTGGCCCAGTCCCTCACGGCCTGAAAGAGGTGCTTGCTCACCTCGACGTCGTTCACGCACTCAAAGAAACCCCAGAATGCGGCGCTGTCCTTCTGCACGCGGTTGTGGGTCCGGTCGATGATCCCGGCGATTCGCCCGACATCCCTTCCGTTGCGGATCGCCACCCAGAGGGCGGCCTCGGCGTGCTCAAACAGGGGGTTCTCGTCCGTGAAGACCTTCTTCAGATCCATCAGCAGCGGAGCGACCCAGTTCGGGTCATCGCCGTATATGCCGTAGCTCACCTTTAGAAAACGGAGCACGTTGCGCGGGTCGCGCGGCAATGAAACGAGTTCGATTGTGTTGGCTGTCATGAGTGCCGTTGGGGGATGGGTTTTAGCCTGCATCGGAATTTGTGATCGATGCAGGCTAGGCAAAACGCCATGGGAGCGAGGAGGACCATCTGAATGGTTGGCGGGTCCTTCCTCAACGTTTTTATGGTTTTACTCGCCCCCGCCCGCCGCCAACCTAGCCTGGCAACCCTTGTGCATTCGGCCGGGCTCCACGCGAAGGCCTGCAAACTTGAAAATCCACTTCATCTTCAATCCCCGGTCAGGGCCCCGCCACCGGAACATCCGGGCGCTTTCCATCCTGCGGGAATTCGTCGCCGCCAATCGGCCCGACGCCGAACTGCTCGTTACAGACGGCCCCGGACATGCCACCGACCTGGCCCGCCAGGCCGTTGCGGCGGGTTGCGAGCGGGTGGCGGCCGTCGGGGGCGACGGCACGATGAACGAAGTCGCCCAGGCTCTGGTGAACAGCCCCGTGGCGCTTGCGCTCGTGCCCTGCGGCTCCGGCAACGGTCTCGCCCGGCACCTGGGCGTGCCCGCCTCCGCCCTCTCGGCGCTGAAGCTCGCAGTCGATCCGGGCGCCCGGGTCGCCCCGATCGACACGGGCACGGCCAACCGCCTGCCGTTCTTCAACGCGATGGGCTTGGGTTTTGACGCCGAGGTCAGCCGGCTGTTTTGCAGCGCCGCGGGACGCGGCCTGCCCGGCTATGTCGGCGCCTTTCTCGGGGCTTTCGCCCGGAGGAGCCGCGAGCGGTGCGCCATCGACGCCGGCCTGGGCCGCGAAACAATCGATATCCTGCTGATCGCGATCGCCAACTCCGACCAATACGGACATGGCGCGATCATAGCCCCGGGTGCCCGGGTCGACGACGGCCTGCTCGATCTCGTGGCGGTGGCGCCGGTCGGGCTAGGCCGCGCCTCGGTGCTGGCGGCCCGGCTGTTCCTGGGAAGCCTCGATCGTAGCCCGCGCATTCGCCGCCTGCGAGCGGCCCGTTTCGTAATCGAGCGCCCGGCGCCCGGGCTGATTCACACTGACGGTGAGTGCCATGCCGAGGATGCCAGGATCGAGGTCGCGGTGCATGAGCGAAGCCTGAGGGTGGTGCTGGCCGGACGTGCACCGGTTCTAGCCGTCCCCTTTCCGGAGGGCTGATGCCTCGATCGGAGACCAACCGAGGCTTGCCTCGGGGAGGCGTCTTTGGCTGATTTGGACCGGCTTCTGAAACCGCCCGGAAAATGGTCGGTCCCTTCCCTTCAGATCGGCGGCAATCCATCCCCACGCCTCACATGAAAAAGAACCTCCATCTCTCGATCCCTGGCCTCATTCTCGCACTGGCGGGCGCGGCATTCGCGTTCGGCGGCTGCACAACGGCGGACGCCGGGGGCCCGCCCGACGACGCGGCGATCACCGAAAGGGTGAAAAGCGATTTTGCGCACAACGACCACTTGGTGTCGCACCCGATCAAGGTCCGGACCGAGAACGGGGTGGTGCACCTGAGCGGCCTCGTCGCGACCCAAAGCGAGAAGACCGAGGCTGAGAAGGACGCGATGGCGGTTGGCGGCGTCAAGAGCGTCGTCAACAACCTCGTCGTGAGCGATTTCAGGATGCAGTAAGGTGATTTTGGGGCCTTCAGGCCGGGATCGGACGGGCGGCAGGGTGCATCGCCGTCCGGCTTCCCTCATTGCGGGCATCCTTTGCATCGCCGGGTTGGCGGCGCCGGCCCCGGCGCTGCGCGCCGGCGGCGACCTTGACGACCGGCTGGGGCTCAGCGCCACGCGCCTGTCCCAGCCGGACTACGACATCGGAACCATTCTGGCCGACAAGGTTGAACCAAACTGGCCGGGCGACGTTCAAGGTCGGCTGATCCTGGCGTGGACCTCCCTGGCGGAGGCGACTGGCCGCGAACCTCCGCAATTGGCAGCCCTCGTTGCCGGCTTGCCGGCGACCTTCAACGGCAGGGGTTATCTCGGCCCGCCGCTGGACCTGCATGCGATCGACGAGCAGCAGCTGTCCGGCCACGGGTGGCTGATAGCCGGCCTTTGCCGCTATGGCGAATACAGCGGCGATCGGCGTCCGCTGGACTGGGCGGGGCGGATGATTCAGGAACTCGCCCTGCCGCTGCGGGGCAGCTATGCGCGCTACCCGCGGACGCCCGACGAAAGGAACAGGGCAGGAGGCGCTGTCGGGCAGCTGACCGGCCGGATCAACAATGGCTGGAGGCTTTCGACCGATGTCGGCTGCGCCTACATCCTTCTCGAGGGGCTTGTGACCGCCTATCAAGCGATGCCATCCCGGGAACTTGCCGGACTGATCGACGAGGCAGGCGAGGCTTTCCTTGCCACGGACGTCGTAGCGGTCCAGGCGCAGGCACACGCCTCGCTCTGCGCCGCGCGCAATCTTCTGCTCTACGAGCGGCTGACCGGCTTCCGGCACGGCTGGCTGCCAAAGATCGAGGCATTCTATCAGCTTTATCGGGAGCGCGCGATGACTGAAAACGAGGCCAACTGGAACTGGTTCGGGCGCCCGAGTTGGACCGAGCCGTGCGCGATCGTGGATTCGTTCCTGCTGACGTTTGAACTGTGGCGGATCACGGGCCAGGCCGCCTATCTTGGGGATGCGCACCGAATCTTCTACAACGCTCTGGGCTTCGGTCAAAAGACGGACGGGGGCTTTGGCTGCGATGCGTTCAATGGCGATGGCGGTCTGGCGATTTCCAATCGCCATTGGAACGTCCCCTGGTGCTGCAACATGCGGGGCGCCTGCGGATTGGCCGGAGCCGCCTGCGCTCGCGCCGAGTGGCGCGAAGGCGAGGGAACACTGTTTCTCCCCTTCTATTCCGACGGGAAGCTCAGCCAGCCGGGTTGGAATCTGGTTGAGCGGACCGGCTGGCCAATTGATGAGACTGTGGAAATCCGGGGCAGGCGCCATCCCGGAGAGACTTCGCGCCTGAAGGCCGTGGCCATGTTCGTGCCGGCGGAATGCCCGTGGCAGGCCGTCCGCCTCGAACTGGACGGCCGGCCTGTCCTGTGTGAATTGAAAAACGGCTTTGTTTCGGCGAGCCTGCCGGACGGCGCGGAGGAGTTCACCCTGCGGCTCAGCCTTCAACCGGCCCTCCGGACCGAGGCGCCCCACAACCTGGCGACGCGGACGGGCGTCGTAACGGTGCGCTACGGGTTCCTGATTCTCGGCACTCCCGACGGGCGGACGCTTCCCAGCCTGCGTGTCCGGGATTTGCAGCCGCTCGGCGAAGGCCGCTTCAGGGTCGGCTCGGACGGGATGGTGCTTTCCCCTCTTTGCGAAATGCCGTTCTCGGCCGCAACCAAGGCCGCTCCCTGGCGGACGCAGGTCCTATTTCCCGTCGCTTCCGAATAGGCGAAGGCGCTTGGCGCAGGAATCGAATCGTCTCAGATCCCCGGTTCCAGCCGGCCAGGAAAGGCCGCCTGCAGGTAGAAGTTTTTCTTCGGGGGCCTAGTGAATTCCATGAAGCAGGGTGGGACGTCAGTCATTGATATGTCAAGTAAGTAATTTATATGTCAAGCAAAGACTGTTTTTCCGGGCCGGATGCGTCCTTCTGCAGCGGGCGGCGCCCTCTGGCGCGGACATTGCGCCCGGATCCGCAACCAGTGCCATTCAGCCCGCGCCGGTGATGAACCTGCCGCCGCGCGGGACGCGATCTCCACCGGCAATCTTGCGGGAGGGGCGCCTCCCTTGCCCCGCTTGACTGTGCGTTTTGGAAGTCCGACGCTCGCAGCGCACCGGGACGCGTATCCAAACGTGCTTCCAACCGTCCTGCCGCAGCAGCAACCCAAAATCCAGCCATGAAAACCAGTTGCCCCACCACCCGCCGAGACTTCCTGAAGAACTCGTTGATTTGCGGCTCGGCCGCCCTCGTCGCCTGGAAGGCGGCCTCGGCCCAGGCTGCCGCCGCCATAGCGGCCGAAGAGCCCGCGGCGCCCGCTGCGGGAGGCGCCACGAGCCGCGTGTCGCTCACCACGGGCGGCGATCGCGCCGACATCGCCTTCAGGTCGCTGGAGCCGTTCAGGGACGAGATCGCCGCGGCGATCGGCAGCAGGCGAGTCGTCATCAAGCCCAACAATGTCATCATCACGAAGCCCCTTTGCGCGAGCCATGCCGACAACCTCGAGGGCATCCTCGAGTTCCTGAAATCGATCGGCAAGACCAACGTCGTGATCGCCGAGTCTCCCGCGATGGGGTCGGCGCTGGAGGGCTTCTCGAACTACGGCTACAACAAGTTTGCCGACAAGTACGGCGTCAAGCTGATGGACATCGACAAGGAGGGTTACGACGTGACCCACTGCATCGATGAGACGGATTTCCGCCCCCACGCGGTCCGGGTCTCGAAGCTCATGGAAGGGCCGGACAATTTTGTCATCTCCGCCTGCAAGCTGAAGACCCACGATCTTGTCGGGATCACGCTTTCCCTGAAGAATGTCGTCGTCGGCTCGGCGATCAAGGACCCCGGCGCAGGGCTGCGCGGCGGCGGACCCCGGGGAGGCAGGTCAGACAAGCGCCTGACCCACGGCGGCGGCACATACGGCATCAATTACAATCTTTACGCCATGGCTCCGCGGCTGCATCCCCACCTGGCCGTGATCGACGGCTTTGAGGGCATGGAGGGAACCGGCCCGGTGAACGGCACCCCGGTCGACCACAAGGTGTGCATCGCAAGCCTCGACTGGCTCGCCGCCGACCGAGTGGGAGCCGAACTGATGGGTGTCGACGTCGGCAAGATCGGATACCTGACCTACTGCATCCAGTCGGGCGATCTCGGCCAGGGCGACCTGGGCAAGATCGAGATCGTCGGGCCGGCCCTCAAGGACCACGTCCGCACCTACCAGCTGCCGAAGACCTGGGACAAGATCACAAGCTGGCAGAAGTCGCCCGTTAAGGTCTGAGGCCGGGCAAACTGGCCTCAGTCCCCGAGCGGGCGCTGGTTGTTGTAGAGGGGGCTCGGCGGCACCGCAAAGGTGTCGGGGGAATCCGGGTGCTTCGGATCGAAGCCCGGGAAATCGTCCTTGATGTGCGCGGCGAGCGGCAGCCCGTCGTCCCTGATCCCCTGGATTATGATCTTTGCCAGCTCATAGCTCCCGTAATTGTCGTGGTGCGTCGCGTCCCGCTTGAGGCCGGTGCCCGCGAAGGCGAGGTAGGCCTTGTCCGCGCCCAGGGCCTGGTAGAACAGGATGCTCTGCGCGTTGAGGTCGATGAAGGCGACATTCAGCTCACGCGCCGCCTGGCGCGACGCCTCGGCGTAGTCGGCCAGCGTGGGCTTGAGGGTGCCGTCGGGGTTGAAATTGCGGCGTTCCATCGGAGAAACGATCACGGGCGTCCCGCCATGCGCGCGCACGGCGTCGACATGCTTCCTAATCTCCGCCTTGTAGGTCGTGAACGGCCCCCCTGTTCCTGCGGCGATCTGCTTCTGGTCGTTGTGGCCGAACTGCATGAAAAGGTAGTCGCCCGGCTTCATCAGGCTCAGCATCTTGTCGAGCCTCCGGCGGCCGATGGAATCGCGGTAGGTCTCGCCCGACTCGCCGTGATTGGCGACGGCGACATCGGGCTTGAAGAAGTTCGGGAGCATCTGGCCCCAGCTGTTGAACGGTTCGCGCGACTGGTCGCAAACGGTGGAGTCGCCGATGACAAACACCGTCGGAACATCGGCCTTCGCGATCTCGACCGCACAGACGGCGGGGCGGGCGCCGTTGAATTCGAGCGTCAGCAGGTCGTCCCAATCCCACGCCTCCTGCACGCTTTCCCGCGGAGCCTTGAGCTTCACCACGCCCGCGGGGATGTCGCCCACCGCGGCGATCTTCGGGGTGCGGGTATTCACGATGAATTCAACCGTCTTGAATTCCCCCGGGGCGGTGTGGACCGCCTCGACCATCAGGCGGCGCAGTTCGGCCTTGATCGTCGTTGTCGATTCGCCGGCCGCGTCCCCCAGGGTGACCCGCACGCGGTAGTTTCCCTCCTGCGGCATGCGGGCCGAAAAGTAGAATGGCTTGTCCGCCGTGATGAACTGCTCATGCAGCGGATTGCTCCCTCGCAGGGCGGCGGCGACCCTGGCAAGGAAACCGCCGCGCCCGGCCTTCGCATGGTCCACCGCGAATACCCGGGCTCCCGTCGGCTCGAACCCGAACCCGCGCTCCGCGCTGAACTGCATGTCCGGCGACACCGGGGTGTAGCCGGCGGCAAACGGGCCCGCGCCGAATTCAAAATTGCAGACCGGCGCCTCGTCCGCCCGGGCTGTGGCGGGAAGCGAGGAGGCAAGCATTGAAAACAGGCCGGCGACGGCCGAAAACAGGCGCAAATGCGCGCAAATGGATTTCATGGGGGTGGTCATGGCTAGACGGATTTCGGTGCCCGAAGGTGCGGCAAGCGAGCGGATTGTGTCCTGTCCGGAACGGGGCCGCTCGTATCCACCGGCGTTATTCCTATGCATATCATTGCACTTGCGGAAACCGGACAAACGGGCTTCCATTTAATATGCTGGGGTTTGTGCCGATGCTTTCCCTTTACAGTTGCACCCCGGTCGCGCAGCCATCACCCCAACCGCGCAGCTTTAATGGCCAACATTTTGTACCTCGACGAGAGCGCCGTGGCCGGAGTCGCCTTGAAAGGCATCCTGACCCGGGCAAACCACCGTTGCGTGGTCGTCTCGACGATTGAGGCCGCCTGGCAAAGCCTTCGCGAGCTGGTGCGCATCGACCTGATCATCCTCGAGCTGAGGCTGAAGAACGAGAACGGGATGAGCTTCATCCAGCAGCTGCGCTCCGAGTGCACGTTCAAGGACATTCCCATCGTCGTGTATTCAAACAACAGCGACCACGGCGTCGTGCAGAAGGCGCTTTCGCTCAACATCCAGAGCTACCTGACCAAGCCCTTCAATGACGAGGCGCTCTACCACGAGGTGAAGAAGGCCGCCGCGTACCCCTGGCGAAACCTTCAGTTTGAGGAGGAGAAATCGTTCTGCGCGCAGATTGGGATCGATGCGGAGGCCCTCAGGAAGATGCGCGAGGGGCTGATGCTCGAGGTCGAGCGAAAGGGGCCCGAATTCGCGAAATTCGCCGAAAGGCACGATCTGCAGGAGATGGCCAAGGCCGTCGCATCGCTTTCGGACGCCGCAGAGATGGCCGGAGTCTGGGCGGTCGCCAACTACGTGCAGCAGCTCAGGACCAGGGCCGAGGAGGGGGACTGGGCGGCCTTCCAAAAGGCGGGCGAAGGCCTGGACTTCACGCGGAGGTTGCTTTTCTGCCACCTGAACCCGGGGTACGATCCGGAGGGCTTTTCCAACCCGGAGGAGGCGAAGGCTAAGGAGGAGGCGGCGCAGCGATCCCGATGGCTAACGGCCGACGAGCAGGGCAGCCTTCCCTGCGCAAAGACCGCGGAGGCCGAGGCGATGCTCGACCGAATCACGGCGTGCCCGGTGATCGACTCGGTGGCGGCGGCCTTCCAGCTGCACGCGGATGGAAAGGCCTCGAGCCTCGATCCGATCATGGACCTCGTTTCGAAGGATCCGGGGCTGAGCGTCCAGATGCTTTTGGCTGCAAACCAGCTCCCGCGGGAGGAGAAGACCATTGTCGAGGATCCGCGCCTGGCCGTGTCCCTGCTCGGGGAGATCCGGCTCACTGCCATCGCGAAGGCCGTCCCCCAGGTGGCCGAGCGGCGCATGGATTTCGCCCCGTTTTCCTGGTCCCATTTCTGGATGTCGCAGGTGGGCGTCGGGCGGCTGGCGAGGTTCACCTGCGAGTACATGGAGTTCCGGGACATCGAGGCCAATGCGTACACGGCCGGGCTGATCCATGATTTTGGCAAGCTCCTGCTGCTGCGGGCCTATCCCTTTGCGCTGGAGGCCGCTTTCAACTGCTCGAGGAAGCGCTGCATTTCCCTCGCCGAGGCCGAGAGGCGCTTTGTCGGAATGAGCTCCTCGGAGATGGCCTACCGTTTTGCGCTCAAGAACGGCCTGCCCCAGGCGTATGCGGAGGTCGCGCGGTGGGCCGAGAAGCCGGAGGAGGCGCCGGAGGGCTCCGACCTCGTTGCCGTCGTTTCGCTGGCCCGCCATGTCTGCCAGAAGCACCACGTGGGCGTCTGGGGCGACACGCCGGAGGGGGCCATTCCGTTCATCGAGGAGACTTCGGCCTGGAAGGTCCTGGAAAAGCGCGTTTTCCCGAGCTTCAACCTCAAGAAGTTCGACGTCGAGGCGCGCGGAATCTGCGTCAATCTGAAGCAGGAATTGCTCGGCCGGGAGCGGTGGTACCGCACTTCGGACGGGAACTGAGGGGCTTCTGAGGAGGGCGTCGAGCCCGCCTTCGCCGTTGGCTCCAGCGGACAGCCTTTCGCATTGCGAAAGGCTGGAGCCGATGACCAGATTTGAACCGGTGACCTGCTGTTTACGAAACAGCCGCTCTGACCAACTGAGCTACATCGGCGCTAGCGGAAGGGAAAGAACAGGGACGGCGGGTCCGGGTGTCAAGAACGGCCCGTTTCGGGTGTTGGTGCGCTTTGGTCGGAACAACTCCGACAGAGGCATAGCGAGCCTTCTGCCCGC
>Ga0302320_10001926_pt1 | contig 49454 bp, 45 predicted proteins | sample Bog_T0_3_FD_202130 | JGI IMG/M metagenome (GOLD analysis project Ga0302320, IMG submission 202130) | Peat permafrost microbial communities from Stordalen Mire near Abisko, Sweden - Bog_T0_3 | ecosystem: Environmental > Terrestrial > Soil > Wetlands > Peat | place: Sweden: Abisko, Stordalen Mire... | reverse complement strand
TAAAAAAAGTCGGCTGGAGTTATCCTTGACATAATGCAGGAAAGCCTTTAGTATCAAGGGAACGGTGATGATTTAGACAGTTGATTTCGAGTGGCTTGTGGAAGGCGGGACGCGTCCGATTCCGACCTCCGCCTCCAGCTCTGATGCTTGGGCATCAATGAGTTGCGAAGAACCAAGTTGCAACTGCCAGCAAAACTGCCAGCAGACGGCGGACTTGGTGAAACTCGGAAACGACTCGCCAAGACTCCGCTGAAACTCCGGCAAAACTCGCTGACAGGCAATTTGTCCGCGTCAGATTGTGCAATGCTTGCACAACGCGGAGCGGGAAAACACCTATGCTGCTTCATGAAAAACTATGAAGCAACAATTCCGTCTCTACCGCCGCAATGGTGGGATTTATTATATCCATGACGACAAGACCGGCAAACAGGAAAGCCTGCATACCCGTGAGCGGGCTGAAGCCTCCGCGCTGTTTGCCGCTAAAACCCAATCGCACCGCCAAGCACACCTAAACCTCCGGCTGGCCCGCACCTACCTGGCTGCGACCGATCCGATGGTGTCCAAGCGAACGTGGCAGGTGCCGATGGAAGAACTGGCCAAGACCAAGCGCGGGACAACTCTGGAGCGTTGGCAGCGCGCCATCAAGGACAAGGCATTTGATTTGATTCGCGACCTGCCGATTCTGGAAACGCAGGCCGAACATTTTCTGAAGGTGCTGAACACCGGCACGGTTTCAACAAATGTTTTCCTCCGCCGTGCTCACAACTTTGCGTTGGACATGGGTTGGTTGCCGTGGCCAGTGGTGGTGAAGCGCCAATGGCCGGCGATTGAATTCAAAGAGAAACGCGCCATCACTTGGAAGGAGCATTGCCAGATTATCGAACGCGAGAACAACCCGGAGCGCAAGGCGTTTTACCAAATGGCATGGCACCTGGGCGCGTCGCAATCCGATCTGGCGTTTCTGGAAGCGGAGAACGTGGATTGGGAACATCACGTCATCAGTTTTGCCCGCATGAAAACCGGCTCGATTGCCATCATGCGCTTTGGTGAGGACGTGGCGGAAATTCTCCGGGATTTGCCGGGCAGCGGCCCGTTGTTTCCATATCTGCGGAGTGTCCGGGCGGGCGACCGGGCAACGGAGTTCAAGCAACGCTGCAACGGACTTGACATCAAAGGCGTCACGCTGCACAGCTACCGTTACGCTTGGGCGGAACGGGCGAAGATCGCCGGTTATCCCGAACGTTTTGCGATGGAAAACTTGGGACATAATAGCAAAGCCGTGCATCGTGCCTACGCACGCAAGGCGCAGGTGGAATTGCCGTCGTTAAGCGAATACGAGCGGCAGCGGAAGCTTTTTGCCAACGGCGTAGGAATTGAACCTGTGGCGCACGCCATCACCGCATAAGGAGGACATCATGCAATCTTGGCAAATAAAAGCACTTGAACTAGAGCAGTCGGTGTTGAAATTCCTCGATGGAGTCATTGCCGACTACGGACTCTACATCTTTATGGGGTTGGCATTTCTCCTGATTCCAATTCTGGCTTGGGTGTTGAGTGGCGGACTGCGACGAACACTATTAAAGGGCAAACCCATGCCTCATGTGACGGCGGTCATTGGAGTGCAAATACCAATTGGACGGCCAACGCCGCCGCCCGAACCGTTTGACCCGTTCCCGCCGGATTGTGGCCACGATGGCCATTAAAAGCGTGCGAATCAAAACAAATGACAACACCCGAAGGAGTTATCACCAACACCGGCAACGCCTCCTTAACTCAACGGGCTGGTCCGGCGATTTCGACCAGCCCGTTTTTGCCCGTTCTTGCGCCGCCAGTAGGCGCTGATGGCATCCGTTGCTTTTTCAAGCCACTTCTGGTTGTCTCTCAATGCTGCCAGTGATTCCGTGGCGAAAAACTTGGGCGTGTTGGCGGGCGGATGACCGAGTGGTTCCAGCATATCCGCGCCGACCAGAATGGAAATCTCATGGGGTTGAAAGCCGAGATACCATGCCGCTTCCAAAGCGTTCAGCCGGGCGGGAAGCAGCGGCAAAGCGAGAAACGTATATTTGTCTTCCTTGTTCATGGAATAAATCAAGCCGGTCAAATTATCCGGGAGCGTCCGCGACGTTTGGGCGGAAACAGGTCAACCACGGAAATCCGCAGGAGCGTGGCGATGCCAAGCATCCGCGTGTCGGTGACAGGTGTTTCGCAGGTTTCCCAGCGTGCGACGATGTCACGACTGACATTGTGACCCGCGCCGCGAAGTTTTCGGGCAAACTTTTGTTGGTCCATCCCCGCAGTTCGCGCAGGAGCCGGATGCGGCCTCCGATGATGTTGCCTTGCCTCATACTTTCATTCTCCGGGTGGGTTTGTGTTTGACGGTTTCAGCCTTGTCGGGCTGCTCCGCTTCGACGATGGCCTCGGTGTTTTCAGCGGCTTCAAGCTGGTTGGGTGCCTGATTTTTGGTGAGGTCAAGCTGTTCCTCGATTTCCGACTGGCGTCTGGCCAAGTGGTGATACCGTTCCTCTTTCTCGAAGGGTGCGCCCACCTTGGCTTCGAGTTCGACTCCGCGCTTTTGTGAATCGCGGATGTCGGTATCCATTCGCCCGGCGCGTTCCTCAAAACCCTGCACCACCGATTCGAGCGAACGGATGGTGCCCAAGGCCGTATCGGTAACGCGGGTGCTGTAACTATTTTTACCCCGCAGAACGAGTTCGGCGCTATTGTTGAAACTGGAACGGATAAACAAATCAAACCCGGCAAATGTGCCGATGCGGATGTCCTCGCCGAACCGGCCTTTGATTTTTTCCGCCCGCCGCAACAGCAATTCCCCGGCAATGCCGCGATTGTCCAAGACTTGTCCGTCCAGCTTGATGCGAAATAAATCGCCAGAAGTGTCCTGCCGCAATTTCAAATCCTCCTGCAAATTCGCCAGCCGTTCCGTCCATGTCTCAACCTCCTCGTGCGAATGGCGAAGACTGGTGCGGATGCGGTATTGTTCCTCGGCATGGGCGGAACGCAGCCGGGTGAGCCGGATCAACTCGGCATCCACCTGGGCTTTTTCAATAACAAGTGGATTGCCGGAAGCGATGGCCTTGACCTCGGCATAGGTCAACGCGGCGGAGTCCATGTCTTCCAGACGGCGCATGGTCATGTCCCCGGTCATCACCTGGGCGATGAACTTCGCCTTCGTCTCCAACGTCTGCCACATATAGGCGTCAAACGAGCCTTCGGTGACGTAGCGATAAATCTGCACGCTGGCATTCTTGTTGCCCTGCCGCAAAATGCGTCCCTCGCGCTGCTCCACGTCGGCGGGTCGCCACGGCGCGTCCAGATGATGCAGCGCAACCAACCGCTCTTGGACGTTCGTGCCAGAACCCATTTTCTGCGTGCTGCCGAACAGCACACGAACCTTGCCCGCGCGAACAGCACGGAACAACGCCACCTTTGCGTTGTCGGCGTCGTAATCCTGAATGAAAGCGATGTCATTTTCAGGAACACCAAGGCGTTTCAATTTGTCAGCCATGTCACGGTAAACCGAAAAGCCCCGGTCTTGCGGCGTGGACAAATCGCAGAAAACCAATTGGGCAAGACGGTCATCCTTGGTCGCCTCCCAAATCCGATGAATGTTTTCCACCGCCAGATTTACTTTGCTTTGAGGGTCGTCCGGCAGGCCGGGTTTCATCAGGCGCAAATCCAGCGCGGCCTTGCGGCCTTCGGTGGTGATTTTGAGCATATTGTCCTCGCGCGGGTCAACGCGCCCGGTTTTCAACGCCTCGGCGCGCTTGGCCAGCCCCTCAACAAATTTTTTGAGTTCTGCGGAGGCCGGCGCATTGCGGATGGCCGGTTTTTCACCTTCCAGTTTCGGACGCTTGAGATTGAGCATCTGCGCGGTCTGCACGTCCGCCGTCTGCCGGAAAATCTGCATCAACTCCGGGACGTTGACGAACCGGGCGAAGCGCGTGTTGATCCGGTAGCCCGCGCCGTCCGGGGAAAGTTCCATTGCCGTCACCGGCTCGCCGAAAGTTGCGGCCCAAGAATCGAAATGATTCAGGTTGTGCTTTTTCAAATCCTCCGGCTGCATATAGCGTTGCATGGTGAACATCTCGGCCATGCTGTTGGCGATGGGCGTGCCGGTGGCGAAGACAACACCGCCGCCGCCGTTCACGGATTGAACATGACGCACCTTCAAATACATATCGAACGCCCGTTCGCTGGCCGTCTGCGGCAAACCAGCGATGCGCGTCATTTTTGAGACGTAAAACAGGTTTTTGAAATAGTGCGCCTCGTCCACAAAGAGCCGGTCAATGCCGAGTTCCTCAAAAGTCAGGGTGTTGTCCTTCTTATGACTCGCGGCTAGAGCTTCGAGTTTGGCTTCCAGACGCTTTTTCGCCTTTTCGAGTTCCTTCACCAAACGCCGGTTGTCCGGGTTGGCGTGTTCGCGTTTGATTTTTTCCAATTCCTCCAACTGCTCTTTGAAGAAACGTTCCTGGGTTTCGCGTGACAACGGGATGCGCTCGAAACCGGAGTGCGTGACGATGACAGCATCCCAATTGCCGGTGGCGATTCGGCTGAAAAGCTTCTTGCGGTTCTGCGACTCAAAATCTTCCTTGCCCGCCACGAGGATGTTTGCGCCCGGATACAACATGAGCAGTTCGGTCGAGAACTGGCCGAGCATGTGGTTGGGGACGGCGAACATGGGCTTGCGCGCCAGCCCCAGCCGTTTCAACTCCATCGCAGCGGCGACCATCGTGTAGGTCTTGCCCGCGCCGACGACATGGCCGAGCAGCGTATTGGGCGTTTGCAGGACGCGCCAGACGCCGGATTTTTGATGCGTGTGCAACTGCACGGCCGCACTGGCTCCCGGCAACGTCAGGTGTTCGCCGTTAAACGTGCGGACCCGTGAATGATTGAACGTGTCATTGTATAGGCGGCAAAGCCGTTCCCGCCGTCCGTCATCCGACCAGATCCATTTTGAAAACCGTTCCTTGATGCGCTCCTGTTTTTCGCGTGCGGCCTCGGTCGCCTGCGCGTTGACGACGGGCTTCTTGTCCACATAATCATAAACCGTGGGCGTTTTGAGATTGAGCGTTTCCTCGATGAGTTCGAGGCCGGTATAACGGTTCGTTCCCCAATCGGTGGTGTTGGCGGTCGCCCCTTTCGCCTCCCAATTCGCAGTGACGTGCCAAGAGCCGAGCGCATGGATGTGGCCAACTTCAACACCCGACGGCACGCCGAGCAGTTCATGAGTGAACTGCTGCACATCCGATGGCGGCAGCCAGGACGCGCCGAGCCGCACGTCAATTTCCGTGGCGGGTAAATCCGCTGGCTGCACCGATTTCAACGCCTCGACGTTTTCATGAAAGCGTGGGTCACTGACATTGGCGGAGTCGGCAGCGATGAGTTTCTCGCGGACATTGCCGGAAAGGTATTGGTCTTCGGTTTCCCATTGCTTGGTCTGCGGGTTAAGAAAAACCATTCCCCGCAAATCTGGCAGAAACTCCTCGACAGGTTTGCCGAGCAAATCGGCCATGTGTGCCAAGTCCACCCGGCCTTTTTCGTTCAAAGAAACGAGCAACGCTTCTTTGGGCGAGCCAACCGATTCAACCGGTTGTTTGTGATGGATGGTGCGTTCCCGGAAGATTGAGGCTTTGACCGCCCGGCTGGTTTCCTCGTCGTAGTTTTCCAGCGAGAGCAGCAGCGGCAAATCCGGGTCGCCATGAAACGCCCGTTGATTGATCGGGGCGTTAATGGGGCCGAACCGGGACACAAAACGGTCATAGGCGAAGTTGAGTTGTTCGCGCGCCTCGACAACCTGCCCGTCACCGCTGCCATCGAGTTGTGAGCGCATACAATCACGCACCGCGTCCCGCACTTCAATCAGCCGCCGAATTCGCGAGCGCGTTTCGACCGGCAGATTATCCAACGGATGCAGGACACCGTCTTCGTTAAGGCACAACCGGCCATCTTCGTGGACGCAATAGGCATTGGGTTTGATGTAATCCGGCGCGGGAATCGCCGGGTCAAAAGCTTTTTTGGCGATGGATTGGGTTTGGACTTCGTAAATGTTTTGGGGCAACCGCGAAACTGTCTGTGCCAGGGCATCGCCCAAATCCCTGTCGTCCGGCACTAGCACCGGCTCGCCGTCCCGATACATTCCACGCGCCAGCCGCATTTTGCCCAACATCATTTCGGGATGGGTGGCAAAGTATTCGTTGATGGAAAACTTTTCCTGACGGTCGTTGGTAAAATCTGCCGCCATTTTCCAAGCGGGGCCGCGTGGCGATTCACCGGAGCGCAGTTTGCGGAGCATCACGATGTCGGTGGTCACTTCCGTTCCAGCATTTTTCTTGAATGCCGTGTTGGGCAGACGGATTGCGCCCAAAAGCTCGGCCTTCTTGGAAAGTGTTTCACGCAGGGTTGAATCCAGTTTATCCAGCGTATGACGGGAAGTGACAAACATGAGCAACCCGCCCGGACGCACCTTGTCCAGCGCGGCGGCAAAGAAATAATCGTGGATCGGAAATTTGTGTTCATTCCAGCGCGGGTCATGGACGGTATAATCCCCGAACGGCACATTGGAGATGGCAAGATCGAAAGATTCGTCCGTGAGTTTAGATTTTTCAAACGGCTGCTCGCGGATGTCGGTGTCGGGATACAACGCCTTGGCGATGCGCGCGGTCAACGGATCAATTTCAATGCCGGTGATGGTCGAGTGTCGAAGCATCTCCTCCGGCATAAGCCCGATGAAGTGGCCGATGCCGCTGGCCGGTTCAAGAATCTGTCCGCCTTGAAAGCCAAACCGCTGCGCGGCCTCATACATGGAGCGGATGACCACCGGGGCGGTGTAATGGGCGTTGAGCGTGGTGGCGCGGGCGGAACGGTGTTCCTCGTCGGACAGGATTTCGGAAAGCTGGATTTGTTCCTTGCGCCAGTTCGCGCTGTCCACGTCGAACACCTGGGGCATCGCACCCCAGCCGACGTATTTGACCAGCGCGGCCTTTTCGTCCGGTGACGCCGGGCGATTCTCGGCATCAAGCGCCCGTAAGATTTCAACCGCCTTGATGTTTTGCTGGAACTTTTGTTTTAGACCGCCTTCGCCCAGCCGGTCAGCATCAGTGATGCGATAGCAATTGAGATTCTTCGGCTCACTATCTGCTTGGTGGCCGTTCGCTAGGACTCTGGTGGCAGAAGGATGTATTCCTCCCGCACCATTTCCCAAGCGCGGTCGTGGGCCTGCTGCGCCGTCAGTCCTTGCTTCCTGAACTGCTGCGTCAGTTCGATCATCTCGTCCTTCGTCTTCTCCTCGGCCTCCAGCAACATCGCGTTCAACTGTCCCTGCGCCTCCAGGTCGCGCACGAGTTTCGGGCAATGTTCGCGCCAGTGTTTCTCGGCCATTCGTCCGTATTGGGTCAATGCTTTCATAAGTCGGCCTCTGTGAAAAAAGGTCAAGCTGATCGTCTGGATTCGCTGCTGTTCGTTTGACAGCCATTGGAATTTTGCCATTGCCCGCCCAGACGGGCAAGCGTCTGGCGGGAGTTGAATTTATTGCCGGCGGCGGCGCGGTCCATCGAGCTGGTCTTTTTCACGCCGGGCGAATTGTTCATCCGAGGCTTGAACGTCCAGGGGAAAAAGCCGGATGATGCAGATTCGGAACACCTTTTGAAATCCGATGAGATGTTTGTCCGTGATTTGGGTGCGACCACACTCCATGTTGGCCAGCATCTGGCGGCTGACATCCACACCTTCGCGTTGCAGGCGTGCTGCCGTGATCTCCTGGCTCAAACCCAATTCATGGCGTTTTTTAGCCAAGAAGGAGCCGAGGACGTTCAAGCTTTCCATAACGCCCCTCGTTTCAATGCCCGGATGAGGAGGATCAGACCGCGAAAACCCGGCATGAAATCGTTCCCTTCCAATTTTTGAGATTCTGCTTCCGCGACAGGAAAGGGATGAAGGAAGGGGCCGCCACAAAGACAACGCAGGGGATTCTGTTTCCGAATCGAATTGTCCAGAAACTTGACGGCGGAGACACAACACTCGACGGCAGGCTGCATAAAATACCCTGCACAAACCCAACGGCCCTTTGCAGCAACTTTAATGCCTAGAAATAAAATCATTGCCATTAACATGAAAGTCGCTCCATCCGTGGCCGGTCTGGTCTGGATTAACAGCGCCAGACCGGCACAGGTGCAAATCAAACCCCGACGGTCTGTCCCTGGGTTTGATGCTGTTCCTGGGAGCGGGCAACCGTGCGTTGCTTCTGCCGCGCCATCTGGGTCATGACTTCCTCGCGCTGGTCTTCGGGCACATCCTTGACCAGGATTTCATACGCCGATTTGAGTTTGGGGTCGTCATTGATGCGTTTCATAATGCCTTCCCGCATCCGTTGCTGCCGATCAATCTGACGCACTTCATTCAGGACGACGGTGCGTTCGAGCCGGTCGCGGGGCATGGCTTGGAGATAGTTCCAATACTTGGGATTCTCCTTGATATAGGAGTCTATCTTGGCTTCCACTTCCGGGTTAATCCGGTAGTTGGCTGGTTCTTGTGGCGCATTTGCGCCGGATGCGCCATTGGGCGCTGGTTTCGTTTTTGTTGTGCTCATAATGAGTTCGGTTGTTTGTTATGTTTTGCATTGCCGGCGCGGTTGCACCGGCAAAGTGTTTTCAGGGACTCAACGCATCTGCCGGTTCGTTGGTCGTGGAAAGGGATGCTGGCCGCCCTTGCGGCCCTTCGAGCGCATCAAGCCGCTGCTTCATGTCGCTCAACGTGGCGCGCAGCGCCGCCGTCTGCTGCAAATTGGTCCTGGTCTGCTGCAACGCACTTTGAAACTGCGCCAGCGCCGCCGACAGGGTTCTGGCTTCCAGCATGATTTGAACGGTGGCGAGTTTTTGCGAATTGACCTCCGCCAGGATCGCGTCATTGACCGGAGCCGGGACGAACGCCGCGTCACGCGCTGGCAAGGCGGGAACATTGCCTCCAACCGGACCGGGATGAAAATTCCAGCGCGTGTTTTCCTCGACGCGATAAACGACGTGCTGCTCGTGCATCACCAAATCATCGTTGGGATCAACGTAACGTCCGAAATGGTAGGCGCGGACAACTTCGGGATAACGCACGGCGGAATTATCCGCCGCCGGGGGCGGTTGTTGCGGTCGCAACACGAGTTTTGGCGCGGTCGAACACGCAGAAAGAAACAACAATGGAATGAGATAAAATGTTTTCATGGTCTTGATTTGGTTGGGGGTTGTTCGTCTTTTTCCTGGGTGACGGGAATGGCTGTGCCGCCAAGAGAGGCGTCGGCGCGGTCTATGGTTTGGAGAACGTAAAGGTAAAACTGTTTTCCACTCGGCACGCGGACGTAGAATCCGTTCTTTTGAATCGAGTCCAAAATTTGTTGCGCGTAGGTTTGCAGCACGGCCTGCGCGCCCGCAAACGGCGCGTTGTTGAGCGTGGGACTGTTGATGGGGCCAAAGACGGTCTGCTGTTTTTCCGTCAGGGCGCTGGCCGCGCCGGAAAGGAAGGTGGCGGCAAAGAGTTTGATGTCGGCCAGGTTGTCGGACTTGATGATTTCCCCGCGCAACCCGGCGCTGCCGTCGGTGATGGCCCAGCCGGATTGATTGGTATTGTTGTCGAACTCGCGGTCAAGGGCGACGGCATTGAGTTGCATTTCCTCGCCGTCCTGCCAGACGAGCGTCCAACTGGTGTTTCCGGCGATGCGTTCGCGTTGCCGGTCGGTCTGCGCCATGCCGTGAACCTCGGTGCCTGCCGGAATAATCAATTTGCCGCCATAATAAACATTCTCCGTGACCAGCCCGACGATGGGTGTCTGGATGGAAGCCGAGTCCACCGTGATGACGGTCTCGCAGGGAATCAACCGGCCAAAGGGCGCAAACGCCGCGCTCAACTTTTTAGGCGCGGGAACTCCCGCTGTGCTGTCGGCAAACAGGCTGATGGGGGTCAGCAATTCGGCCTGGCGCGGCGGCACCACCGGCAACGGTTGCGGCGATGCGTTCGTAAAGGCGGATGCCGGCGTGGATTGCGATGAGCCGGCTGATGCCGCCTGCGGATTGAATTTCTGCATGGGCCGCACGACCGATTGCACCACCTGGGGTTTGTTGGTGCTGGTGGCGAGCGGGGTGACAGGGATGGCATCTTCGGCGGGCACATGATGCTTGCGGAGAACGCTGAAAATCACCAGCCCGGCGGCGAAGATGGCACCGAACACAATGATCTTGCCGGTCTTGGTTTTGAAGTGGTTCAAAAATTCGCGGGGTTTCATGGCTGGCCTTTGGGTGAACGGATGGGATGCACGGGGGCATTGGTGACAGTGACGACGGGTGGCACCGGCGGCGGCGGCGAAAGGCGCGTCACCAGCACGGTGAAAGCGTTCTTCAAAGAAAGTTCGTTGCGCCCGCCGTCCGGCGTGCCGGTGATGGCGAAATAAACGATGCTCTGGCCCTTGGGTGGCACCGTGCCGTCCGCGTCGCTGATAGATTGTGGGTAGAGACGATTACCGACACGCAACGCGAAACTGTCCGGCTGATAAATCAGGGGCGCGTCAATTTTGTTGGTGATGACGAGGCGAAAAACCAAAGTATCATCGGCGTTGAAACGAAATGTTTCTTCGATCTGGATTTCGTAGTCGTTGAAATCGCTGACGAGCGGCTTGCTGTCGTAAGTGGTGAAGCCGACATCGGCGACACTTTCGGGCTGTTGTGATTTGAGCAATGGAAAGGCTTTGGCCTTGTCGAGCAACGCGAGAAGTTTCGGCGGACTGACTTCGGGCGCATGGCCGACGCCTAACTCCTCCGGCGTCGGCATGGCTGCCATGTTGAGCGACAGGATGGGCGTGTCACTTTCCAACAACTCGAAGACGTAGGTGCGGTCATTCCAGCGGATGTTAAGATTCGCGGCGGCCTTGGGCAAAAGAGCGCGCACGGAAATAAACGCCGAGCCTTTGGTATGGGCCAGTTGAAATTGTCCCGGCGTTTTTCCGTCCACGGTGATGCCCGCACCGTCAATGGCGGTGATGGCGTTTGGGAAACTGATGGTGGTGACGCGGTTGGTCGCAACCGGCACTACTACCAATACATTTTCATCCAGGAAATCTTTCACAATTTCCTTGGTGGGTTGCGCCAATGCAACATTGGCAGCGAGCGCCGTGACGGTGAGCAATAATAGATTAACGATTGATTTCATATTTGAAGTCTCCTACTGCGGTGGGGAAGCGTCCGTTCAGGGCCATGTTGGGGTTACGGATGAGTCGCAGCCGGAGCGTGAACGGAAACGCCTCGGTGAACGCCTTGTCTTGAAAGATGCCGCTGCGGATGATCTGGCCGGTGACGGCGGCGAGAACCTCGTTGTCGCGTGTAGCCAGGATGTCAATGCGGCCGATCTCGGCTTTCTGATGCAATTGCTTGGAACGAAATTCAACGGCCTCGCTGATGCGTTCGTCCTGCGCTTTGGCCAGTGCCGGTTTGAGAAACACCAATTTGAGCAAATCAGGATTATCGAAATCTTTTGGGCTGCGTTCGAGAAACGCGAGCGTCGCAAGCTCGGCCTGTTGAACGTGCAATTCTTTGGCCTCCGAAAATTGAAGCAACGGACTTAAATAATAAGTTCCGGCGGGATCAATGATGACGACACGCTCGCGCTGTTTGAACTGTGAGACGATGTGGTAGCGGTCCATCGCCGAGAGCAACAATACGGCGACGGTGAAGAAAAACCAGAACCACGGCAGCCGGTCACGCTGGACTAAAAGGCGGGTCGGATCAAAGCGGCGCGGCGTCGGCCTTGCGGCATCTGCGCTTTTAGTTTCGGTGGTCAGCAGTTCGGGAGTGTCCATAGGTCAGTAATAATTGGGTTTGGATTTGGCGATGAGTTCGCGAACGGCCTTGTTGCCGGTGATGTCGTCACCGGGCCGACCGCGCGCGGAGCGCGGCGGCAGGCCGGACCCGGCGATGATGATTGCGCCCGCACTGCCCATGTTGGCGGCGGACGACATGGTGCTTAACAGCGCGGCCACGCCGGCCGCGCCAGCGGTGACGGCGGGGATGCCGGCGGTGGAAGCGGTCGCGGCTGCGCCCGCAGTCGTGGCGGCGGTCTGGAGAAAACTGCTGACACCGCCCGCGAGCAACGCGCCTCCGGGTTGAATGCCGTGCGCGATGACATTTTGAATGATGACGGGCGCGGCGACGGTGCTGAAGATGATCCAGAAGCCGACGAGGGCGACGCCGATGGTTTTTTGCAAATCGGGCAGCGTGGAAGTCGGGTCAATGTATTCAAAGCTGGGGTCGGTCATGAAATCGAGGATGCCCTGGGTGACGAGCGCGGCGAGCGCCCAGCCCAACGGCCAGAGCAAAACGCCGACAAGATTCATGAGGTAGCGGCTGCCGGTGTGTTTCAACGCCGGTATCGCCATGAAGCCGATGAGCAAGGGCGAGAGCGCGTAGCCGAGATTCAGGATGATCGTCTGAAAGATGTAAGCCCAGAACATCATCAGCGAAGCGAACTCGCCGACGAGCCAGAGGACGGCGGAGATGATGAGGTCGGTGGTGAAATTGTGGAGTTGCGACATGACATTCCACCAGGACGTGGTCGTGGCCGGGTCGCGTTTGATGACGAGCAGTTGATTGAACTGCTGATAGACGTTGGCCGGGTCAACCCCCAAGCCGGAGAGGATTGAAGTTTGCAGCAAATTTTGCAGGGTATTGCCCCAGGCGGGCAGGAACACGAGCAAGGACGTAAGCAACAACAGGCGCAGGAGCAGATGCAGAATGGCCTCGTGCGAGGAATGGTGCATCACCGTGACGATGACGCCGACGATGAAAAGGGCGAAGGCCACGCTCAACAACAACGTGTGGAGTTCACCACATTTGGCGAGAAACGTGGGGAAGATGCTGTCGAACGTGGCCATAATGTTTGAAGGGATTGAAGGTTATGGGGTGGGAAACACGGTCGGCGCGTTGAGCAACTGGAACTTCGCCGCATAGTTGCTCACGGATTCCTCGAACTCGGCGTTCTGCTGCTCGGTCAACGCCTGAATTTGCTTCTGCTGGTCGTTCCGGTTCTGGATGTCCTGCACCATTGCCGAAGTCGCCGCCTGATTAACCTCGTCATCGGTGCTGGCAAGGTCGGCGTTCAGGCTGGTAAGAACACCGTGCAACTTCTGGACTTCCGCATCCGTGGTGGCGTTCTGAAGTTGTTGGGTCGTCTGCGCGATTTGATCCTTGATGGTGGCGCGCCGTTGCGCCGCATTGTCGGCGACCGTGACGTAATTGTTCGCCGCGTTATTTATCGCTGCAAACTGTTTGTATTGGTCGGCGGGCCGCTGCACGGTCTGGCCGCCCGGCGTCTGGAAGCTGACGCCAACCGTGGCATAGATACCTGAATCATTGTAGGTCAGCGCATAGTTGCCGTCGGCGTTGGCTACGAGGTTTTCAAGGTTTAGCCCCGGCTCAAGGCTTTTCAAGTCGGCGTTCAGCGGCGCAACCATTGACAGCACCACCTGAGACGGATTGCCGAACAGGGATTCATAGTTTTTGAACTCGCTCAACTGGTCGCCGAGCGTTTGGATCTGCTGCACCTGGTTGTCAATCATGGTGACGTATTTGGCGATGTCCTCGGCTTGAGACACTATCTGTTCGATGTTGACCGTCGGGTCATAGACAATCCACTGCGCGCGAGCGGAAAACGCCAGCGGCAGGGCAACTGCCATTATTGCGATTAACTTTTTCATGTTTGTTGTCCTTTCATTGGTTGTTTGTTTTTTGGGGAAATAATTGGGTGCAGGCTGGTGGCCGTAACGCAGTTACTGTTCGATGCGGAGAAATTGGGTGGTGGGCTGGAAAATCACGCCGTCAATGGTCTGTTCCGGCAGATGCACTTCGTAAAGCCGAACACGGCCTTCGTCACCCGCCTTGGCCTGTTGCATGGAAATGTAGAGCCAGTATTGTTGCTTGACGGCATCGCTACGGCCTTTGTCGTAGCCGGTCTTGTAGGACTGGTCGTTCTGTTTGCTGTTGGCGTAATGAAGTGTTTCGCCAACGAGCGCGCCGCCCGCCGCGCCGCCGACAATGGCAACGGGATTATTGTGGGACAGTTCGCCACCGAGAGCTGCGCCGCCTGCCCCCAACGCCACATCAGTGACGGGTCGGGTAATAGCGGCGCAGCCCGTGAACAAACACACAACACAGGCAAGTGGGATCAATTGAATGAATGATTTTTTCATAAGCTTTTTGTTTTGGTTTAGTCGGATGAATTGGCGTGGGCGATGATGCCTTCGACGATGTTGGCACTTTTGCGGAGTTCGCGGGCGCGTTTGTCGAAATGCTCGCCGCTGGACGAACTGCAATAGAGCATTTCGCGCGACGAAATGTTGTGAGCCGTGCCACAAAGATTTCTGCCGGAATCGGTGTGAAAATAAGTGAACGGCGAATACTTCTGTCCCGATTGATGGTCGGGCAGCGGATAATTCATGATCGCGTGTTTGGTGACTTCGGGCAGCGCGATGTCGTGTGCCATGTCCTCCAAGTCGGCGCGGTCGTTCTGGCGCATGATGAAAAACTGGCGGCTGTTGCCGAACACGGCGGAGCGGATGCGCGATTGTTTGAAGCGCGCATACTGCTGAACGATGCTGATGTTCCAGCAATTGAACTTCCGCAATTGGGCGTAGCTTTCCTGCACGATTTCCTGCCCGCCGGGGATGTCGAGGAAGCGGGCGACTTCCTCATAGACATTCCGTTTCCGCAGTGCGCGCGGCAGCGTGATGATGTGCTTGCGCGCGTGGTTCGTGATGAGGAAGCCCGCCGCCGCCTTCAGTTCCTTGGCCGATTCCGGGATGTAGCCCAACTCGAAGTGGGCGATTTTTCCGGTGAGTGAAATATTTGTCACGCCGTCAAACAGGCAGCCGTAGTTGCCATCCCGACACCACGGCAGAATCAATGTGGCGATTTCGATGATTTGGTCGCGCTCTGAACCTACCGGATCGAGCATCATCAGCTCTTGCAACATCCGGTGCGTCGGAAATTCATCTGGCGTGAAATAGGCGAAGGCGAGGTTGCGGACTTCCCTGCTGGTCTTGGGTTCTTTCAAGAACCGGAGCACGTCGCCTTCGTTGAACGCGGCGAGATACTCTGTTGCCTCATTGAGGTGGCTGGCCTTCCAGTCTCGGAAGTCCGCAAAAGTTTCGAGGCTCGTCGCGCCCGGCGGCATCCGCTCGGTGCGGAATTTCTGCAACGCGAGTGCGTGACGCGCGATGTTGAGCAACTGGTCGTGCCGTTTTTTCTGCCAATCCTGAAACGAATCCTCGTAAAGCAAATTCAGGTATTTCGCAATCTGCGCCTGCCGCAGCATTTGCTTGTCCTCCTGGCTTGATGTTCCAATCATGCGCGCGACCAGCGCAGTCGAGGCGGAAAGATGGTCGGGTGTGAGTGGCAGCCCTTTGGTGTCCAAATAATTTATGGTCAGGTCGCCGTCAGGATGAATGATGATGGGACGCGCGCCCTCCTCGACGGTCTGCGTGTAGATGCCATAACTTAAACCCTCCTCGATGATGACGGTGTAGGCAAAATAACCTTCCGTTTGGGAAAGCAGGTCGCAGACAGTCACCGATTTGCCCGCGCCGCTCATACCAAGTAATACCGCGTGTTGTGGTGACTGATTATCTTTCGAGCCGGAGAAAGTTTCCACGCCGATCAAATTGTTGTTGGGGCCGTCGTAGATGGCCTCGGCGGTTTTGAGATGGCCGGTGAACGTGCTGGCGACAGGCAGCATGTCGGCCAGGTAGCGGTGTTCGGAGTAAAGTTTGCGGTGCTCGTAACGTCCCCATGTCCAGCCCGGCCACGTCTGGAAGAACAGATTTTTGGAAGTGCTGGGCAGATTGCTCTCAAAATACTGCGCCGAGTTCATCGAGTTGATGGCGTTCTTGATGGCGCTGGCCTTCGCGTTCAAACCGTCTTTCGACTTGTCCCAAACCCGGATGACAAACAGCGCCTTGAACGGAATGGTCTGTCCCTGCATCAACGCATGGATTTTCTTTTGCTTTTTCTCCATGACGGTTAGCAGCGAGATTTTCTTTTCGCTGGCATAATCGCCGGCCACGCGGTCATGCTCTTTTTCCTCCTTATTGATTTCCTGGGTGATGGGCAGTGGATCAACATTGACCGTGATGGCGTAGTCGAGCAGCCGCAGATTGGTGAGCCTCTGAATAATCCCCGGATAGGTCGTGCGCGGCCAGCGCGTGAGCGCGATGACGGAGTGATAATGTCCATCCATGAAAAACCCGAAATCACTCTGGCCGTTGCCTTCGCTGTGCCAGCAATTTTCCTGAATCGAAAGTTCGGGTTGAAAATCACTGGCCGCATCAAAATCAAAGCGGTCGGCCAGAGACGGATTGAGGAAGTTTTTGCAATGCTTGAAGTGGTCGAGGTCGCTCATGGGCAACACGCGCGTCCCGGCGCTGGCGAAGATTTCCTTCAACAAATGGTGGACGTGGCTGAACTCCATTTCCAACTGGTCGAGCATTGTCAGGTAATACTCGCGCAGCGCGCTATTGGAAGTGAACGTCCGGGGCGTGTTTTCCAACGAGCGGGACACATAAAGGATTACGCGTTGCCGCCGGAGTTTGCGTTCGGTCATCGCCTGCCAGTAGCGTGCGAACCGTTCGTTGCGTGAACGCTTCGTCCAGACATTCTCAAACCGTTCCGTCTCCTGCTGATACCGGAGCAATTCGGTTTTGTAGTCCGAATCGGAAAAGTATTGAACCTGCAACCGCTGATTTTCGTGCAGCGAAGCGAGCAACAGACAGAGTTGTTCCTGAAAATCGTTCAAGTCCGCAATCGGGCTGTTGGTCAGGTCGGGTGCTTCAAAGACAAAACCTTTGGAGACATAACCGCCGCGCCGCAGATGGTTGAACACCATCAAATCGCGCACGAAAAAACCGTTGGGTGGACGCTCAAACATAAATCAGATGCGTTGGGATTTGCGCTGCTGCACGTCGTCCATCACCTGCTGGACGCGGTTTAGGTCATCCACGAGTTGCTGGACGGTGCGGACCGATTTGCTTTCGTTGATGGCGATATAGGCTTCGCAGATGTGCGCCCTTGCCCGCTCCATGTGCGCGCGGGCGGTGTCACCGAAGCCGCGTGTGTTATTCAGACCGGCACGCAACGCGGTTTCCGCGGCGGTGAGCTGGCCGAGCAGCGCCTGCCGCTGGCCTTCAATTGCTTGGAGTTCGCCGGGATTCATGTTTGCTCCGCGATCCAGGTCTCCAGCTTGTCTGGTTGGAGAAAGGTTTTGTTGGGTTGAATAACGTGAATTTCGGAAACCCACGCTTCCTCGATGATGAGCGTGCCGAGATGTTTCTCGGCGTGGATGCGGGCCACACGCCCGCTCACCAGCGGGCCGACCAATTGTTCCAACCGCCAGCCTTTAAGAACGACTATCGCGGGGGGATATATCAGAAAAAGCAGGTCGGGCGGCAAAGTTTTCTGGCCGGAGCAATTTGGATTTTCTTGCAGGACAAAGTGAGTCAGGCGATGAATCGCAAACCCCCATATCCGGCGTGAATCAATAAACTCGATGTAATCCGGCTGGGCCGGAATGAGTTCGACGCAGCCGCCAAACTCGCGTTTGTTTTTGGTGTGAGGTGATTTTTCAGATTTCATAAAAGTGGATGGGTGTAGGAATGATGGGCTTCAGGACTGAAACCGCGTCCGGTCGTCAGGTATTCAAAACAGTCGCGGTCATAACCGGGCGGTTTGCCCTGCCGCAGGGCAAAGATGTAAGCGAGGCAGATCGAGACCGGCACGAGGGCGGCGACGAACGAGAAGGTCAGCGATGAATTCATGGGGACGAGCAAAACAAAGAACACGATGATGCCCGCGCCGATGCCGCCGATGAGCCACCAAAAGAGACCGCCTTCCAAACCCCAGGTGCGGCCTTTGGAATCGGACGCGGCGTTGGTGTCGGTGAATCGGAGTTCGCTTTTGGTGGTGCTCATGTTCGGCGTGGTTGGGGACATTTATGTTTTGATTTTTGGGTCAAGGTTTCGCCTTGTCAGAAGTTGCCGACGCCGACCGCGCTATTGGAATCGAGGCCGAAGATTTTGTAGAAGGCATAGACGACCGCCGGAGCTGCCGCGATGATCGCACCGCCAATGATGGACATCTTGCCCTGGTCAACGTCGCCGCGCCGGATGGCGAAGCCGCCGTAGATGACAGCGGAGATGCCGAGGACGAAGCCGAACATCATAATCACGGCCAGACTGTTGCTGATGCCGGTTTTCAGGTCGGTGGAACTGAAGGTGGTGCTTTGGGCGAAGGCGGAAACGGTATTGAGTGCGAACAAGGCCGCAACGGTGAGGAGCGGACGGTAACGGTTCAGTAATCGGATGCTTTGCTTCATATTTTTGTTGTGCGTGTTTTAGTTGTTTATTTTGTCAGGCGGCACACGCCGCCAATCACGCGGACAGTTCTAGCACTTCCAAAAAACTTTTTTGTGCAATGATTGCACAAAATAAAAAAATCTTTCTGGCAGGCTGGAAGCATGAATACGACAACCTGTGAAACTGAAAAAATCGGACGCCTGCGCAACCTTACCCAAATTCTCCACACCGAAATTCGCGGACAGAACCAGGTGTTGCCGCGCGTTGTTTCCGTGGTTCAACGGGGCGAATTCGGCCTCACCAAGCCCGGCCGTCCACGCGGAAGTTTTCTGCTGCTCGGACCAACGGGCGTCGGGAAAACGGAAACGGTCGTGGTGCTGACCCGGCAAATTTTCGGCGCGGAAAAATTATTCCGTTACGACATGTCGGAATTTCAAACGCAGGAATCACTTGGTCTGTTGCTGGGCGCGAAGCTGGGCGAGACGGGTTATTTGGGGGCGATGCGCGAGCGCGCCGCCGAAGGATCGTTGTTGTTTGATGAAGCCGAAAAAGCGCATCCGCGCGTGCTGGACATCATGTTGCAACTGCTCGACGCGGCCCGCATCACCGTGGCGACGGGGCAGACACTGGACTTCAGCGGCTTCTATGTTTGGATGACTTCCAACATCGGCTCCGCTGAATTGATGAGCCTGCAACATTCCAACGACGCGACATTGGAACGGCACGTTCTGTCCCGCGCACAGCAAGCCTTGCGCCCGGAAATATTCGCGCGCATCAATGAGAAGCTCGTGTTCAACCGTTTGAGCTATGAACACCAGTTGGAAATTGCCGAAAAGTTTTTGTCGCGGGAAATCGAGTTCCTCACCTCACGCGGCCACAAACTTGAATTGGACAAAACAGTCTTGCCGTTTCTGGTGCGAAAAGGATTTCATCCCAAGCTCGGAGCGCGCCCCATGCGTGACGCAACGGAAAAACTCGTGGGTGATGCCGTGGCCGGGGCGCTCCTACAAAACGGAAGCGCTACGGGCTGCCTCATGGCTGACACCGCCAATGACTGCCTCAAGATTGCTTGAACATTCCCCCAACTGGTCAGAACCCCGGCGCGAATTCCTAAACAGCCGTCCCCTTCCTGGCTCAACGAGCATTGTCAACGAGGAACGGAAGCGGCGAGTGATGGTGTTCGAGCCGACCCGTAGTATCGTTGACAAGCGCAGTTGAGCCATATCATCGGAACGGCGATTCGCGCCAGTATCAGTGTTAGATTAGGCCACATGGTTAGTTCCGGCGACTGGTTAAACCACAAGTTTCTGTAATCTCTCGTAAACCGCCTCATCTGGCGACATAACTAAACCGAGCTTCGCATGGTAACGGAAGCCGGAATGACGAGCAGCGGCGGCCTGAATCGCAATGCGTGCGTAGCCTCGTGCCTGCTCGCGCTGTCCGCGCGCGGCAAGAATGAGAGCGTGAATCGTGCTCGCTCGATACTGGTCAATTGGAAACATGCTGTGCGTGAACTCGCCAAGCAATGCCAGTGCCTCGTCGTAAAGGTTTGGCAACGGCGTGGTGGCAACCAGCCAACCAAAATCTAAATGCGCCATAGTCAACTCGCCCTTGCGAACTCTTTGCGTCTCGAAAACCTGATGGTAAGCATCAATAGCTCGTGGCAGGTCAACAAGGCCGACATAACACTCGGCACAATGATGATAAACCGAGGCAAGCTGCGCATCCTCGCGCCACTCTACCAGAATCGTATCCAGCAATTCAAGAGCCGCAAGGTAAGCCTCTGGTGTCCGCGTAGTGAGAAGCTCATAAGCCTGAATGCGTGCATACTGTGCCTTGCTTCTTGCCCCTCGACTACGCCGAAGCCGACCAAAAAACTCCTCGCGGTCTTTCGGTGTCCAAGTCTTTCGACGAAACCAATCGTCTGACATGCGCGGGTATCTTGTGGCCTAAAATTGTTGATGAGCCACACAGCGCGCTCGAAACAATGCACGGCTAATTTTTCCATCTGTTGTTTTTATCATGGGCTTATGAAAATGAATCTGCGAATTTCTATCAAGAACTATCGCTGTGGAAAAATTGGAAACCAAACTGGTTTTGGCTCGACTGCCGAGTCTTCCAGTGCCGGCAGCCATTAAATTTTGCAAATTATTGGTCAAATCGGGCGAAAGACTTGCAATGCCGTCATGCTTCGGTCTGGCGCGAACTTGTGGCGTTCCGCGCGGGCGAGGTGCAGCCCGGCGCGGGCGACACGAGTTCGCGCCAGATGGAAGCGGACGCCACTGCGTTCCCTCAATGTCGGGCGGGACGAGCGGGCGGGAAATGACGGAAGGCGGGTCGGAGCGATATTAACGAGGCCGCCGTGTCAGTTCCCGCCCGTTGGTCCCGACGGCTTTATTCCAAAAGGATAAACAGGTGGCTCTCACCTATATCCTTCTCGTCTGGCAAAAATGCGCCGCCTCGTTTTGCGCATAAATCCTGACAAATCTTTCGCAGTGTCTTCCGTTTTGCCGCCGTCTTCGGCAGTTTGACTAACAGCCGGTCGGCAAATTGTTTTCCGCGTCTGCCCGCATAAATGAGAGCAGCAATGACGGTTTCTGCACCGGCAGCATATAGCGTTTCCACAAATTGAAGTGCTGCCGTTGCCGTGCGAAACCTTGCGAGCGAGCGAAGATCGGGATTTTGGGCCGCGCTCAACCATTGCCGGGCTTCGGCATGGGATTTTTCCAAGAGGGATTCGATGAACAATTCATGTTCCTTGCGTTTCAAGGCCGTCCCCTCGCGGGCGACTCGGCCTGCCGGTTCTCCTTCGTGTTGCGGCCAGTCAGGATGCTTCCGAGCGGCTTTCAGGTAGGCGGCACGGGTCACGTCCACGTTGCTGATGTAGTAGGTTTCCTGAACCAGTGTGCCATCCCGCAGCCAAAGCCGCATCCGTCCGAAAAATTTACCGGTGAATGAATTTATCTCCAGCCTCAATTTTTCGTTCTGATGCCAATAACGCTGCGTGCCGGTGCCGTGGTTCATGGTGAAGGAACCAAGCAGACGGCCATTTTCATCCCATTGCCGGCTGGTGCCGTGCAACCGACCATGACGGTAACGTAATTCCTCGGCCAGTTGGCCGTTGAAGTGCCAAGTGCGGTTAAGACCGTGGAACTCCCCCCCCACTTCCCTGATCTCCGCGTGGACGCGGTCGTTACGGTAATAAAACCGTTTTATGCGAAGTTTTGGCATGTCTGGAACTTGACTCCGCTGCCAGGCCGTCGCTTTCTGGCATCGGCGCGGTTGATTCATTCAGCCGCTCGTTCAAAGCAAGCCTTCCAGAAAATCTGGCTGGCTTATTTACAGATTAAGCTAAATTTACAAGTCTTTGAGTGATTGTAAATCGTGTTTTTTGGACAATTTTCGGTGGTGTTTGTTTCTCACTTGAGACTTTTCCCAGCCCCTACGTCAATGTAGCCGCTCACCGTCGGGCCAGAATTTTGGCTTGCGCTCGGTTGCGTGTTTTGTTGCGAGTCCCGGCTGGTTGCACATCCCGAAAGCATTGCCATGAGAGTGGCGATGACGAGCAAAGTCTTGAAAATCTGTTTGTTCATTTGTGAAATTTTATTTATCAGGTTTCGTCATCAAGCAACATCTTCTTCAAAATTACCTCGCCCTTTTTCCATGCTTCCTTCCATTCGTTTGTCGGTGATTCAAAAATAGCTATGAAGAGCGTGCCGGTTTTGTCGTTTGCGATCATAAGATGATAAATGGTCACGCTTTCTTGATTGGTGGGTGAAGATACATAGAGAAACCTTATTGCCTTAAAAGGCCCTTGCTCGGATGAAGATTTTTCCAGCAGGGTGTATTTGGAAGCCGCTGCATTTGCTATTTCAGCAGCATATAATGATGGAAGCACATTCACTTTTTTAGGAACGTCGCGGATGCAGTCAAGGGTCAGACCTGTTTTGAAAGCACCGACTTTATCAATATCTTCCCTGCTAATAAAAAATCCCTGTGTGTTCGCGTTCGTGCTTTCTTTGTAAAACCAGCCATCCGGCTTCAATAATGCACTTTTAATCGGAGTCAAATGCTGCCAAGCAAAACCGGCAGGTGCTGGCGGCAACGTCTCATCCGCCCGAAGATGCGTTCCGAAAAATGCCAATAACATAGCCAGATATATTCTGGTGTCGCACACTTTGTTTTTGAAAGATAAAAACATTTTACTTTGGCAACTTAAAGGTGGGCTTGTTAGTAACCGTCACATTGTCATCTTCCAGAATCGTAAAAATTATGTCTTCATCATTAAAGTCCTTGGGCAGGGTTTTAAGCACTTCAACCGTCTTCTCATGTGACACACCATCTTGGCTTTTCCAAACCACCAAAGCCTTTTCAGGCGGCGGGATTGGGACAAAAGCGTGCGTCGATTTTATACCGGGACGCAAATATCCTCCAACTGATTCAAACTGCCCGAATCGAACGTGGGCGTCGTCAATCGTGTTTGAAGTTCCATTTATGATAACCACTGAATAAGTTGGTGTTTGGGACATGGTTTGGCAGCCAGTCATAAATAGAATCAACGGCAACACGAGTAAAATGTTTTTCATAAAAACATTTGTGCTCTTAATGTTTACTGAGCATCGCGCCAGAATAGTTTTGCGCATAGGGTGGAAATGAGCGGTTTCCTTCAGGATAATACCACTTTTTCACCGGATCGGTTGCCGCATTTGGATTCGGATTGATCATGACCGGGCTGAATTGAATACCTGAACGACTGGCCATATTCAACATCCAATTGAAGGCTGTGTCATTCAGCCCGGTGTTGCCGTTGCCACCCCCCACATCGGAATGAACGCCGGGAAAAATGACCGAGGTGGCGCTGGGAATATCCGTCTGCGCAAATGGCAGGCGGCGCTCATTTGCGGCGTAGGCGGCGTAAGCATGTTGCACGTTGGGGGCAATATCGGCGGTGTGGTATCCCACGTTCCATTGCATTCCCGGCAATCCCATCGCATGAACGGGGTCGAAAAAGCCGGCAAACCGGATGGAGTTCGCAGCCCCCGGCGCAAGCAGGTATTTATCATAAACCGTCCGGGTCGTTTGCATTCTTGGCGATCCGACTGTAATCGTCCTTGCCGAACTTAAATCGGGAATGCCCAGGTCATAAATCATATGGGTGAATTCCATCCCATTCGCCGCTCCACGGCTGAAACCACCGATGTCAATGGTATGGTCGCCTGCATTGTAATTCTGAACCAAAGCGTTGTAAGCTTGGTTGCGAATTGCCGCCGAACCTGCCCCGGTGACTCCCTCAAAAGTCTGCATGATTGGCCCATGTTGATCAGAGTTTCCAACACCGGGATAGTAGAACTTTTGGCCGGAGATATAAGCATCGTAGAATCTTCTGACATTGGTAGGCGCGGGCACGCCATTAACTGTTTCGGTTGCAAAATTCCAAGTTCCATCAAAGCCATAGAAGGCTCTGCCATCCGGGTCAAAATAATTAACGGGATCGCCGCCAGCGCAGAACGTGTAACCGTCTGGATCACCTGCGTTCCAAACTGAATCATAAGTCAGCCATCTTCCTGAAACAGGATCATACGGCCTCAATCCAATTTGAATGTAACCTGTGGTGTCCACCTCACGCCCGCGCCATGCGGACGACTGCGCCATGTCCGCGCCATTGGCGAACGCTGCGGGTCGGTAGCCCGGCACCGCCCCATAGCCAGTTGGCCGGGCCGGAATCCATGACGGCATACCATTGGTGATTTCCGCCAAGATGTTGCCCCGGAAATCGCTGATAGTCGGGTAGAACTGGTTGAGATACGGCGACACGCCATCCAATCCGCCTGCGCCATTGAGTCCGCCGTAAGTGCCATTCTGGTCGGGGCCGTAAAGTTTCCAAACGGTTTGGTTGCCGTAAGAAACGCCAAGTTCCAAAAACTCAACCTGTGGATCAAAATAGGAGTTGATGGTCTGCGGCGGCGCAGTTGAGGCAACGCCGTTTGACACAAGCACGGTCGTCGTTTGCAACCTGCGGTTGAGCGGGTCATAGACGGTGCTCCAATTGTAGCCGGAATTATTTGTGTCCAAGTCGGTGACTGCGTGAAGTCGCCCATGCGCATCCCAGGAAAGGGTTTGAGTCCGTTCGACCGCGCCGCTAGGATTTTTCCAGACGCGATTGGTGATGTTACCGGCACTATCGTAACCATCCACTGTTGTTTGATAGGCGAGGCCGTTGGTGAATGAGTTGGTCGCCCAAGCGGTGAAGACGCCGCTGGGGTGGAGGGCGTTGACTTTCAACTGATGTGTGCCTGGCGCGAGTTCCATCATCGCCCGCCACTGCATGGCGTTGGTTCCGACACTACTGATTGAAACTGGCTGGTTGTCCAGCCATGCGCTCAAGGAGATGGATTGGCCATTGACATGACCGTAGGCCGGAAACAGAGATGTGTTATTGGTTTCGGTGGCCACACGCGAGAAGGCGTCGGCCACGCCGCTCCATTCGTTGGACGCACTGTTGGCCTGTCCCATTTGCGTGAGCACGCCAGGACCACCAGAGACGCCACTGTCATAAACCATCGTGTTCGTCCAGGTGGTCGAACCATTAAGGTTCAAGCGTTCCTGAACCAAGCGGCGGCTCAAATTGGCATAGGAATAAACGCGCGAGTCGGTGAAGTCGGCGCGCGCCAGCGTATGCGCGGCGAGCAATCCATCGCCCGACCAAGCGAGTGATTCGGTCAATTCAGACAGGGTATTGACGGTGTTGGTAATGGACAATGGCCGGCCTTCACCATCGAGCGAAGTGATGCTAGTCATGCGATTGCCAACAAGACGGCTGGCCAACACTCCGGCGGTATTGTAACTGTAATTGCCGCTGCCGGTCGAGTCGCTTGCGGAAATCAGATTGCCGTCCGCCTGCCAGCCGAAACCGTAACCGCCACTGCCGATGCCGAGTTGCGAACGTCTTCCAGCCGCGTCAAAACTTTGATTTGCGCCATAGGAGAATGAACCGCTGCTGACAGATTCCGACGATAATTGTCCGTAAGGATCATAAGAACGCTGAACCGACGTGGCCGGGCCGGTGTTGGTGCTGGCAAACTGTTCGGTGAAGCCGGTGATAAATCCACGCGGTTCATACCGCCATGTCGTCGTTAGATTTTGCTCCGACAATGCGCCGCTGCAAGCCATGTTGGTGGGCCACAGCCGATCATTATAGGAATACGTGCAACTTGTTCCACGTCCATCGGTTTTCGTTTGGAGCAATCCGGCGAAAGGATAGCCGCCGGAGAAATAGGAATAGGTCTTGGTGCGGGTTGGATTGCCGCCGCCGAAATTCTGCTCCTGCAATATCTGGCCGGCGTTATTGTAGCTGGCCTGCCACTGCGAACTGCCCGGCAAGGTGCAGTTGGTCAGGTCATTCATGGGATCATAGGCGTAAGTGGTAGTCGCGTTGTCCCGGTCAACTTTGCCGGTCATGCGGTTGAGTCCGTCATAAGAATAATTGGCAGTTGTCCAAGTGGTGACGGTGCCGTTGAGCGTGGAATTGTGCTGTGCGGAAACAAGATTTCCGGCCACGTCAAATTGATTCAAGATAAATTCCGAGGCGTAGGCAGAAGGATAGGCCACGGACAAAACCGGATGGCCGTCGCTGTCGGTATAAATGGTGTGGCTGATGGCATTAGCCCCTGAACCCTCGGTGACGGTGGCGCTGTTGTTGTCGGCTGAATAGGCAAAATACCTTTCGCGCGCCAGTGAACCGGAAGCGTTGTAAATCAAGGCGCTGGTGGTGCGTCCCAAGACATCCAGTGTCGTGATGGTTTCTTCACCGAGCGCGTTTATGTTTGTCACCACAATTCCGGCGGCATCATAGAAATTAGTCACGACCTGTTGAAGAATGTTGGTGGCAAAGTAAATAGTCCCACTAGGAGGATTGCCCAATTGGTAAGTGCTCACGGTAACAATGGCCGGTCCTGCCGCAATTTTGACTCGACCAAGTCCATCAAATGAATTTGCAAAGGTATTGCCTCCGGCATCTGTAAATTGTGTCTCATTTCCGCGGCGGTCGAATACAATCGTGTTAGTGGCCAGTGGCGAACCGACTGCCGAATAGAAAATGCGCGTGACAGTAAGGCTGGCGTCGTTATAGGTCGTCTGCCAGTATGCGCCATTGCCTTGGATTTCCAGGTTAATGCGCCCATCCAAATAATACGTCCAGCCATTGGTTGAACCGTCGGCATTCTGCCGGAAACGCGGCTGGCCGGTGCTGGTGTAAAGAGTGGTGGTGACGCCGCCCAACGCATTGGTATAATATTGAACCAAGCCGCCTACTTCGTAGGCAAACCCATCAGACGACAGTTGCGTTGAACCGCCGACATCGAAAGCCCGGTGTTGCACCAGTCTTCCCAAGGCATCCCAACTGTTGGTCGTGTAAGCGCCACGCGAATCGGCAACAGACGTAAGATTGCCGAAGTAATCGTAGCTGTTGAAAGTGACAGCATAGAGACTGTCGCCGGGGATGGCCTGGATGCCGGTGCCATCGGGTTTGGCCTGGGTGCGCCAGTGAATTTTCTGAAGAGTGCGCCCGGCTCCATCGTAGCTGAAATAAATATAGTCGTCAGGATTGGAACGAGGGCCGTCATACCATTGCAATTCGCCGTTGCTGTCGTAATAAAAGGTCTCGTGCGACAGGGTGTTACTGTTCTGGTCAGAAACATCGCGCCATTCCATCCTGCCCAATGCGTCATAGTTCATGGCTACCTGCCGTCCGCTCGCATCCACGGCAGAAATTAGATCACCACGCGGACTAAAGGTGAGATAGGCGACTACGGCAGGATCAGCATTTCCCGGCACGTCCGCCGTTACGGCATAACGGGTCAATTGCGTCGGAAAACCACGCCCGTTATACGTCAAGGTATTGGTGGCAGCATCCGCTTTAATGGCGCTGGCACAGAGGCCGAATGAACTATTGGTTTGATACCAGCCGCCCATATTGACTACCGTGGTGACATTGGTGTAAGTCCAGCGGTTCGTGAAAACACCGATGCCTCCACTGGAGAACTGCAAGCTGTCCAGTTGAAACCCATCGGCTGAATCATAGTTGAAAGTTTCCGTGTTACCGCTAGGATCAGTCGCGGTAGCCACGACGTTATTGGTCGTGAAAGTAAAGCTGTTGGTGGCGCTGTCGCCCCCAACGCCGTTGCCAGTCAGGTTGCCGTAAATGGTTTGGTTCGTGAGATTGCCATTTGAATCGTAAAGAAACCAGTTCGTTAAGCCGCGAACATCCACCACATATTCCAGACTGTTTTGATAATAGCCTGGCTTGTTGGTTTCACTGATGGAATACCAGCTTTGAATGTTTGTGCGTCCCAATGGTTCAATGAGTTGGGTGACGAGATTGTTGGTGTAGTAATAATAGCGTGGATTACCAAACACATCCTGCACACAGGTGACACCGCTGATGAGGGTGTTGGTCAAGCCGGTGCAATTATTTGTGTAAAAGAAGGTCACGTTGGTAATCAATTCGCGGTTGATGCCCACCGTCGCCGCTTGTGCGATTACCCGGCGAAGATTGTCATAGGTATTGGCCAGTTGTCGTCCGTTCGGTTTGGTTTCGGTCGTCAACAAGTGGTAGGAATCCGTGTAGGACTGGCTGTTGGTGGTAAACGTGTAATGCTGATAACCGTATTGCCATGTGGTATTGTCTGGGAGAGTTACGCCAACCAAGTCGCCGTAATTGTCATATTGATAATTGACTGTCCGATTGTCATCGGAAAGCACCTGCGTCGCCCGTCCATAATAATCATATTGGAATGTCAGAGACGCACCATTGGCACCTTGGATACGGTAAAGCTGGCCAAAGTTGTTGTTGGCCATATTGGTGCCGTAAATGAATTGATAATAGTTTCCCGCGTGGTCTTGCCAAAGAGTCAAGTAGGGGCGGATGCGGTTGAGGTAGTTGGTGCCATCGGCAATGCCAAAATTTGTCATCACCTGAAAGACCCGCTTGCTGCCGTCCGAGGCCGTGAGCGTGTAAATCTGGCTGTTGGTCGGATTTTGCTGGATATAATTATTAAATACGTTGGCGGTTCCACCGATGCCATTGGGCGTGAAATTGGCGAGATCGGGATTATCCGCCGTCATCACCGTCCAAACGCCATTGGTCTGTTGACGGTAGGCGAGGACGGAGCCGTCCATTTCGGCGGCATTGGCAATGACATTGCCCGCCGAGTTGGTGGTAATAACGAGCCACGGCATGATGCCGAATTTCCACCCTGCGCCAACCTGGTCGGTTGCCAGATTACGGCTTTGATAATTGCGATGAAGTTGCAACGGCATCGGTCCCGCCAAGGCAATATCTACGCTATCGGCGCAAAAATCACCGGACACGATTTGCACCGGGTCAGCCACGACGGTTGCCGCCTGCTTTGGCCGCGCCCAGGCATTGCCAAACCAGCCGACATCCGATTCGGATTTAATCGCGTTGGCGGTGGAACTGGACGGAAGGTTTAATCCGGCTGCGATTATCGAGCCTTGTGTGACTTGTTGGGGTGTGAACGCAACTAGGGTTGGCGTGCCACCGGACGCCGTCAAATTGAGAACATCATACGCCGTAAAATCATATTGTGGCGTCGGAACGGTCACGCTCGTTTCGACAAACGTATAAGAGCCATACGAAGAACTGTAATCAAGATTGTAAGTAAAATCATAGGTTGAAGAAAAATCGTCCCCGCCAACCCAATCAATGACATCGCCGTAACCGCCGTTCAAGGCCGTCTGATTATCGCTAATCATCGCCCCCATTTGGGTTTCCCCGAAAATCAACGAGGCCATGCCCTTAAACGAGCCGGTGCTGTTGGTTACTTGTCCCGGTGTAATCAAAATGCGGACATAATTTGAATCCGATTCGGTGGTGAAGACATTCGTAACCTGGTTCCAAATCGCGGGGATTTGGTTTTTCAAGGCGGTAGCGCCATAACCGGTGTAGGTTAGATTGCCCAACGCGGTGTAATTATCCACGTTCAATTCCGGCGGGATGGCGGTGCCATTTGTGCGCCAGTTTTGGGCGGCGATTTGAATCAGCCGAATCGAGGAAACGGGGCTTTGATCCGGCCACACGGATGCAATTGTCGAGTATTCCGCCGATGAGCCGTTGGCCTGCATCATAGTCATGAAATTGTTGAGCGATGGAAGTCCGGTATCACCCGAATCCTGATTGGCCATCGCATTACCAATCACAAACGTGGCAAACCAGTTCATGTTTAGCTTCACCTGCATTTTGTAATTGGAGAGTTGCGTAAGAGAAGCCACACCCCATGAATCCCATGACAAGCCCCGCACTTGATGCAGATTCTGGTTAAGCTGGTTGTCGCTCCAAAGTTTTTGAAAGAAGGTGGAGCACATAATCATGGCAGCATCCCCGGCCTCGTCGGTCACGGCGGGAACATAGCTGGTATTGGTCGCACGCTTCTGTTCCAGATTCCAATAATCCTGCGCCCAAACATTCAGCATGGGGGATGAAACACTGGCCACACTTGGGATAATGGCCGACACGTCGCGGGGACTGCAATTAAAGGGTGCAAAGGTGCCGCCGTAGTAGCCCTGGCTTGGATACCAAATGTTAGGATTAGCCAATAATCCAATCCGCTTTTGATAGGTGATGCGAACCGGCAGGTTTGTAACGGCACTGGTAATCGTTCCCTTGGCTACCTGAACCAGCAACGCATTGGTGCTGGACAGATAATTGGTGAAATTCGACGTGTTGGTAATGCCCGTCCGATAAGCCGACAGCCACAGGCTGACGCTGTTGGGAACATTCGTGTAGAGCAATAATTTACGGTTGTGTAAATCGCAGGTTCGCCATAGGCCGGAATCAATCAACTTGTTCGCAGTATTGGTATTGCTCTGAAAGACTTCGATACGCACTTCATCAAATATGTTCGTCAGGAATGGATAGGTTACCGGACTGTCTGAAAGCGTCTGAATCACCGCCACTTGGGATTGATTGTAGAGCGCATCCGGCATCGGCAACTGGCTCCAACTGGTGTAATTTTGGGGGCGGTTTACCGACCAGACACCAAAATCTTGCAACGAAAGATTAGGCTGGAGCTTGTTTGTGTTGATGACGGAGGTTAAATAATTCTGCCAGTATTTTGCCACCCCGTCATTTGGAGTAGCCAAGGCCATGAGCGATGGGTTGGCCAAGGCATAATCTTTCACCCACGCATAGGCATTTGGATAATTGGTGGGCAAATAGTCATAGATGTTCAAGCCCTTATTGATGGCTGTGTTTTTGAGCCACGGAAAGATTTGCACGGAGTTGGTGCCGATATTTGCAACCACCCAGGGATAATTAACGACAATCAGGCTGTTGGTAATGATAGGAATGCCGGAGTTCCACACGATGCCGTGAACATTGATTTGCCACAACCGGCTGACGGTGGTGTCCATCAACTGCAAATTGCTGTTCGTCGGCCAGACATACGTGGCCGGATAGCCTGCCTGCCGCAGCAAATAGACCAGCAAGGCACACTGTTCCACCGGCGAACCTTGTCCTTCTAAATAGGTTCCCAAGGCCGAACGATTGACGCCGCCAAGTTCAATGGAATTGGCAACGGCATTGGCAGTTTCGCCATAGGCAATCGGGTCGGTGAACCCAATGTTGTTGATGACGTAATTAGCCAACGCCAGCGGGTCGCCGTGCATATCGCTGACAAACTGGTCCAGAATCGGACTCCGGCGCAATTCCGGGGAATTGTCCAAATTCGTGTAAGCGGCATTATTGGTGATCCATATATTATTGGTAATGGTGGCCGTCAGCCCGCCCAATTCGAGGGAGGTTCTGCCGGTATAGGTTGGCGGCACCGGTGTTCCAGCAAAATTCGGGTTGTCTAGGAAGTGCGCCCGCCATGCCGGGAACGCATCGAAGCCTAGTGCATATATCGGCAGGTAGGCCCAACCGGTGCTGTTGGTCACGGCCATTGGCGCAAACACATTTGCGCCGACTTCACACTGGCCGAGCGCTTCTACGATGTAACAGTAATTGGTGGAAGTGGCCATGTGGGTCAGCCGATACCCGTCAATCGTCACTTTGCTTGGAATCGCATAGATCCAGCCCAATCCCCATGTGCTCATAATGTCCGACTGAAAATTGTTCTGGCCGTTGTTAAATTCGACGGAGGTGGTCAGGTTGTTGGTGGTGAACACCACCCGATTGCCATTGGTCACATAATTTGACCAGGCGGTCGCATCCGCCGCGATGTCGCGCCGGGGCAAGGCGATGTAGAAGGTATTAGTCGGGGTCACGTTGGTCGCCCCCGATGCCAGCGCGTTCCGGTCATAAACCAATATCCGAATCATGTTGGTCTGGCCGGTGTTTTCATTATACGCACCGCCGAATAGCCCGAAACGATACGGCTGGTTGATGTAGAGCGGACTGCCACCGGCAGATTGTCCAAAGGCGACAATGGGGTTATCCACCGGAAAGCGGGAAAGATTTGTGCTGGTGGTTATTTGCCAAGCGTGTTGTCGCGTAATCTTTTGAACATTTAGAAACCACGGCTGACTGGCTCCGTAGCCATAGGCGTCGTTGCCCGTATTGTTCAGTCGCACGCCCTTTTCTAAATCCAGCGGCAACACAAAGGAATTGTAGGGCAACATGGGAAGGTAGTTGAGGTCATTCCGATCTCCCCGCGTAAACCTTGTGGTCACTGGATAGGGACTGGCGCTAAAACTAAATTCAGCATTACCGAGTTGATATGACCAGGTGTCGCTGGTCGCGTAATAATTCCCATTGCCCCGTTGCGCATATTGGTTGAATCCCCATGCCCAGGTCGAACTATCCTGATTGCCCGCCAGCAAATAACTGTCACCATACGTCACCGAATTGAACACCACGCCGCTGTTAGCATTCAATTCTTGGGGAGGCTGGTTGGAGGACCAGAACGTCCCGTTTCCATACCATCCCCAATAAAAAAGACGCCCGCTCTTTAGAATGGCGGCAGAGCTATTGTAGCCAGCCTCAATCCACTTCACGGCGCCCAAATTCGTTGTCGAACCAAAGCTTGGGACAACGACCGGGGCCGTGGCATTTACCGTCGAGCCGTTTCCGATTTGGCCTTCTGTATTTCGTCCCCACGCATAAACGACGCCGTTGCGGTCCATCGCCAGACTGTGTGATGCGCCAGCCGCGATCTGGACGATATTGCTTAACGTGGTGACTTTAACGGGTGAAAGCTGCGTTGTGGTGCTGCCCAAACCAAGTTGTCCCATATTGTTCGTTCCCCATGCCCAAACGCTTCCGTCTTGGGTCAACGCCAGCGAAAAATTGGTGCCTGCCGATACTGCTATGACATTGGTAAAACTTCCCGCCTGCACTGGCTGATTGGTGGAAACCGTATTGCCCGTTCCAAGCTGTCCACCGATATTCACACCCCATGCCATGACACTGCCATTGGCGAGCAACGCCAAAGAATGATTTCCGCCCGCCGACACGGCTACGGCGTTGGTGATTCGCGTGACCGTGACCGGATTGCTGGCAGTGTTGAAATTTCCATTACCCAACCGGCCATCGCTATTCAAACCCCAAGCCCATACCGTGCCGTTGTTTTGCACCGCCAATGAATGCATTGAACCGGCTGATATGGAAACAATGTTGGTAATACTGGAAATCCGGGTCGGCCACAGCACCAGCGCATTCGTCCCTAATCCGACTTCACCCACTTGGTTTGTTCCCCAAGCCCAAACGCTTCCATCCGAGCGCAGAGACAGTGCGTATTTTTGTCCTGCTGACAATGCAAGCGTCGTGAGATTTGTCTGTCCGTGAGCAATGGCAACACCCAACAGGAGAGCAAAAAATTGAACAAGGCGTTTTTTTAGCATAAAAAGTTTCTGAAGAGGGTTAATTCAAAGTGGAACCATTGGCAGGCGTGTCTATGATAATGGTCAGAATGCCCGCGCTGGGATTGTTCGGATCGGCAGCTTCCCAAAGGGGAATGCTGTTGGTGTCCAATAGTGTCCTGAAAAAAGCCGTCTGGTAATCTCCCATGTTGAGTTGAAAATTGGTTTGTCCTGGCGTCCCAATCGCCGCCCAAGTCCACGGATAAGCCGGGCTGGCCAGCACCGGTGTCCACTGTAAATCGTAGCTCGCCGTGCCGATGTTATTCGTGAAGCTGACGGAAAATTGGTTCGTCCCCAATGGCGTGATGGTCAGGATCGGGGCGGTTTGTGACCGGGCGGTCAACGCCGTGACAATAATGATCAAGCCACTGCCAAAAATTGCAGCAAATGCTATCCAGTTATTCTTGATGGTTTTCATGGAGGTTTTTTATTGAGTGTTGTTTGTTTCCGAGGCGCGCAAGTGGCGGGCATGTGACATTGCGGTGTATTGTTTCGGTTCTTTCAAAAATTTGTTCATCTGGCGCGGAGAAAAGTTGGCGTTGAAGTGACATTCTGAAAATTGTTTGCAGGTTGCAAGTAAAAACGAGGTTCGGAATTCCGAACCTTTAGAAATCGCGCGTTTCCTATCGTTCCGGTTCCAAAGTCGGAACATGAAGAAAAATCCGCGAAATCTGGTTGGCCTGCAAATCCGCCGATTGCGTGACCAACAAAAGCTGACGCAGCCGATGCTGGCGGCACGCTGCCGCCGGTGGGGTTGGGATTTGAGCCGACAGACCCTCGCCAAAATCGAAACGCAATTACGCTGGGTTTCCGATTTTGAACTGCTCTGTCTCGCAAGAGCATTGCGCGTTGAACCGAACGATCTTTGGCCCCCAAAAGACAAAATTCCCCGGATGCTTGAAGACTTTTTTGAACGGCTTTCTTCAGGTGTTGAGTAAAGGCGCGGCGAAGGCCGCGATATTGCTGACGCCCTTCTCCTAAACAGGACGTTCCCGCCAAACCTGGAATTCTCACCTGAAGAGATTTCATATCAAGAAATCAAACGGCTAATACTTTCTTTGGCGCGATTCAATTGTCCAAACGCTGACAAGTTTCGCAAGTTGTTTTTGATTTTATTTTTCATTTTTATGTTCAGTAAAGCTCACACACTGACAATCGCCAGCCTGTTACGGTGGCCGGCATCGCAAACGATGTTTCACATCTAAACGTCATCGGCCCCCAAGTGCGGAAAATCCGCACTCGCAAGGGCTGGACGCAGAACCAGCTTGCCCTGAAGCTGCAACTTTGGGGTTGGGACACCAGCCGGGAGTCCGTTACCCGGCTGGAGGGCCAGTCGCGCCGCGTCCCTGACTTGGAACTTTTCGTTCTCGCCAAAATCTTGGGCGTCAAGGCCGACGATTTATTTTCCCGAAATCTGCGCGGCAAGGTGAAACAGCTTGCCCCACAATACCGCGTGAAACTTTCACGTGGCCAAGTCCCGCCGACAGCCTGATTCAAAGATCAATTTGCAACTTCCAAAACATTTTCAGTCTGTTTGACGTGTGAAATGATTCGGTAAATAAAATCGGTCACTTCAAACGGCTTGATGATGAAATCCACCGCGCCGAGTTCAAGGGCGCGCTGCTGGTCTTCCTCGGAAATGTTTCCCGACACAAAAATAACCGGCGTGTCTTTCAAATGTGGAATTTGTCTCAGGCGTTCATAAATAATGAAGCCGCTGGTTCCCGGTATATTTACGTCCAGCGTGATCAAGTCGAATTTTTCCGTTTCTGCCAGACGCAGGGCTTTCTCGATGTTCCAGGCTGTCTCCACCTCGCATCCGGCGCGTGTCAACAAGAACACGATCATCAGCGCGACTGACGCTTCATCATCCACCACCAAAATTCTTGCCTTATCTTTCATAAAACGACGAATTTCCGTCACCTAAAATGCTTCACCTGCGTTATTGCTAAATCTTCGCCACAAACCATGCAAGCATAAAAACACAGTATAATGGGTGTATGGGTGGCCTGCTTCATGGTCTAGTAAAAGAAAAATGCCGTTGAAGCCATATCACCGTCGCATATTGGGCGAGAAAATTCGCAATTGCCGCAAGCAGGCCGGTTTCACCCAAGAGCAGTTGGCGGAAAAGGCTGACTTGCATCACAATTTCATTGGTGAGGTTGAGCGTGGCAACATGGAAATTTCGCTGACATCCATGCTGAAAATTGCCAAGGCTCTGAAAGTAAAGGTGCGTGATTTGGTGGACGAACTTTGACCGACATTTATTTGGTGCTTTTGGAAGTTTCGCCCGTAAGCACAGTCCCGCAGCAGCGGCCTTCTGAATTGTTTTCGACACGGTTCTAAAATTTAACAAAAAAGCGTCTTGTGTAAAGAAAAAGTCATCACGCATACGTTACATTGTTTTTGTCATTTTTCAGGTTGTGCAACGCAATCTGGACAAACAACTGGCGAAATTCTTGCGAAAAGAACGGGGCAACCTTTCATACGCCGAATTTGCGAAGAAGACCGGCATTTCCCATCAAACGCTTTTTCGCATTGAACACGGTGAGCATCATCTCACACTGGACAAGCTGGAAACCATTCTGGTGAAGCTGAAAATCCGGTTGAAAGATATTTTCCCCAATGAATTTTAACGGCAAAATGTTGGGATTTTAACCCAACAATACTGCCGATTACTGATGGCAATAGCCCAAACTCCGAAGTGACGAATGATTTCCATTGCCAATCACCACATGGTCAACCACGTCAATTTTGAGCAATTGACCACCGCGAATGAGATCGCGTGTGACTTGAATGTCAGCTTGTGATGGTTCTGATTGTCCGCTTGGATGATTGTGCATGATGACGATGGCAAATGCACTGGCCATGACTGCCAGCCGGAATATGGATTTAGGATCGCAAAGAACGGTATCCATTGTTCCAACCGATACAAAATAGTGTCCCTTGATTTTACGGCGGGTGTTCAAAATTAAAACCACCAGACATTCGCGTTCGGGATCAAAATACGGATGTTGTTCGATGTGCATTTTCCAATAGGCGGCTGCCTGTTCCGGCGTATCACACAACTGGATTTCGGCGGGTGTGGGACATTCACGCAAGGAAACGATTTTCCATTCCTGCGGTTGCGGTGGGAATTTGAACGGCTTGACGGGGTTGTTCTGAATTTGAGGCGTTGAGTTGATGTTTTCTGTCGTGTTCATGTTTTTGCGTTTCGCTTTTGAAGGAACGGGATTGCTCTCTTCGCCTCAACGGGGAGAGCAATCCGGTTCCGAGCGAAACGCATTGAGCCTGCTTTCCGCGCTGGCGGGCGGCGGAGCGGGAAGCAATGCAGTGACACGAACAATTTCGTGGCGCGAAATTGTAGCGGAGCAACCAGAAGCGCGGAAAGCAGGCGGGTGAACGCGACAGAAATCAACGCCGCAAATGCGAACAATGCCGTTCTTGTTGGTCAGACCGGCTATTCAGCCGGAACAAGAATATATCCCTACCCTTTTCAACCAAACAATTGACGCCTGGCTAATTGTGCGCCGGGCATCAATTGTTTGTTTGCATCCGTATGATGGGCACTTCACAAAAGGGTCTTGCCTCTGCTGGGATGAATCCTGACTTCCTCACGGATGGCGGCGCGGACTTTCGCTTCGATGCGTTCAACGAAGCTTATGCCAACCCGGCTGAATTTATTGGCCGGCCGGATCGTGGAAGCAATTTCCAGCGCAGTTTATTTCACCTTGCTCCGGCAAAGGTGCGGAGTGGTGTTGATGCTTTTGAGTGTGTCGGTCATTTCAGTTGTTTCCATAATTTGCTTTCTTGGTTGCGTCGCTAATTCATTCAACGACACCACTATTTTATCAGGCGCACTTTTGCTGAATTGAAAATCTGGTGACTGAAGCCTTGCAAACATTGAACGAAACCACTGTCATCGCCGATGCTTGACATAAAAGTGCACTGATTTTACGCGGGGCGACTAGGCTGATTTTCAACTTCGACATCGTTTTCATTCAATGTTTGCAAGGCGAAAAATAGTTTGAATTTTTTATCACCGGCGCTGGCAGCTATGGCGACTCCCGAATTGTTCGCCACTCTGGAACACGAGTTCTGCATCAGGATCAAGACTCCACAGAAGTGGACTCCGGCAACCGATGGTTGACTTTTTAGGCCAAAAGTTTCTAACTGACAGCATGAGTGCATCCATTGCCAGCCTGTCAGCCCAACAACTACGTCGCGCCGCCGACATCAAAGACAAAATCCAATCACTTGAAAAAGAGCTTGAGCAGATTTTGGGTTCTTCAATCAAACCTGAGGCTACCGCTGCTCCGAAGAAAAGGCGCAAGATGAGCGCGGCAGGCCGAGCTAGGATTTCTGCTGCGGCCAAAGCGCGGTGGGCGAAAGTCAAAGGTGCCAAAAAATAACTTCTTTGTCTGGACGCTCCCTGCCGGTCGGCGGCGCTCCGGTGTGAATTTTTCACCCCGTCGAGTGTGAATGGATTTTCCGACGATGATGGGCGCTGAAAGTGCTGGCTAATTCAGCAAAGCCCGTCTCGTCTGGAAAAAGTGAATCCAGCGGAATTTGCAAGGCTTTGGCAAAGAAAACCAACTGGTAGTCCCTGACGCGGGTGCGTTGCATTTCCACGCTGGCGATAATGTCGCGCGTGAAGGGAATCCCCATCTTTTTCAAAACCGCCGCCAGTTTGTGTTGCGTCCATTTTTGTCTTTTGCGGAAGAAGCGGATTCTTTTGCCCGAAAGATTTCGGATCTGCTTTAGTTCAGGTCTGGATTTCGGTTGGTCTTCCCCGTTAATCGGCGGCAGAAGATCGGTGATGTCAACTTTAAGAATATGCGTGATGATGGGAATAAAACGCGCTGGCACCTGGGTCATGCCGATTTCATATTTTGCCAACTTTGTGCGTGTGATGGCAAACCCGCGTTGCCGACATTCAGTAGCGAGGGACTCCTGAGTTTGGTGACGCGAATGGCGCAACTCGCGGAGACGCAATCCGATTTTGGAAGGAATTTGTTTCATAGGCAGACGGGTCAGAATAATTTTTTCCACCAGGGAAACCATTTGGTGATTTTGCCATCGGCTTCCAACGGCGGCAGAATCATGCGGCGGAATCCCTTTTCACAATGCACCAGCACGCATTCGTGGTCGCGGAGATTGCGGAGTTTGTGCGGCTTGATTTTGTGTTCCTCGGTTTCGGAATAATTCACGCTGCGTTTTCCAGCACTTGAACCCCACGAGCGCTTCACGACCTGTTTTTTACCAAGAAAATCGGCGGCCTGCACCGCGTCCGCTTCATCGGCGGACCGGAAGATCATCCGGTTGCGTAAATTCAAGGTCAGCACCCTGGATTTGTCGTTGCCCAACGGCGGGATAAGCGACGTGGTGGATTGCGCGGCGGCGACAATGGTTGTGCCGGCCTCGCGGATCACGTCCACGCAGTTGTAATCGCTGGTGCCGTCCTCGCTCGCTGTCATAAACCGTTGGGCTTCGTCCGCCCACAAGATGAGCAAATTATCCCCGGCGCGCTGTGCCTTTGATTTATCAAACCGTCGCAGCGCGTGATTATAGAACAGCAATTTGAGAAACGTATTCACATACCGGCGCTCGGTCTGAAATTTCTGCGGCATGGTGACGAGGATGATTTTGCCTTCATCAATCGCGGAGAAGTTGAACGTGCTTGCCTTGGTGCAAAACACCTCGGCCACTTCCGGCGTCAGGAAGTATTGCAGGTAATTGCCGATGGTCTCGCGGACACCGCCAAGCTGCTCGGCGGGTTGACTGAGGTAGCGTTGGACAAAATGGGTTTTGAGTTCGTGGCGTCGGGGCGTTTCCACGGAAAGGTCGTTCAGGTTTTTCAATTCTTCCTCCAGCCTTTCCTTGTTGGAAAGCACCTCGTATGCGCCCCGTAACGTCACCGGCTGTTGCAGTTCGGCGAGCAGTTCAAGCGCGTGGGCGATGTGTGTCTGGGCTTGATTTTTGAAAAAGCCCTTGTCCCCGGCCTGTCCCAGGCTGGTCGCCGCATCCACGACATATTTGGCATAGGTGGAAAACGGGATGCTGCGGTCGCCCGTCAGGTTGAACCGATGGAGTGGTTGCCCGTCAGGATCGGTTTCGTCGGGTCGGATTTGCAGGTGAATCAAATCCGATTCTCGTTCGTAATGGTGCGCCATTGCCGAAAGCGTTTCCCAATAAACGCCCTTTTCATCAATGCAGAGTCCGCCCCAATCCGGCTCGTTTTGAAATACCTGGTGCGCCAGTTGATTGATGCCGGAAGTGGTTTTGCCGGAGCCGGTGTCGCCGGTGATGAGCCAGCCACGGCAAAATTGGTTGCGTTTCCAGATCAAGCCGCCGAGCTGCACAACGGGGTTGTTGCGTTTGTGCGGTGCCAGCAAAAGCCGGATGACGATGATGATTAACAAAAGCGCATACCCAAGCAGGAAATATCGCCAAGATTTGGACAATGCCGGAAGGTTGGAAAGATGGGGGAATGAAAAAAAATCAAGTTTCATAGAGCCTTTGCAATGAGAATCCCAGCAAACAGAGCGGCGAAAACTGCAAAAATCGCCGCCGCCAACGGGATGGTTTTTACGGCAGCCGGATGGACATTTAACGCCTTGAGCACTTTCGCCGTCTGTTCCTTGAGCGACTTGGATGCCTCGACCGTGGAGGCGATGTCCTGGCGGAACTGGTCCAGCGAAGGCATCTGACGGCGGCGCAATTCGTCCCAATGATCCTGATGAATCCGAAACAACTCCAGCAGCAGCAGGGTTGTGTCACCTTCCTGAATTTTATACTTTTCGCGCCAATTTTTAATGGCCAGCAAAAAATCCTCGTCGAAATCTGGTGGTGTTTGGTTTGCGCTCATGCTTTTGCGGGCAACAACAGTCCGGTGGCCGATTCGATTTCAGCGTAAAGTTTGCGCTGCCACGTCTGAAGCCGCTGCCGGTCAAGCAGGCTGAAATCCTGATGTTTGGCCGCTGCCGTGATGGTTAAATTCCGTTGATTGAGCGCAATGACCAGCCAGTCCGGTAATTGGGTCATGTTGATTTCCTTCCCGCCGAGCTTGTCCGCAATTTGCGCGCGCACCTCGGAACCTTCGTAAAGCTCAAAGCTGTCGCTGTGCGCCGCGTTGCGAACGATGACGTAGTTGCATTTGCTGCCAAGCTCGTCGGCCAGCCGCTGAACCTGGTCCACGCTGTCGGCCTCGTGATTGACCGGCATGACAAGCGTGAGCGCCGCGCCCATGCCGGATAAAACAGCGGACAGGTCAATGGTTTCAAAAAAGCTCGTGAACAAATCCGTGGACGCGGCGCGGCAATCCATTACCACCAGATTTGATTTTTCCAATACGTTGAAAACGCCATCGAGACCGCGCCGGTCGGCCAGATCAATGAAGCTGGCGTCGGGATGGAAGCGATTCAGCGTCGAGTTTTCGTTGTCACTGTCAATGGCGACGTGCTTGATGCCCTTGTCTTTCAGGTATTGGACAAAATTGACGGCGAAGAAACTTTTGCCGACACCGCCTTTTCCGTTGAGTATGAGGTCGAGACGTTTCATGGATTTTGAGGTTTAAGCATTCGGACTTGCGCGATGCGCGGGCCATGTGATTTCACCGGCACACTTGACGGAAGTTCCGGGCAGGGCATCGGCGCAACTGGCGGTTGAATCGGCGGCAACACCGCCGGTGCCGGGATTGGTTCCAACTGCGGCTTTCGCCGGCGATTCATCTTCGGCTGGGGGAGCGTCCAGACGAATTCATTCACCATCGTCCGGCTGGTTTTGACGCCGTGCCGGGTCAGCAACCCGGCGATGGCCTCGCACGAAGCGCCTTTGTTGCGCAGTTCGATGATGACCTCCCGCCACGGCTGCAGGTTCTGGAAGCGCGGGCGCCGGCACGGTTGAAATTCGGCGGCAGCCTGCCGGATGGAAATTGGGTCAGTGACGGTCATAAGACAGGAATGAGACGGGCGAATGCCCGGAGACTGCGGCGGTGATGCCGACGGATGGCCGCTGGCAATGCGGCGAAAATGTCCGGTATGTTTGGCGGGCGGATGCCCGGCAACGTGCGGTCAACCTCCCGGCAGTTGACCGGAGATTGACCGTCAGTTTCGCCGGATGATCCGGCGGATGGATTTCGGCAATGCCGCCGGTAATCCGGCGGACAGTCCAGCGGATAGCGGTCGGCATTGCGGCGTCATTGCCGCCGGAGAACCGCCGGAGAATCGGCGGACGCAGAATCCTTCGGTAACGAAGGGGTTCGGCTTGTCCTGTCTTAAACGGATTGCGACACATTTTGCCTCCTTTGTTGCAGCAATTCTTCACGCCAGTTTTTGAGTTGCTCGGCGACACCATCAATGCGGCTGGTTTGTTCAATGGCGTTCACTCCGATTCGTCCGGCGTAATGTTCGCCCAGACTTGAGTCTGACATCTGTAAGACGGAGTGGGCGGCGTGCTCATTGATGCGCAGTCCGAGTTTTCGCAACACTTCAATGGCCGTAAATAATTCAGCGGTGGAGGGTGTCAGCATAGGTCAGATGGGAATGCCGCACAGGACACAGCCATTGACCAGGCTGATGCCCAAAGTTGCGGACTGGTTCGTTTCATCCCCGCCAGTGAAGCACTTTTTATCGGCCATTTTGTGCAATGATTGCACAAAATGAAGGGCGGGTTTTGGGACACTGTTTTCCGTGCTGACGGCCAAGACCCAATACAATTTGACGAACGCCAGGGAATACTTTGAGAAACACCTGTGCGTTGGCGATTACTACGATGAGGGGCAGCGGGTGTCCGGCCAGTGGTTCGGGACAGGTGCGGAACAACTTGGATTGGCCGGCAAGGTTCGCGCGGATGACTTCCTTCGGCTTTGTGAAAACCAGCATCCGGCCACAGGTGAAACATTGACGCAGCGGCTGAACACGGTGCGGACTGAAAATGGAAAGGAGGCGGTCAACCGACGGGTGTTTTACGATTTCACATTCTCGCCGCCCAAATCGGTTTCGGTCGCAGCTCTGGCCGGCGCGGACGAACGCATCATCGAAGCGCATACAAACGCTGTCCGGTCGGCGTTGCGAGAATTTGAGGCATTTGCAACCACCCGTGTCCGGGTTGGCGGTGGAAATCTCGACCGTTCCACCGGCAACTTCGTGACCGCCCTGTTCACGCACGATACCTCCCGCGCCCTTGACCCCCATTTACATACGCATTGCGTCGTCTTCAACGCGACGTTTGATCCGGTGGAGCAACGGTGGAAAGCACTGCAAAACTACGAACTGTTGCGGGCGCGAAAATTTGCCGAGAACGCCTATTACCATGAGCTTGCCCGCCAACTGCGGAGTTTCGGTTATCAGATTCGCAATCAAGCGCGTGGTGATTTCCAGATCGAAGGCATCCCGGAAGAAATCTGCAACCGTTTTTCCAAACGGGACGCGCAGATTGACCAGGCTCTGGCGGCATTGCTGGCCGACAAGCCGGAGCTTGCCGGGACCAACCTCAAGGGATTGCGCGCAAAACTCGCTGGAGAACGCCGGACACGGAAACAAAAAGATTTGAGCCGGGCAGAATTGCGGACTTCATGGGACGCACAGTTGAGTGAAGCCGAACGCGTTTCCCTGCGGCAACTCACGAACCGTTCGGCAAAGGTCGCTATTACGAATGAGCGTATTGCCCTCGGTGAATCGGTGCAATGGGCCGAGGATCATTTGTTTGACCGGAACTCGGTCGTGCTGGAATGCCAGTTGTGGCAGCAGGCTTTGGAACGGGCGCGTGGCGAAAATTTCGCGCTGGCTGAACTCAAGGAATTCACGCGCCAGCGCGATTACATCCGCAACCCTGAACGCCCAAACGAAGTCACGTTGCGTGATGTGCTGTTGCGCGAGTTGGAAATTGTCCAGTGCGTCAAAGATGGCACCGGCACTTGCAGCCCTTTGGTGGACAATCCCTCCTTGGCAAATCCGAAATTGGATGATGAACAGCACAAAGCCCTGACTGCCTTGCTCGGTTCAACCAATGCGGTGTCGCTTTTTCGGGGCGGTGCTGGCACTGGCAAAAGTTTTGTCCTGCGTGAACTGGTTGAACAGGTCAGGCAAACTGGCAGAACCTTGGTCGTCCTCGCGCCGCAACGCCAGCAAGTCGTGGAAATGGAAGGCGCGGGATTCCCGTCGCCAACGACGGTCGCCAATTTTCTGCTCAAGGGTGAATTGTCGGCTGGCGCGGTCGTGGTCGTGGATGAGGCCGGTCAAATCGGCGGTCGCCAGATGCACCAGTTGTTGCTGCTGGCGCGTGAACGTAATGCGCGGGTGATTCTTTCCGGTGATACGCGCCAGCACGGAGCGGTCGAGGCATCCGATGCGTTGCTGGCCATTGAGCGGTATTCCGGCGTCAAGCCGGTTGAGTTGCACACGATTCGACGGCAGGACCCGGCGCTGGCCCGCAATCAGAATGAGCGTTCACGCATCAAGCAATATCGCAAAGCCGTCGAAGCGGCGGCGGCGGGCAGGTTGGTGGAGTCATTCAAACGGCTCGACCAAATGGGCGCGATTGTTTCGTGTGGCCTGGGTGAACAGGCCGACAAGCTGGCGGATGAATACCTCCGGCTGGCGGAGCAAAAGGCGTCTGCCGTGGTTGTGTCGCAGACCTGGACAGAAGTTCACCGGGTCAATTCAAAGGTGCGCGATGCGCTTAAAGGCAAAGGATTGCTCGGCGCAAATGACGTGACGGTTCAGGCATTGGAGAAACTGGATTTGACCAACGCGCAGAAACGCGATGAGCGGTTCTATCCAAAGGATGCGGTGATAGTGTTCAACCAGAAGGTTCGACAGGCCGCGCCTGGGGCAAAAGGGAAATTGATGGGCGTCGTCAAGGCCGGTGTGCTGGCCGAAGTGAATGGCCGTTGCGTCATGGTTTCAAACAAGGTGCTGGATAAAATCACCGTCAGCCTGCCGCGTGACATTCCAGTGGCGGAAGGCGAGCGGCTGCATCTCAAGGCCAATCGCAAACTGGCTTACGGCGCGCGTATCACCAATGGCGAACTGGTGACGGTGAAATCCGTCCGCGCCGATGGCCGGATCGAACTGGCTGACGGCCGGGTTTTAGAAAAAAGTTTCCGCGAGTTTCTTCCCGGTTACGCCGTCACGTCCTATGGCTCGCAGGGCAAGACGGTGGATCATGTGCTTTTTTCCGATTCCACCATAAAGGCCGCAACGAATGCCCAGCAATGGTATGTCACCATCTCGCGCGGTCGGCGCGGCATCCGAATTTTCACGCCGGATAAAATTCAACTGCGTGAGAATCTGGTTCGCTCCGGTCACAGGCCGCTGGCACTGGAACTGGCACCTGGCTTTCGTCCGCGCTACCGCAACCGGCTTTGGGACCGGCTGCATGGCTGTCTCCTCCGTTTCGGCCAGCGGGCCGCCGACACGTTTTGCCGTCTGAAAATATCCCGCCGTCATCAACACCAACAAAAATATGAGCACAAAATTACCCGAATGTTACACCACTGAACCGCAGGCACATTGTTTGCGCGTTGAAATTTCACCGGGACGGGCGCTCCTGCTGCCCTTGGATCAATTCGCGTTTGCCGAAATCACCAATGACGAAAAGGAGCAATTGCTCCATCTGTCGTTTGCCTCGCATGAAGTCATGGTTCGCGGACGCGCACTCCGGCGCATTGAAACCGCCCTGCACAAGCTGGAATTGTCGTTCCTGATGGCGTTGCCGGCGAAATATCATTCGCTGGTTCCCGACGGCCAGCCCAAGATTCGGGAAATTGTGGTGACGGAAATAAAGCTTGGCGCTGAACCGAGCCAATTAAATTAACGATCAATTTATTGGCTCGTGGCTTCGGCCTGCGGTTCGGTGAACGACCGTCACCGAACCGCAGGCGGAAAGCCCGCCGATCATTCGGCATCATAAAATACCGCTTGTGACGAGCGCGCTTTTTGCGGACGGAACCGGCAGCCGGTGACGGGAGCAAGAAAGTGCGTTGGTCACGGCGGAGGGAATTGGTAGCCATGCGAAAAATGTGTCTGCAATCCTTGTTCTGACTCAAAACGGAATAAAACAATCGTGCTTTTAGCTGGATTTTTTCAAATAAAAAACCATTTTTAGTTTGTTCCAGCAAAAATATCTGGGCTTAACTTTGCATGAGTCTCAATCGTCATTCAGCAGCGGGTTCCAACGCTGGATTTAATTATCAGTTCGAGCGTGCCCTGTATTGGCTGGCAGGCAGCCCGGCGGGTTCGACCATCGGTATTGAGACAGATGATGACGTTGCTGTGCGTGGAGCAAATAAGTCTCAAATTTTGGAACAGGACAAGCATTCCATTCAAGCGGAGGCAACGCCATTTGCTGACCGGTCTAAAGATTTATGGAACACCCTGGCAATTTGGATTGAAGCTTTGGATTCAAAAGAAGTGACGGGTGATACGGCCAGCTTCCTAATGGTCACCAACAAACTGCTGCCGGATTGCATCGCAAAGAAAATCGGTCAGGCCAAAACCAAAACACAAATTGACGGGTGTGTTGCAGCATTGGAAAAAGCCGGTCAAAATCCACCAGAGCACATCCGTAATCAAGTTGAGCGGGTCTTGCGTCCGGCATCAAGTGAAACGCTGCGAAGCGTCATCTCGAAGTGCGAATTGGTTGATGCCTCGCAAGCCAGCACCGGGCCACAATTGCGCAAGGAAACGATTGCTCAATTACAATTGCCAGAATGGTGTTTAACGGCTGCCGACTCCATTACCGATGAGCTTTTAGGCTGGTTGCACAAGACAGCGTTGGCTGCCTGGCAGCAAAATCAGCCGGCATGGATTGAGCGGAACCATTTTGTTAATCAACTTCACGCAATCATCGGCCTGCGAAAACGTCAAATCACCCGCGAGCGAGCGGAACACCTTATTCCTGTAACCGACGAGAAGGTCGGGCGTGAAAAAGGAAGTCATTTTGTAAAGCAGCTTCATTTGGTCACTGATGATGATGGCGTTGTGGACAACGCAATCCGCGAATTTATCCGATGCAACATCGAGAAAAGCCGGCTGTCCGTGGAGGGAAATGTCACCGACGACGATTGGAACGCATTTGAGGCAGCGCTGCTGTCTCGATGGGACAAAATTCGCGCACGGGTAATGCGCATGAAACAGAGCCACCCAGAGCAGGACATTGGTTTTGAAATTTTCACAGACACGACTGAAGAACACCGGGAAAAGCTTGCCGGCAGCGACACCGAGCAGGTTTATCTCACTTCGGGGACTTATCACCGGTTGGCTGACATGATCCGCGTCGGCTGGCATCCGCGTTTTAAGGAACTCATGCAGAAACTTATCAAAGAGTCATGATTGATGTCTTATTTGAACAACGGGTAATCCAAAACACGGGGCTTGCCGCCGAAGCCATCTGGCAGGCCGTGCATGAAGCCTACGAATCCAGCGGTCGCACCGAGGGCGTGACATTGCCATTGGCATTTCTTGTCCTGCCACTCACGTTTCACCAGCGTTCTGCAAAAATCCTAGCATCAAAAACTCAACCAGGCGCTCTCTACAAAGCGCTTGCTGAAGACCGCGAGATCATCGTTGGCCTTCAGATGCGGATGCAGGCAATGTCTGAACGAACATTTCAGGCGCTATCCATTGGCTTTCACACCGATCTGCTATTGCTTGATCCAGACCATCAACGCCATTTGATTCCAGGCAGGAAATCTCCGCCAGTTGTTCATGCAACGGAAGATGTGAAGACCATTTTTGGCGCTGCCAAAAGAGTTGGTCACGCCTTTGCCGAAATGACGCTGGTGCAACTTTCAACCCAATTGAACATCCGATTCTAATGAAACTCGCGATTCTGAAAATAATTCTCTGGCCCAAAGACCAGAATCACAGTCCCCGCATCATCCATTTTGCGCCCGGCAAAATTAACATCATCACCGGCGAGAGCGGCACCGGCAAGTCCACCTTGACCTGGATCATTGATTATTGTCTTGGGAGTGAAAAATGCTCCATTCCCGTCGGGTTGATTCGCGAAGTAACCGGCTGGTTTGGCCTGCATCTGCAATTGGCCAACACCGAAATGATTATTGCCAGGCGGAATCCAGAGGGGCAACAGACCACGACCGATATTTTTTGGTCAGAGGGATTGACGTTGGTTGTGCCGCCGACCGTTGAAAAAAACGCCCGAGTGGAAGATTTGAAAAACCGGTTTAACCAAATCTCGCACCTTCCCAACCTCGATTTTTCCACGGATGAGAATGTTGGTTTTGGTGGACGGGCAAGTTGCCGGGACATGGCGGCATTTAATTTCCAGCCCCAACATATTGTCGCCAATCCCTACACTTTTTTCTTTAAGGCGGATACCACCGAACACCGGGAGAAATTGCGCATCATTTTCCCGCTCGTGCTCGGTGCTGTTGATGCAACCGTGCTTGCAAAACAGCGCGAACTCAAAGATACGGAACGCGAATTTGACCGGCTTCGGCGGGAATTAGACGCACGCCTTGGCGCAGCGCGCGTTTGGGAGGCAGAAGTGGAGAGTTATTATATGCAGGCTCGGACGCTGGGACTGCTGCCCGATTCGTTGCCGCCCGAAGCTGGCTGGCCTTTGGACAAATATATTTTGGAATTACAGAAAGTGCCTGAAACCGTCCGCAAGATGGATCTTCCTGACATTAAAGAAGGCACCGGTGAAACCGCCGTCAAAGAGCTGACCGGTTTGGTCAATGAGGAGGACAGGTTGGGTCAGGAAATCGGTTCAATTCGTCGTCGGTTGGGCAAACTTGATCAGTTGTCTTCAACTGTCGGCGAATATAACACGACCCTCACCAGTCAGGAGGACAGATTGAAAGGCGTCGGTTGGTTTGAAGAAAAGCTAAATAATACACATGAATGCCCCGTTTGCGCAGCAGTTCACACTGAGGGGAACCCTCGCTTGGCCGAACTTAAAACATTGGCGCACGAACTGAAATCATTAAGCGCTTCAGTGCATCAAGCCCCCGCCAAGCTGGATCAAGAACTGGCCGTATTGCGGCAGGAACTTCGTGACTTGGAAGGTGCCATCTCCAAGGTGCGCCAGAAAAGAAAGTTTCTTGAAAATAGCTCCAATGCGCTGGCAGCTCAACGCCAGCGCGTTCGTCAAATTTATCTTTTTGTTGGTCGCGTGGAACAGGCTTTGGAAAATGTGAGTGCCAGCCGCAATGTTGATAAGCTTCGTGAAGAAGTTAAGGTATTGTCGGATAAAATTGCCGAATTAAAAAAGCATCTTGACCCGCTCAAGCAACGTGACCGAATCAATGCTGCTGTCGACAAGGTGTCGGCCAAAATAGCGGATTACGCCCGCCTCTTGAAACTTGAGCACGCGGCGGAAAATGTTCGGCTCAATACTCGCGAGCTTACCCTACAGTTTAAGCCGCTTTCAGGTAGGACTGATTTCCTTTGGGAAGTCGGCAGCGGTCAAAATTGGGTCGGATACCATGTCGCCGGTTTGCTGGCTCTGCATGAACATTTCATCAGTCTGAATCAAAACCCAGTGCCTCGGTTCCTGGTAATTGATCAGCCCAGCCAAGTCTATTTTCCAGAGGCATGGCCTACGATGGAAAAAGCCCCGAATGAACCAAACAAAACAGATGGCTCGCCGGATATTGATGGCGTGCGCCGGATTTTCAGCGCTCTTTCAAGTTTTATCGATGCGGTAGCTGGGCAATTCCAAATAATTGTGACCGAGCACGCTGGTTCCATCACATGGGATGGAATTCCCAATATTCATTTAGTTGGCAACTGGCGACAAGGGCATGACGAGTTTCTCGTCCCCGCCGTTTGGCTAAAGGGTGAATCGAACTAAAACGTCTGGTTTTATATTTTCCATAGTAATTATTTAGCTCAAGGCTTCGGCCTGCGGTTTGGCGAACGGAAAAGTGGAGCGTAGGCGCAGAGACGCAGGAACGGAGCGGAGCGAAACGACCGTCGCCAAATCGCAGGCGGAAGCACGCCGAATATTCAGTGCTGTGCGGATGCCGCTCGTGACGAGCGCGCTTTTTGCGAAACGGAACCGGCGTGGTCGTGAGGGGGACAGGGCCGACCGGCAGCCGGTGAAGGTCGGGTAAGAGAGCGGCATTGCTGCCGCTCCCTCCCCTCAGAACCGGACGTGAGACTTTCGCCTCATCCGGCTCAAGCCGTTCTAAAGCTCTGCGTGAGCAGAGCCGGTGTTCACG